>Ga0208243_1000821_pt1 | contig 13139 bp, 14 predicted proteins | sample Subbio2Aug_QV12A_FD_184826 | JGI IMG/M metagenome (GOLD analysis project Ga0208243, IMG submission 184826) | Serpentinite rock and fluid subsurface biosphere microbial communities from McLaughlin Reserve, California, USA - CR12Aug_QV12A (SPAdes) | ecosystem: Environmental > Terrestrial > Deep...
ATGGCCAAACCCTTAATAGTTCAGGGGGTTGCCGGTAGTGGCAAAACCACTATTGCTCTTCACAGAATAGCCTATTTCATTTATACCTATGAAAAATACTTTGATCCAGAAAGCTTTATGATAATAGCACCAAATAGACTCTTTATAAATTATATCTCTGAGGTTCTCCCAGAGCTAGGGGTTGAAAAGGTACGCCAAACCACCTTTATAGACCTAATGGAGGCGTTGATAGGAAAGGAATATAAGCTGAGGAATACCGCTGAAAAGCTTATGACTATGATTAAGGCTAATTCAGTTAACCCTCAGGAAATGCTGTGGAATACAAGGTTTAAAGGCAGCTTAAACATAAAAATACTGATCGATAGATTTGTTCAAACTATAGAAGACAGCTTTTGTCCAGATGAGAATTTCGCTTTGGTGGGCCACGAGCTTGTTGCGGCTTCAACTATAAAAAGAATGTTTTTAAAGGAGCTTACGTACCTTCCAGTATACAAGAGAATAAATGAAATAAAGAAAACACTATCCTTTCATCTAAAGCTAAGGAAAAAGGAAATACTTCAGGACACTCAATACTATTATGACAGGGCAATACAAAACCTTTTTAATACTATGGAACCCAGCGAAGAGCGCAGAGAGCAAATAGTCGCACTAATGGATGAAAGAGAAAGAAAGCTGGCTGAATTAAAAAAGGAAAGCACTGTAGTTGTAAAAAAGTATCTAAAGCGCTTTCCTAACAAAGAGCTCTTTGATTATTATAGAGATTTATTTTCAGATGCAGAACTTTTATTGAAGCTAGCAAATGCAAAGCTACCTATTGAAAGGCTGCAACATTTAAGTGAAGCAACAATGAAGCTACTGAATAATAAGGAAATTGAGCTAGAGGATTATGCCCCTATTTTATATTTGAAGCATAGGCTATTTGGCTTTGAAGAAAAGCCTAAAATAGATAGTGTAATAATAGACGAAGCCCAGGACTTTAGTGTAATGCAGCTCTATGTACTCAAGGAAGTATTTAATACCACCATGTTTACATTATTGGGGGATATCTCACAGGGTATACACTCCTATAGAGGTATCCAAAGCTGGGATGTAGTGACTGAAAAGGTCTTCAATGGAAAGTGCAGCTATATGACTTTGGAGCAAAGCTATAGAACCACCATAGAAATAATGCTGGTAGCAAATGAAATCATCAAGCAATGGGATAATCCGGATATTATACTTGCAAAACCTGTTATTAGACATGGTGAAAGGCCCAGCACAAATGTCTTTACAGAAGAAAAGAAGCTGCTGCTGGACTTAGAGGCTGATGTATATCAATTGCAGCAGGAGGGCTATAAGTCTATTGCTCTAATATGTAAGACAACGGAAGAATGCACAAATATTAAGAGGTTTCTTGATAAAACCAATCGCATTCATGCTACATTACTAAATGAAGGCATAGAAAGCTATGAAGCTGGTGTAGTACTAGTACCATCTCATCTAGCTAAGGGACTAGAGTTTGATGCGGTGCTTATAGTCAACATAAATGAGAGCTATTTTGAAAAGGAGCTGGACATAAAGCTACTGTATGTAGTAATGACTAGAGCCTTACATAGATTGAAGCTGTATTATATGGAGGGGACTATGCCTCTTTTGAAAAAGGTGCCTTGTGAGTTAATACAATAGCCTTACAAACATCGGAGATTAACATTAGCCCTTATTGATAATGTGAGAAATGAATTCAAGCTATGCTTGGATTCTTTTTTTTTTCGTAAGCCTGCCTTTTTTAAAAAACTGGCATGATATATGCAATATATAATTTAAGAAAAGTAAAAATGAATATAGGAGGTAGCTACAATGAAGGAGCACGGAAAAAAGCACGGTTTAATGATGATTTTATGTTGTTTGATACCAGTTATAATAATAGCATTTTTACCAAGGCTAGGGATTAATCTTGGGCCATTTACTAGGTTAGCACCCTTTGCAGTTTTTCTGCTATGTCCACTAATGCACTTTGGAATGATGTTCTTTATGCTTAAGGGTAAAGAAGGTCATAATCATTGTTCAGACAACAAAGGAAAAGATGAAATATAGAAGTGTATCAAATGTAGCATTTGATACAGCAGGTGTGTTATTTAATTCATATTAATTAGGAGGCTAGCTTATGGAAGGGATTTTACCAATACTAATAATAATTGGAGCAATGTTTTTTTTCGTCAGAAGAAAAGGTGGCTGCTGTGGAAGTAAAAATAATTATAACTATAAAAATTCTAATAATAATAGTAGCTGCTTCAACAAACCATCAAATAGAGAATAACTACAATCATTAATGTGAGGGGGGGGTATGAAATGATGAAATGGCTTCAAAAACTGCTCAAGTCTATTGAGGATGCTAATAAAAGCAATTTTGGAGATAAAAAAATGGATTGCTGCGACCTAAATAAAAAAAACAACAATGTTAAGACTGATAAAACAGGTAAATAGTATTTCTATGATAAAGCCTTGAAATATCATCTGTTAAATATTAGTTTGGCAAGGTTACTTTTTATGAAAAGACTAGGAATTACCTTCAGCTAAGCTAATTATAAATTTTTCTACTAATGGCACCGATAAGTATAATGCATTTAGAAAAGTACAAAAGGATGAGGTGAAGAAATGCTACCTGAAAGGTTTATAAATATTCATAATATACAGTCTATAGAGATAAAGAAAAAATTTCAAAGTAGAGAAAATAACGTATATTTAATCAGAGCCTATAAGGATAATAATGAAGCCTGGGATTTAGTTGTTAAAAGGACCAAGTCCCGTTATGCCATTAAAAGGGAAATCGAAATATTAAAGCATCTTAATGAACATGGGGTTATGACCCCCGAAATCTACTATTATACCAGCAATCTAATGGTTATGAAGTATATTTCTGGTGAAACTATGTCAGATAAATTTTTATTACATGATAAGAAAACCTCTACAGAGCTAAAGCAACTAATTGAGGAGCTTATTAATTGGTTTATAAGCTATTATAAGGCTATGGCTAATTGGAATAAAAATCTATACATTAAAGCCGATATAAATCTGACAAATTTTATTATAAGCAATGATTTCAATGACAAAATCTATGGTTTGGATTTTGAGAATTGTCGTCCAGGCATAGTAGAGGAGGACATAGGTAGGCTTTGTGCCAATATTTTAATATGCAATCCAAGTAACTTCACCTATAACCACGAGCTTCTTCATACAATTATTAAAATCACCGCACAAGAGATTAGAATTGATCCTGATCGTGCTATTAAAGAGATGAAGGTTGTTTTAGAAAGATCTACTGATAAAATAGGGTGTATATATTCAAGGGAAAATATTAAGGATATAATAAACTCTCTGAGACGGCAACAATATGCTTAGTCACTAAAAGATAATTTTGCAAAATAAACTCCCGAAAAAAATTCATTAATTGATGAAATCAAACTTAAATATCAATTAGACTTTAATAACGGGGGTAGCTATTATGACTGAGTTCATGAATATCATTAAAGAGCAAATTTTGAGTAATTCTTTAATGGTATATATTGCAGCATTTTTAATAGGGATTATTTCAGCCATAAATCCTCACATGTTAGGTATGATTCCTATATATATTAATATGATTATTAATAACAGTAAGGGTAAAAAAACTAAATTACATATGTTTCTTTTTATAGGGAGTTTCATAGTATTTCTAACCTCCTTTGGCCTTGTAGTGTCCCTGTTGGGTTTGTCATTAAACTCAATAATGTCAGTAAGCTATGTACTGATAGGTCTTATATATCTACACCTAGGACTTAAGCTATTAGGAGTTAGACTCTCTGTCAAGAATCCAATTAAGATCATATTCTTTTACTCTAGCAGAAAAAACCAAAAGAAAGGTTACATAAAAAGCTTACTTGCTCCATTAATATTTACTCCCTGTAGCCTACCATACATAATATCTTTAATTGGAATTATAATATTAAAGGGTAGTATACTAAATGGGGTGTTAATACTATTATTCTTTAGCATAGGCCATAGCATTGTTTTTCTCATATTCAGTTTTTTATATAAGCCAATTATAGTATTATCAGCAAAAATCAAAGATAGTAAGGTTATTAGACTATTTTTTGGAGCTTTATTAATACTACTAGCTGTAATTTTTTTAAGCTCAATCATCCAACCAAGTGTACATATAAGCCATTAACATTAGTTAAAACCAAGGTCACTGTGTAGCTTAACCTCACTAGTGACCTTAAAAATAGAAAAATAGCTTTTTAAGCATTTAATCATGGCATGAATGTTGCTTCATAATAACATTAATACCTTTTGTGAGGAGAGTTATCTTGATGAACTATGAAAATATATTATTTCTTAAAAATTTTATAGATAAACCAAATACAGTTGGCTCAATTAAGCCAAGCTCTAAATATTTAACAAATAGCATACTCAGTAATATAGATTTTTCTAATAGTAGCTGTATTATTGAGTATGGAACAGGTACAGGAGTATTTACTAAAGAAATTATAAAGCGTAAAAACAAGGCTACAATACTTCTTTCCTTTGAGTGTGATGATACCTTATACAATGGCTTCGGAAAACAACTTAATAACACTGAAGAAAATGTGTATATAATAAATGATACTGCTGAAAGGGTACTGGATTACCTAAATAAATATAATATTAAGAATGTAGATTACATTATATCCGGTCTACCCTTTAGTATCATTCCAAAGGAAACAAGTACCTTGATACTGGAAAATACTTTAGGTGCCCTAAAGCTTGGAGGCGAGTTTAGAGCTTTTCAATATTCCTTGCATTACTATAGTAACCTTAAGAAGTTGTTTAGTAAGGTAACATTAGGCTTTCAGTCATTAAATATTCCTCCAGCCTTTATATATTATTGCAAAAAATAATGTTATTCAATGAATATTTACTGTCGCATATGGAGCAATTACTGTGGTAAATCCTACACTATAAAAAAATAACGTGGAGGCAATAGGATGAAAGATAGTACTACAAAAATCATAAGAAGATATGATAGAATTGCCAGATTTTATGATTTAGTTGAAGGTTCAATGGAAATGATGATACCTGAGGATAAGCGAAGGGAAGTATTTGAAGGGTTGGCAGGAAATCTTCTAGAGATTGGGGTAGGAACAGGAAAGAATATAAAGCTATATCCAGCAAATTTGTGCGTAACAGCTATTGATTTTAGCAGCAAAATGCTAGCGAAAGCAAGAGATAAGGCTGGAATACTAAACAAAAACGTAGAGCTATTATTAATGGATGCTCAACAGATGTCCTTCAATGATAATACCTTTGATTATGTAGTTGCAACCTGTGTTTTTTGCTCAGTTCCAGATCCAATAAAGGGCTTTAAGGAAATAAGACGAGTACTGAAGCCCGGTGGCAAGGCCATATTTATAGAGCACGTTAGAAGTGAGCAAAGGCTCTTAGGTTTGTTAATGGATATTATGAATCCTCTTACAGTTAATTTATATGGTGCAAATATAAATAGAAGAACTGAGGCTAATATTTTAGAAGCTGGTTTTGATTCCCTTGAGGTTACTAATCTTTGGAAGGATATAGTTAAGAAAATAGTTATAACAAATAAAAAGTGATATTTTAAAAAATGCCCACAGCAGTGAGCATTTTTTTATTTTCATAATGACACTTCTATTTATCTGGCATAGGTTTTGCATAAACATAATGTACATTATAGGAAAGGAGCAATTAACTTGAAAACATTATTTAGTATTGGCAGCATTCATATACAGTTATTTGGAGTTATGATTGCAGTTGGAATTGTTGTAGGCTTTTATATTCTTAGTTTGGAGGTAAAAAGAAAAGCCCTTGACGATAATAAAATAACAGATCTAGCAATATACACTGTCTTAATAGGGATTTTAGGGGCGAGGATTAACTATATAATTGCCTTCAATCCTTCTTACTATATAGCAAACCCATTAGAGATTATTATGCTTCAGAAGGGTGGACTATCAATACAGGGTGGCTTGATTGCTGGTATATTATTTGCACTCTGGTATGTAAAGAAAAAAGCTATACCCTTAGGTAAGACTGCAGATGCTTTTGCACCAGCTGTAATAATAGGTCAGGCTATAGGAAGAGTCGGTTGCGATGTCTTTGGTGTTGCTATGTCAAAGCCCTGGTTTTGGGGGGTACAGGTTGAAGGACAGCTGCTGCATCCAGCTCAAATTTACGAAGCAGTATTAAATTATATTTTATTCTTTGTATTATGGCAAAAAAGAAAAAGCATTAAATATAATGGAGAGCTATTTATTTACTACCTGGTAGGCTTTTCTATAAATAGATTCTTAGTGGAGTTTGCACGTTCAAACCCAATAATTTTTGGCCCAATTACTATTGCACACGTATATAGTTTAGTCTTGATTGCTGGAGCTTTTATCTTAGGCCTGTGGTTTAAGTCTAGAGGAGACAGTGATAGGGAATTACTAAGTAATGAGATAAACATCACAACCTTTGAAAAAAAGTCTTTCCTAATTATTCTAACGGCTACAATTATATCAATAATATTCTATTATTTCATTCACAGCATATAAAACAAAAAAACTATCTTCATAATTTGCACATATTCCTTTTGTATAATTGTATTAGTAAAACTTTAATAACGCCATTAATTAAAGTTTGCCTTTCCCCTTTTGTGAGTAGCAGCCATTATGGCTGCTACTTTTATGTATAGGGTTTCGATTGAAATAAAAGGGTAATATATTTGTAAGAGTAAAAGGATAAAATGAAGCCAGAGGTGATAGCATGTCTATAAAGCAAAAAAACATATTAGTGGTTGATGATGAAGAAAGCATAGTTGAAGTGATAAAAGCATACCTAGAAAAGGATGGATACTATGTGTATATAGCATATGATGGTAGAAGGGCCTTAGATATTGCAAGGTCTGAAAGGCTTGATTTCATAGTGCTTGACCTGATGCTGCCGGATGTAATGGGAGAAGATATTTGCAAAGAAATAAGAAGCTATTCGAAGGTTCCAATACTTATGCTGACGGCCAAGGTTAATGAGGGTGATAAAATAAATGGTTTAGACAGTGGAGCAGACGATTATTTGATTAAGCCCTTTAGTCCTAAGGAGCTATTAGCTAGAATTAGGGCTATTTTAAGACGAACAGGCAATGAGGATAAATCTAACTTAAGCTTCAATAATGGTGATCTGCAAATAGACATTGATAAAATGGAGATTAGAAAAGGAAATAAAAATATCGAATTAACCTCAACAGAATTTAAAATACTAGCCTTGCTAGCCACCAATAAAGGAAGAATTTTCAGTAGGGAAGAGCTTATCAATAGAGTCCTTGGCTATGATTACGAGGGTTATGATAGGACTATCGATACGCATATAAAGAATATAAGACAAAAGGTAGAATCAGAAGGAATTAAGTATATTGCCACTGTTTATGGAGCAGGCTATAAATTTTTGGAGGGCTAATATATGTTCAAAAGGATAAGGGCTAAATTAATATTGCTTACAGTGGGAAGTACATTAGTCTCTATATTATTGATTAGTTTCCTTACGAATATCACAATATTTCAGCGATATAATAGATATCTGGAGCAGGAGCAGTCAAGAGCACACCAGGAAATTGTTAATTTAGCTATAAGCAGCTATGTGCTTAATGATGGCTGGAGGCCTGAGGTGTCTACATTTATTGATTACTCATCAATAATTCATAATTACGATATTGAAATAAGAGATATAGAAGGCAAACTAGTTTATAGCCATAAGCTAGAGACTACAATGATTGCTGTGCACAATGATATGATGAAGCAAATGGGTCATTCAATGATGGGGAGATATACAACCTCTGAAGGATTAAAGAATGAGGGTAACTATATTTCAAGAAGCTACGAACTAGCTTTAAATGAGGTGCAAATAGGTAGTATTGAAATTGGAAGTATTGGACCATATTCAGTAACTCAGGGGGACATTGAATTTACAAAAGGAATAAATAGATCAATAATCTTTGCTACCATTATATCCATAGTTGTTGCCCTTCTTATTGGTATTTACTCATCAAAGGTTTTTTCTAACCCTATTGTAAAGCTAACTAAGGCAGCTAATGATATGAGAAATGGAATTTTAGATGTGGAGGTAAGCTTGAAGGATAACACAACAGAGCTACAGGGACTGGCAGATTCTATTAACCATTTAGCTAAGGGACTTAGTCAGCAGCAGCTACTTAGAAGTAGATTAACTGCTGACATATCCCATGAGCTCAGGACACCATTGACTATATTACAGAGCCATATAGAAGCACTTAATGATGGTATTTGGGAACCAACTCCTGACAAGCTAAGCATTCTTGGTAAAGAGGTTAATAGATTGATCAAGCTAGTGGGAGAGTTAAAGTATCTAGCAGACATAGAAAATCATCATTTGAAATTAGAGCTAAGCAAAATAAACCTCAGTAAACTATTACAGGAGGTTTATGAAGGCTTCAGTTACGAGTTTCATATAAAGGATATAGTATTACAATCAAGCATCGAAGAAAATGTAATTTATGATGGTGATGAAGATAAGCTGAAACAAGTATTCATTAATCTAATGGCAAATGCTTTAAAGTATACAAATTCTGGTGGAATAGTTAGGCTTGGATTAAATACTGACAAAAATAATGTATATATTTCAATCAAAGACACTGGAATTGGTATCGATGAAAATGCTATACCCAACATTTTTGAGCGTTTTTATAGAAGTGATGCTTCCAGAAACAGAAAAACAGGCGGTGCCGGTATCGGCCTTACTATAGTAAAAACTATTGTGGAAGCTCATGATGGTAGAATTAGTGTTGAAAGCAAAATAGCTGAAGGATCTAACTTTATTGTTATTCTTCCTAAAATAAATAAGAGTAAATAAAGCGCATCATCTTTGCTTGACAATCTAGATATATAATTAAATTACTTCACAAAAAAAGAAAGAAAATATACTTTTATAAAGGATTTATTAAAATCATGTAGTATTCATTATATGTACTTACAATAATTCAATACATATATCATAGTATAATAAGCCTTTATACAAAACTACAACCTGTAATATGCATAAATTACTATTAATTCACTGAAGAGGGACTTGTATATGGATAATAATACAAATAAGGGATTTCTGAAAAAATCCTATAAGCCTTTATTTATCTGGTTCCTTTTATTAGCTTCATTTGCAATTCTATATAATTTTGTACTTAATACATTAAGTATAGCCCTAAGCTCAAAGGCTACAAGTCTACTTTGGTTGTGTTTTGTGAATTTGATGCTGGTTAGCTTGTTTTTAATAATATATAAAACAGAAAGAGTGTATTATATCAACTATGTGACCTATAAGGAAGCACTGGAGGCTTCCGGCGAGGAGCGAAAAGCCTTTGCATATAAACACCTTGTAATATTCGGTAGAGCAGCAGCTATGTACTGGGTTTATTCAGCAATATCTCTAATACTTACTTTTCCTCTAGCATTAGATATTGGAGTTTTTTTAGTGATAATTATCGTATCAGCAATTAGAACTATAAGTATCAGGTTAAATAAAAAATAGAGAAATACAAGTCAAAGAGGTTATTGCCACTTGGTAATAGCCTTTGTTTTGTTCAGGAAAGACATTTCAAACAACATCTACCCAAATTAATAAAAAGCATGTCCAAGAACTAGAAATAAGGGGGATTACAATGAAACGTATAGCAATTATTGGCTGTGGAGGCGCAGGGAAATCAACTCTGGCTAGGCAGCTAGGTGTTATGTTAGATTTACCAGTTTATCACTTAGACTCGCTATTCTGGAAGGCAGGATGGACTGCAACTACAGCATCTGATTTTGACACAATCCTTTATGAAATACTTTCAAAGGATAAATGGATTATTGATGGAAATTACTCCAGAACCTTGGATCTTAGGATTAGAGAAGCTGATACTATAATTTTTTTAGATTATCCAACACACGTATGCTTGTTTAGGGTAATTAAAAGAAGAATAGAATATAATGGAGTAACCCGTCCTGATATGGCAAAGGACTGCAAAGAAAAAATTGATGCTGAATTTATTAAATGGATTCTGGATTTTAGGCGCAAGAATAGGTCCCAGATACTGAGTAGACTGGGAAATTTCGAGGGTGAGAAACAAATATATGTTTTTAACGGTCCTAAGGAGCTAGAGAGTTTTGTAAATACATTGGGTTTCATTAAGGAGCGGTAGCTTAGAAAATAGTGTGAACTATTTTGAAGTAGAAAATAATTATGAAAATGAAATTTTGTATATATGATAATTATCTTAAATTAGAGGAGAACTAATATGTTGAAAAGTGAAAATAAGCATTTACTAATATGCACTAGCACAGTGCATTTTTTTATTGATTTTAAGATTTATTGTACTTTCATATGGATGTATAGGGTTAGGAATCCCTTGTTTATGCTGGCACGATAATTGCAATATAAAATTTATAACGAATGGGAGGAGCAATTATCATGAAAACATTATTCAGTATTGAAGGCATTTATTTACAATTATTTGGGTTTTTGATTGTAATTGCAATATTAGTTGGCTATAATTCTTTTAACCTCAAAGTAAAGAGAAAGAAGCAAGTAAATTATATTAGTTTGGGGGTAAATCTATGCAAAACAAAGAATTAAATAAACTACTTTATTTATTCTTAGGAATATTCTTTTCTGTTTCCCTATTGCTTACTGCAGTAGAGGCTGTGGCCTTTAATAAAAGTAGCTATGACAGTATGTTTCGAAAGTATGATGTAGCAAATGCTACTGGTTTAGAGTATGAGGAGTTATCAGAGGTAATCGGTGATGTATTAGATTACCTAAAGGATGATAGAGAGGTGTTAGATACAACAATTATTAAAGATGGATTAATAAGACCAGCCTTTGGTGAAAGAGCTATCACCCATATGCTAGATGTTAAAAAACTTTTTGTAAATGGAAGGTTTATAAGAACAATTAGCTTGGTAGCCTTTATAAGTCTACTTGCATTTATTATTAATAAAGAGCATAACTGGAATGTGAAGCTTACACGAGCCTTCTTAAGAATTGCTAGTATCAATTTATTTTTAGTATTAACCCTATATATCCTTATGCAAATGGATTTTTATAAATACTTTACGTATTTTCATGTAATATTCTTTACTAATGACCTTTGGATATTGGATCCTAAGACTGAACTCTTAATACAAATGCTGCCGGAAGGCTTGTTCTTTGACACTGCCATACGGATTGCTACTCTTTTCATAGCTGTAAATGCTTTAACTGGCATTATATCCTATATAAAAAATAAAAGGAAAAACATTAAAAGTAAAGTTAATATTTAAGCTAGTATACCGAGGGTGATTCAATAGATTCTTTATTTATCTAATTAAATGTGAGGAGGGTATAGATGAAAAAAAACATTAAACTTCAAGAGGATATGATTACTAGCTTAAAGCGAATAGAGGGACAGATCCGGGGAATAAAAAAAATGATAGAGAATCAACGAGGCTGTGACGAAGTAATTAATCAAATAGAATCATCTCGTTCAGCTCTAAAGTCATTACAAATTGCTACACTAAACGAATTCATTAAAAATTGTATAAGAAATGAATCGATAGATAGTGTTTATCCGATATTTTCAACAGTTGGCAAATTGACTCATTGAAAGAAAAGTATTGCAATTTATACCCCATAGGGGTATAATATACCCATGGGGGGTATAAAATGAGGATTTAGATATTTTATATCAATAAATTAAATAAAAATTAAATAATTTGAAAGGAGATGTAATAATGCAAGAATCAATAGCTTTAAAAAAAGTAAGTATCAAAATAAAAGGTATGTCATGCACTAGCTGTGCAAGTAGCATCGAAGGTAAACTGAGAAAGATGCAAGGTATTATTAGTGTTAGCGTTAACTTTGCCACAGAAAAGGCACAAATCGAATATGACCCAAACACTTTAGCTTTTGAGGCTATAGTAAGCGTAATTACAGAGCTTGGCTATGATGCAGCAGATGACAATACTCAAACTAATGAAAAAGTTACGATGAAGGTAAATGGGATGAGCTGCAGCTCTTGTGCAAACAAGATTGAGAAGGCTTTAAGAGATATTGAAGGTGTTATTGAAGCCAATGTCAATTTTGCAACTGAAAAAACAACAATCCAATATAATCCTGAAAGGGTAAGACTATCTGAAATAAAAATTAAACTAAATAGCCTAGGATATGAATTAATTCTTGAAGAAGAATCGAGTTCAGATATGGATGAAGATGAAATTAGAATGGAAAAATCAAGAAAAACAATGCTGCAATCTATTCTTTTTACAAGTATCATAATGGGAGCAATGATGATAAATATGTTTGTAACACCTGTTCCTGGTTATTTTCTAATTACAGTTCTTGCAGGTATACCGATTATTTTTGGTACTGGTTGGCATGTACACACCGCCAGCTGGAAGGCTATCAAAAATAAAAGTCCTAACATGGATGTCCTCGTATCACTAGGGTCTCTGCCACCATATTTAATTGGTTTATTAGGCTTTTACTTTCCTATCCAAACCTTCATTGAGATGGCAACAACCATTATGACCTTCCATATAATCGGCAAATACCTTGAGGTCAGAGCCAAAGGAAGAGCATCACAGGCAATCAAGAAGCTAGTTCAAATGGGGGCTAAAACAGCAAAAATAATTGTTCATGGAGAAGAAATTGAAATACCCGTAAAGGATCTTCATGTTGGTGATATTATGATAATTAGACCAGGTGAAAAAATACCCACAGATGGAGTAGTCATAGATGGAAGTAGTTTAATAGATGAATCAATGGCAACTGGTGAATCGATGCCTGTTAAAAGAGAAGTAGGTCATCAGGTAATAGGGGCTACCCTTAACAAGCAGGGGCTATTAAAGGTGGAGGTTACTAAGATTGGTAAGGATACCTTCTTATCCCAGGTGATTAAGCTTGTAGAAGAATGTCAGGGTTCCAAAGTACCAATTCAGGAATTTGCAGACCGAATCACGGGCTATTTCGTACCAATCATCATATTAGTCACTCTTGGTACCTTTGCTTCCTTTAATATATTTCCAGAATTTCATTATAATATAATTAGTTGGGGAGCGAGCTTCTTGCCTTGGGTAAATCCAAATCTT
>Ga0208243_1000822_pt1 | contig 13130 bp, 9 predicted proteins | sample Subbio2Aug_QV12A_FD_184826 | JGI IMG/M metagenome (GOLD analysis project Ga0208243, IMG submission 184826) | Serpentinite rock and fluid subsurface biosphere microbial communities from McLaughlin Reserve, California, USA - CR12Aug_QV12A (SPAdes) | ecosystem: Environmental > Terrestrial > Deep...
TGAGAAACGTATTTGATAAACTTCCTCGAAAAAACACAGAAACGGTACGCGATGAGTTAAAAGCACTTTTTAAGATGAATAATATTGAACTAGCTCGAAACCTGAAAAACAGAATCATAGACCAATATCGAAATCAGTACGCCAAAATGGTTGAATGTCTTGATGAGGGGTTTGAAGATAGCTTTCAGACCTGTTCCATTGAAGAAAGCAATTACTCAAGACTTAAAAGCACCAATATGCTTGAAAGACTTAATTCTGAAATACGACGAAGAGAGAAAGTGGTACGCATATTTCCAAATGAGCAATCAGCACTACGTTTAATAGGATCAGTCCTAATCGATGTTCATGAAGAATGGCAATCCAGTGCTCGCCAATACATAAAGTTTACAGAGAAAACAAAAAAGTGGATCATTTAAATGAATCCACTGACTAACTAATAGATTTTACACAAGATTCTGGACTTGACAGAGATCATTAGTAAAAGTAGTTAACAATATTACTAATTTATCAAGCAAATGGAGCTAATCAATATATGAAATTATATTAAACGTTTCAGCTGTAAAGTGTAAGTGCAGTGACTAATCATTATAAATTAGCATCTTATATGTTCGATGAAAAACTTAGCCAGGTTACTCTTAAATTGATAAATCTGATAGTTAGGATATTGGAGTGGCTATAATCAAGTAGCAGTAAGCTTAGTGCATTCGTGGGCTGACAAGAATCGAGTGACCTAAAGCACAAATTCATTTTGAGTTAAATAATTAAAACTTGAAATAAAGTGCTTTACTCTTTAGCAATTATCATGAGTTATGTACTTCTATATAGTGCGTTAATTATTTCATATTTCAAATTATCCATATTTTAAGACACTAAAAAGAAAATTTCACGAAATCTGAAATTAAAGCAACAAATTCAACGTATTAATAAATAATAAATATTCTTAACTTACAAAAAATGATAAAATCATATCAGAGTGTTGTTTATGCAAATTGAAGGGAAGCAATTATGAAAATTATTGTGGGTAATTGTCAATTCATAGGAATTGATGCATCAAATAATGAATGTCTTTTATATTGTGCATTTCAAAGTATTTATTGGAATGCATTTTTTATTGGTGAAATGAATGAAACATGAAATTTTAGTTCCATTTGCTCCTGTCTTAATGGAGTCAACGAGATCAATAGGATATACATTTGAATCTGCTCTTGCAGATGTTATTGATAATAGTATAAGTAGTAAATCACAAAACATCAGAATATTATTTGACTCATTAAGTGATCCGATTTTATCAATAGTTGATGATGGAATTGGGATGAATGAAAATGAGTTAATTCAAGCTATGAGATATGGCAGTAAAAGTTCACTTGATAAACGAAGTTCAGATGATTTAGGAAGATTTGGATTAGGTCTGAAAACTGCTTCACTATCACAATGTAGAAAACTAACTGTTATCTCAAAACGGAAGAACAAAATATCTGCTGTCTGTTGGGATCTTGATTACATTATCAAATATGGAGATTGGATGTTAAAGATTTATCCTAAAAAAGAAATCATTGAACTTCCAAATTATGATTACATTAGTGAATTGTCAAGTGGCACTATTGTAACATGGGAAAATTTTGATAGACTCGAAACAAGTTCAAAGGATGCAGTTCAATTATTCAATGAAAAGATTGAAATAGCTCGGGAGCATGTCTCACTAGTATTTCATCGATTTATTGAACCTGATGATGGTAACGCAAGAATTAATATTGAGTTCAATAATGTTAAAGTAGTGGCAAAAGACCCATTTCTAGTTAAAAATCCTGCAACACAAATTTTAGCAGGTGAAACAATAGTGTTTCAGAATCAAAAAATAAACGTTAAACCATACATTTTGCCCTATTTTAGTAAACTTTCTATTAAAGACAAAAATAAGTTAGGTAATTCTGATGATTTGAGACAACATCAAGGTTTTTATGTATATAGAAACAAAAGATTAATTATTTGGGGAACATGGTTTAGATTGATAAAGCAAAATGAATTAAGCAAATTAGCAAGAGTAAAAGTGGATATTCCAAATGAACTTGATTCCATATGGGAAATTGATGTTAAGAAATCAACGGCAAATGTACCTGATTTACTAAAACATAATTTGGTAAGAGTCGTTACTAATGCGATAGGGAGAAGCGAAAATGTATTTAAATATAGAGGTAGAAAAGCAAGCACTGATACATTAGATCATGTGTGGAATCTTATAGATGATAGAGGATCGTATAGCTACAAAATTAACAGAGATCTCGAAATATTTAAGTTAATTGAGGATTCTATTGCTGAAGATAAACAGACGACATTTAATACATTTATTGAAATGATTGAAGAGGCTTTCCCATATCAGGATGTATACTATCGATTGGCAAAAGATAATGATTCAATAAAACCAATCGAAGACGAGTCAGTTCTTGTTAAAGCAATGGAATTGATGAACAGTCTCAAAAATGATCTAGGAAGCTATCAAGAGGCTTTAAAAGTAATTGAAAGGATTGATTATTTTGCAAAGAATAAGGGTGTAATAGAAACATTGAAGAAGGGGATTAACAATGAATAATGTAGAGACGATTATTGATTTAGTGATGACAATTTTAAGTAAAAAGGACTCATATGATGAAACTGAAATTGACTTACAGATAAAAAATTTCAGTACTCTATTTCCAATTTCAGAGGATGAGAAATTATCCATAAGAAACGAGATTCATTCAAGAAATGCCATAAAAATTGATAGAGGTACTGCACTTAAAGCAAAAGATCATGTGCCGTGGTATTTGAATGCAAAAAAAGATCTATCACACAAGTATTGGGATAGATATAGAAACTATCTTTTACAACAAGGATTCTCTAATCAAGTCTTAAATGAACTTGATCGAAGTACTGATGAAATGCTAGATTTAGTTGGGAACCCTAATCAAGAATCGGATTTTCAAAGAAGAGGTCTAATTATTGGTGATGTTCAATCTGGAAAGACTTCAACATATACTGGTGTAATCAATAAAGCTGCAGATGCAGGTTATAGAGTTATTATTCTTTTAACTGGAACAATTGAAAAATTACGGAGACAAACTCAAGAAAGATTAGACGAAGGATTTGTAGGATTAGACAGTAAGTTTTTTACTAATGATAATCAAAGTATTTACGTTGGAGTTGGAAAAATTGATTCAAGTATTTCTGCATGGTCAATTACATCCACCAATAGTGATTTTAACAAAGGAACAGCAACTAAATTAGTAGGTAGAATTAGAGAAATTAATGCTCCAGTCATTTTTGTCTTAAAGAAGAACAAAAGTGTGCTTGTGAAATTGGAACAGTGGTTAAGAAATCTTAATGTTGATACAACATCAGGTAAAGTAAGTTTGCCTATGCTTTTGATTGATGATGAAGCAGACAATGCATCAGTAAATACTAATGAGGATGATAGTCCAACAGTTATAAATGCAAGTATTAGGAAATTGTTAAAATTATTTCAGAAGGCAAATTATGTAGGTTTCACGGCAACTCCATATGCCAACATCTTTATTAATCCAGATTCAACAGATGAGATGCTTAAAGATGATTTGTTTCCAAGAGATTTTATTTATTCGCTAAAACCACCATCAAATTATATTGGGGCAAGAAACATTTACAATCATGACCCTGATGAAGGGATTTTCGCTGAATATCATTACATGCTTAAAAACAATGATGATTGTGAAGATGTACTACCACTAAATCATAAAAACCATGCTTCTCCCGAGTCATTGCCTGAGTCATTGATAGTAGCACTAGTCTCATTCTTCCTTGCAAATACTATAAGAGATCTTCGAGATCAAAAAGGTCATCGAACAATGATGATTAATGTCAGCCGGTTTATCTCTGTTCAAAACAATATAAGTAATTTAGTTGATTCATTCGTTAGAACTGCATCCAGAGATATTAGGCATTATTCCTTAAGTAATAATGCTCTTGATTATGAGGTTGTAAAACTTGTTAAAAAAGTTTTTGACAAAGAGTATTCAAAGTTAGGATTTTCGTTTGATACTGTTTTAAAACAACTTTCTGCTTCAATTGCATCTATTGTGGTAAGAACAGTCAACGGAAGTAATGCAAGCCAAACATTGAATTACGATGAATATAAAACTAATGGGTTGAGAATAATTGCAGTTGGAGGATTGAGCTTATCTCGTGGATTAACACTGGAAGGACTCGTTATCAGTTATTTCTACCGAAACTCAAAAATGTATGACACGCTTATGCAAATGGGTCGTTGGTTTGGTTATAGAAAAAATTACGAAGATCTATGCAGAGTTTACATGTCAACGGATGCAGTTAGTTGGTATAAACATATCTCTGCAGCAACAGATGAATTAAGAGATGAAATTGATCGAATGAAGAGTTATGGGATGACACCAATCGATTTCGGATTAAGTGTGAGATCTGATTTTGATACACTAATTGTTACTGCAAGAAATAAAATGAGAACAGCTACAGAATATGTTTTTGATGTAAATATTTCAGGTAAGGTTATTGAGACACCATTTCTACCAATTGAAGCAAAATTAATAGATAAGAATCATATTGCAGTTGAAAAGTTAATTAGCTTGCTATTCAAAGACGGTTTCAAACTTTCTGACAGAACAGACTTAGCAAACCCCACACCACAATTTCACTCTGTACCAAGTAATAGAATAGTTGATTTTTTAAATGATTATTATGTCAATCCTAACAACTTAAATTTTCAAGTAGATTCAATAATTGAGTTCATTTCTGAGAATCCTGTTCTTAATACATGGGATATAGCCATTGCTAAAGGAAGTGGTAACACTAATTTTCAATTGGGTGAACTGGTTGTGCCAACAGTCATGCGTAGTTTCGAGATAAATAACAATATGAAGGTTTTACAAATGTCAGGGTCAAAATCGCGTTTAGGAAGTGTGAGTTTTGCTAAAGCAGGTTTGTTGAAGCACGTTGCATTAGAAATAGAAAAAATTGAAAAAAGCTTCAATCAAAATAATGAGAAGAAGAGTATTTCACAAAATGCATATTTTTCATTTGGCATTAAACGTAATCCATTATTGGTTTTGTATCCTGTTCAATTAAAACAACCTGACCCAAGTGAACCATTTGACAAAGTTATAACCAAAGAAGAGCTTGTTATGAACTTACCAAAGATAAATTGGGGGGTTAGTATTGGTATACCTCATTTAGGGGAAGAACTATCAATTAATAGAGTTAAGTATCGAATTAATCAAGTCAAATATAAAGAAATTTTCGGTTCCGATGATTTTGAGGATGAAGAACTATGATAAAAGAAATTAACGAAAAACTATTGCAAATAATTGATAAAAACTCATTCTTAAGGGTTGATGCTACTCATCCTTTAGATTTGTATGTAGGTGTTGATGAATTTGGTCAAACAACATTTCTCATTGTATCAAAATCAAATGCATCTATACTAAGGTCATCTAGTTTAATTGATATAAAACTTGAGAGAAGAACAGATAAAAGATACAATATCTCACTAAGCTTAAAGGATGATAATTATAAAGATATATTTACGTATTTTATTAGTGAGATTATTGACGCATCTAGAAGATATACCCCAGATAATGGATACGGATTATTAATAAAAAGAATTCAAAAATGGCAAGCTTTATTGAGTAAAGTAAAACCAGGTATACTATCAAATTCAGAAATAAAAGGACTTATTGGTGAACTAATAATTCTTGATGTTGTAGTTGCTAGTGAAAAAAATTATGAGTATGCAATAAAAGGATGGATAGGTTCTGAAGGGGCGAAGCAAGACTTCGTATTTGAATCAAGTTGGATTGAAGTGAAATCAACAAATACCAATAGTTCATCAGTAACAATCTCAAGTGTTGAGCAAATGGATACAAGTTTAAATGGTCAGTTAATTATTATAAATCTAGATAAATCCTCGGAGTTAGATACTTTAGCTATTAATTTAAATAGTATAGTTGAAAAAATTACTGCTCAAATTGATAGCAGTGAAGTATTAGAACTTTTTCAAACTATGTTAATCAAAAGAGGATATTCATACAATCAAGAATATGACAATATTAGATTCAAAGTTGGAACCATTCGTAAATATCAAGTAGATAGCACGTTCCCTTGTGTTAGGAGAGCAAACTTACCAATCTCGGTTATCGACTGTAAGTATGAACTTTCATTAATTTCAATTATAGATAAACAAATTGGGGGTCAAATTAATGGAATATAGTAGATTTATTGAATATTTCAAGAATCAAGTTCTTTATGAGGCAGAAGAGAAATCAATTCCGTATTATGATGCTTTCATTAATACTGTGGTTGAAATGCTAACTGATGCAGAAATTGTATCGGACTTTATACCACTTCATTTTGAAGGCAATGGAAGTCAAAACAGAAAGATTCAAATAGATGGTTACTTCATTGATGAAGTAGATATGACTTTATCCTTACTTGTGCTGCTTCCTCTATCGGATTTTTCTGATGAAATCATCCTAAGTTCGGATGTTAAAATGTATTTGGATAGAGCACTGGCTTTTTTAAAGGATCATGAGTATTTACTTAGAGTAATTGAGGAAAGTAGTCCTGCTTTTGGTTTTGCAAAAGATTTTAGCAGACAGAAAAATTTATACTCCAAATATCGAATCATTTTAGTGTCAGATCGAAAAAGGACTCGTAACTTACAATCAATTGGTGACTCAAGTCTATATGATATACCTATTGAATATCAAGTTTGGGATATTGAAAGATTACATAAATTGGCCGAATCAGAAAGTACAAGAGAAGACATCGAAATTAACATCAAAGAGTTTAATAAAACAGGAATTCCATGTATTTTAGCAGCAGAGACTGATGATTTCCAAGCTTATTTATGTAATGTTCCTGGACTATTATTAGCAGAGATTTTTAATAAATATGGTTCACGATTGCTAGAAGGAAATGTTAGGTCATTCTTGCAGACAAAAGGAAAAGTAAACAAAGGCATTAGAAATACAATTTTAAATGATCCGAGCAAGTTTTTTGTATATAATAATGGAATTGCAGCAACAGTTAATTCCATTGATATTGAAGTTAAGAAGGGTGTTACCTATATAACAAAAATGAAGGATCTTCAAATTGTGAATGGAGGTCAGACCACTGCATCATTAGGGGTGGCACTGTTGAATGATATAAAGGAAAATGTAAGAGAGAAAATCCAATATATTAGTGTTCCAATGAAGTTATCAGTTGTATCACATGATAAATCTTCAGAGTTGATTCCGATGATATCAAGATTTGCTAATACTCAAAACAAGGTTAGTGATTCAGACCTAGCTTCTAACCACCCATTCCACATCAGAATGGAGGAAGCTTCTAGAAGAATAACGACTCCAAACATTGATGGTACAGTTCAGTATGGCACTAAATGGTATTATGAAAGAGCAAATGGACAATATAAACAAGAAACTTATAAAGCTAAAGAATCTGAAAGAAAAAAATTTGACTTAAGCAATCCGAAAAAACAACTATTTAAGAAAGTTGAACTAGCAAGATATATAAATCTATATCACCAACTGCCACATATAGTTTCTCAAGGTAATCAAAAATCATTTTTAAAATTTTCAGACTGGATGTCTCAAGAATGGGAAAAGAGTGATCTTCAATTTAATGATGACTATTTCAAAAAGGTTGTTTCACTAGCAATATTAACGAATGAAACTGATAGAATTATCAGGGAACAAGATTGGTATCAAGGTAGTTATAAAGCAAATATTGTGGCTTATACAGTTGCGAAAATATTTAAAATAATAGAAACTGAATACAAAGATTATGCATTTGATTTTAAATCAGTATGGCAAAAACAATCCATTTCTGAAAATTGGCAATACGAAATTAAGATAATATCCAAATATATGTATGATCAACTAGTGAAATCAGATAGACAAGTTGAGAACGTAACAGAATGGGCAAAACGAGCAGATTGTTGGAATCAAGCTTCAGAAATAAAAATCAAATTGAAAGACCAAGTTATCAAGGAACTTGTGTACAAGAATCAAGAAAAACAAGCAGAAAAAGATGCAAAAAAAGATCAAAAGTTAATAAATGAGATTAGTTACACAATTCAAGTTTTCGAATATGGATTTGAAAACTGGAAGATCTTGATTTCGTGGGCTGTAGAGAGAAATTTACTTAATCCAAGAGATATGGAGCTACTTAAAGTGGCAGTTGCAATTGAAAAGGGAAAAATCCCCTCTGATAAGCAAAGCAAAGTAATCCTAGAAATTCTAGAGAAATTGCGTCTAGAAGGATATCCAAAATAGAAAGCGAAGTGGGCATTATGATTAGAATAATTGAGGCATTCAGTGGAATAGGCAGTCAATCTAAAGCACTTCAGAATTTAGGTGTGAAATATGAGTTGATATCCACTATTGAATGGGATGTGCATGCGATATATGCTTATGATTTAATTCATAATGGACCTCAAACAAAGAATAAATACGATTCATGGAATAAAGAAGAATTAATCAATCATTTGAAAAACCGAGGATTAAGTTTCAACGGAAAGACTCAAATGAGTGAAAAATCTTTAAGAATACTAGGTGTAGATTTTTTAAGAAGACTGGCATTATCTATAGATAGAACAAAGAATCTATCAAACATTACTGAAGTGCGTGCAAGTGATATTAAAAATGAGGTAGATATATTCACATATTCATTCCCATGTCAGGATCTATCAATTTCTGGCTTTTGGAGAGGAAATATCTCAGGGATAGATCGAAAGTCCAAAAATCGTTCAAATATGTTATGGGAAGTAGAACGAATTCTTCATGAAATGAATGAAATAAATCATAAACTACCTAAAGTTTTACTTATGGAAAATGTAAGTAGTATTGAATCTGAACTTCACTCAGAAAATTTCGAATATTGGAAGAAGTGCTTAAGAAAGCTTGGCTATTTTAATCAAATATATCATCTTAATGCATTAAATTTTGGAGTTCCTCAGAACAGAAAACGTGCGTTCATGATAAGTGTATATGTTGGAAATGATTTATTTAAAGAAGAAAAGGTAGTAAACTATTTCAAAGGAAATGACTTAACAAAAAGAAAAAAGACTTTAAGAAATCTAAAGGATTTTTTGAGGTTAGACTATTCGAACTCCATGTATCTTTCAGAAGCTAATCTGAGTAATCCAAATGACACTCCATCTAGAAGAAAGATTCAAGAACTGAATAATATGATTGTGTCAAAGGATGGAAGTTATGTAGGTGCGATCAATACAATAACAACTAAACAAGACAGACATCCTAATTCAGGTTTGATTTATTTCGAAAGTAGTCATCAAGGGAAATCACAATATAGAAACTTAACTCCAAGAGAATGTTTCTTGTTAATGGGTTTTTCTGAGAATGATTACCAGGTACTTATTGAGAATAATTTACATACAAAATCAAACTCACGAATATTTACAAAAGAAAAAATGATTAGACTCGCAGGCAATAGCATTGTAGTTCCTGTTCTTGAAGAAGTGTTTGCATCAATAATCGGTGTGTTGATGGTTCTTGAGAAAGATTAGTCAGATTGCAATAAATAGTAAAGATATTAAAGTATGTAAGATTTAAGGGGGTAGTCAAGATGATTATCTATGAAGCAATAAAATCTGAATTTAAAGAAGATATCTTTAACTCAGTTATTGAAGAACGTATTCTTTCTAATCTGAAACAGAAACTCAACAAGAATGTTGCACCAAATGAGATTCGCTCATGGACTAATTCACTGATCCACATGAAGGAAGTATTAGATGACGCATCAATACCTGACAATGTTGGAGTAGCTATCGAGTATAAAATACCAAACACTTCAAAACGTGTTGATTTTATCGTGAGTGGATATTCTGATAATCATAAGCCAACCGCACTCATCATAGAACTTAAGCAATGGGAATCAGCTACAAAGATAACTAGTAAAGATGGTATTGTTGAAACTTTTCTTAATCAATCGATAAGAGAAACAACTCATCCTTCTTATCAAGCTTGGACTTATGCAACTTTGATTAAAGAGTACAATGAGAATATTAGACATGATGATATTGAAATCATTCCTAGTGCCTTTTTACATAACTACAAACAAGAAGATCCTGAAGATCTACTTGACTTACAATTTAAGAAGTATATTGATTCAGCACCAGTATTCTTCAAACATGACAAGCAAAAGCTTAGGGAGTTTATCAAGAAATATATTCATATTGGGGATAACAAAGAGATATTATATCGCATTGATCATGGAGTGATTAGACCTTCAAAAAGTTTACAGGATGTTGTATCTAAACTAGTAGAAGGACATGAAGAATTCAAATTGATTGATGATCAGAAAATTGTTTTTGAACAAGCACTCAGTCTTGCATCAAAGTCCTTTTCTGATAACAAGAAGAGAGTATTGATTGTAGAAGGTGGTCCTGGTACAGGAAAGAGCGTATTAGCACTCAATTTATTATCGAAGCTTATTAAGTATGATCAAGGTAAATTGGTTCAATATGTTACAAAAAACTCTGCACCACGTAATGTCTTCTCTCAAAAACTAGCCAACAGTGGAAAGAAGAAGGTATTCATTAAATCAACCTTTAATGGTTCAGGCTCATTCACAGATGCAGAAGTAAATCAGTTTGATGCTTTGATTGTGGATGAAGCACATCGATTAAATGCCAAGTCAGGAATGTTTCAAAACTTAGGAGAAAACCAAATCAAGGAGATTATTCGAGCAGGTTTGTTCTCGATTTTCTTTATTGATGAGGCTCAAAAAGTAACACTAAAAGACATTGGGTCAACTGAAGAGATAAGAAAATGGGTAAGTTATTTGAATGCTGAAGTATATGAAAATAAACTGGAATCCCAGTTTAGATGTAATGGAAGTGATGGTTATTTAGCATGGATTGATTCCATGCTTCAAATCAGAGAAACAGCAAATGAAACATTTGCTGCTGACTTCGATTATGATTTTAGGATATTTGATGATCCTAATGAAATGAGAGAAGCAATAAAAGCTAAGAATCACAACAACAAAGCAAGAATTGTGGCAGGTTATTGTTGGGATTGGTATAAAGACTATAAGAATAATCCCGATTATTATGATATTGAGATTAAAGAACATGACTTTAGGATGTCATGGAACTTAGGTAATCATGACACTTGGGCTATTAATCCTGAATCCATAGAACAAGCTGGATGTATTCACACATCTCAGGGTCTTGAGTTTGATTATGTTGGTGTAATCATAGGAGATGATATTAGATTTGAGAACGGCAAGTTTATAACTGATTTTACTAAGCGAGCAAAAACAGATCAATCACTCAAAGGAATAAAATCACTTTACAAGAAGGATCCAGACAAAGCATTAAAACTTGCAGATGAAATCATTAAGAATACCTATAGAACTCTCTTAACAAGAGGGCAAAAAGGATGTTATGTTTACATTACAGATAGCAACTTAAAACACTTTTTTAGAGAAATCTTAAACAGTTAGTAACGTAGTAATATGTTCGATTGAAGGAATATATTCTAAAAAAAGGTGTAGCATTTTACGATGTAGATATAATTATTTCTCCAGCTGCAGCAAGTATATGCAGTGGATATGTAGAAAGTCGTTATGAGTTTTGGAAAGGTTTAAAAAACTTTTAAAGCAGAAAATGAATAAATACGTAATGCGCGCTAAGTATGATTCTAATCAAATAAAGGAGAACTAAATGGCAGACTATAACTGGGAAAGACTAAGTAATATTCAATTAGGACGATTTGCTGAATACTACGCTAAAATGGAATTGGCATCGTATGGATTGGATATTTATACCTCAGAAGTTGATGATCACGGAGTGGATTTTGTTGCAAAAGTCAACAAAGAACGATTTGTTGAATTTCAAGTGAAGTCAAAGTTTAAAACTGACTATGTCTTTGTAACAAGAAGACATTTTTCGATTGAAAAAGATAATTTGTTATTATTCTTGATTATCTTTGAAGCCCATCACAGTCCACAATGTTTCATTATTCCCGCAACCGCATGGAATCAAACCAACGACTTACTTCGTTTTAGAGAGTATGAAGATTTAAAGAGTGAACCAGAATATGGTTTAAATCTATCCAAGAAGAACATGCATTTACTAGAAGAATATAGAATTGAAAAGATAATGAGTGAATATTTCGGTATTAAATAAGAAACATTATCAAATGAGGGAGGGCTATCATAAATGAAACATCATTTAAAAGGATGGAACTATATCGTTTTAAAACTAATAGAAAATCATTTTAAGGATAAAGAATTTTCTCTAAATGAAATCTATTCTTTTGTTCCTTACTTCAAAACAGCTTATCCTAATAATAATCACATTGAAGATAAGATTAGGCAAACCTTACAAAACTTGCGTGATAGAGGTATGATTTCATTTGAAGGAAGTGGGAAATATCGCTTACAAAACCTTAACGCTCATGAAGTTTCAAGTGAAATTAAAAATGAGTATGTATACTTAATCTATAATGATGCAATGCCTAATTGGGTTAAAATCGGGAGAACACAATCCATAGAACAAAGATTAAAAGATTTATACAATACATCAGTTCCATTACCTTTCAAACTTGCTGAATGTATTAAAACTAAAGATAGTGAAGAAGCAAGAACACTTGAATACTGTCTTCATCAGATTATTGATACAATTAACCCTAAATTAAGTAAAAATACCGAAGCCAGCAGAAGAGAGTTTTTCAATATGAGTGTCAATGAAGGTGTTAGTGTATTCAAATTAGTAAGTAAAGTTATGATGTTGAGTTTACAAGCATGAACCATCACGCTTAATCAAACAACTTATCTTCAATGAGGATGGAACCCTCTTTGAGGGTTTCCAACCTCTTTATCTTCCTTTACAACGATTTGCTAGACATTAAGGGTAATAAGGCTTAATTGTGACAAATGTAAAAAAGAAGGGCAGTGCAAAGCAGGAGAAAACAAAAAAGAACATTTTTCGAATTTATGGGTCAGTTTTCTAGTTAAGCGCAATAAAACTTAACAAATAATAAGAATTGAGAAAAACGGTGAAAAAAGACCGTTTTTTTAGTTATATTTGAATGTTAGTATCACATTCGAGTATAATA
>Ga0208243_1000823_pt1 | contig 13092 bp, 9 predicted proteins | sample Subbio2Aug_QV12A_FD_184826 | JGI IMG/M metagenome (GOLD analysis project Ga0208243, IMG submission 184826) | Serpentinite rock and fluid subsurface biosphere microbial communities from McLaughlin Reserve, California, USA - CR12Aug_QV12A (SPAdes) | ecosystem: Environmental > Terrestrial > Deep...
CATCCTGTATATGAGATTGTTGATGCGGTGCGGAATGGGCAGCAGTTGGTGAACAGTGTCCGGGCGAACCGGCCGGATGTGGTGATGACGGATATCAGTATGCCGGGCGTTAATGGTATTGAAGCGATTCAGCAAATCAAGGTTTTTGCTCCGGATATGCTCTGTGTGGTGTTGACGAATTTTGACAGTGATCATTTGATTTTAAATGCACTGGAGGCGGGCGCGTTCAGCTACGTGAACAAATCCATGCCGAAGATGGTCATTTTTACCGCGCTTGAATCCTCTCTTGATGGTGTGCCGCATTATTGCGACTCGACTTCTCAGCGGATCCTGCGAATGATACAGGCCAGTCATATCGGTAAGCCACAGAAGTATGAAGAACTATTCAACAGCAGCGAAAAGAAAATCATCTCCCTGATCGTGAAGGATATGATTATGAAAGATATTGCTGCTGAACTCTGCTTAGGTGACAGAACGGTTGAAAGGTATAAGGCAAAGATCAAAGAGAAAATGGGTGTCAAAACAAGGGCAGGAATAGTAGTCTATGCCATTCGAAATAAGCTGGTGATACTGGATGATAGTGGTGTATGACAGATTTAGATTTGCGGGAATGCCGCCAGGGTTTCTGCAACAGCCGCCATTTGCTTCGCTCATTTTGAATGTATTTTCATATCGTCTTATTCCCCCTATAAGACGCAGTTGGTTTAGGGTGGGACGGGCATTTAGTTGGCCCGTCCCTTTTTTGTAACGTGAAAATAAAACTGCTGATGGATGAATTTTTTCAATATCTCTCTTCGCTGCACCCGCTTTCAGATGAAATCCGGGCTGCGCTGGTCGGGCGATGTCATCGGTTTAGTTTCCGGAAAAATGTTCCGTTGCTCAGGACCGGTGACGCGTGCGACTGGATGGCTTTTATTGAAAAAGGATTGGTGAAGTGCTGTTATGATATATCCGGCGGGCAGGAACGTATCATCTGTTTTCTGCGAACCGGTGAAATCACTTGCGCTACCAGTAGTTTTCATGCGCTTGCTCCATCCCGACTTTCCATTGTCGCCCTTGACGAAACAGTGATCCGCAAAATCAGCAGGGTAGAAGCGGAGGCGGTAGCTGATAAATTTCCTGTCTTTCATACCCATTTACGTAAGATTACTGAGTTACAATCTGCGCAACTGGAGCAGCACTATCTCCTGCAGACGGAATCGGCTAAAGAAAGACTTGCCAGGCTTCCTGCGCTTTGCGGGTGGATGCTGAAAGACAAACGCATCAAGCAATATATGATTGCGGATTACTTAGGTGTGGATCGGGCGACGGTGAGCAGGTGGAAGCGGTAGGGGGTAAAAAAGATCAACTTTTTTAGGGTTGATCTTTTACTTGTTCAATAAGAACATCTTTGATAGCAACATATGCTATCTGGATTTCTTATTCGGTCTTTGAGTGAGCGCTGAGGCTGCTACCGATTTCACTGCTGCAGAAGATTTTGGACTCGACAACAGTTTGGCTGCTTTACTTGCAACTGACTTTGAAGTGTGTTCGCCTTTTGGCATATCTTAGATTTTTAGTGAGTTACTAAGATAATAAATTTAGCATTATTTGTACTAATATATTTAGGTTTATTTTTCCACACAATGTAAGTATTTATTGATTTTTTGTGGATAACGGGTGTGTCAAAGTGGAATAATTTTGCACATTATATTAGTATTTTTGGTAGGTGAAAAAGCATTCATTTTTACAAGTTCCGGTCGAAATTTCGCAATATGTTTTTGCCAATAATTTGGTGAAAAGTTTCGGCATTTACCTGTATCTCAAAATGCATTCTTCTGGTAAGGTTCATGAAAACAGCCAGGTGTTTAAAAACATACAGCATGAATTGCAGATCAAGGATAATAGAACATTTCGGAAACATAAGAATGTTATGCTGGCTGAAAACTGGATTGGTTTTAATCCAGTGTCTGGTTATTATTTTATTCGCAGTTTTGGATATATCCGCGGTAAATGCCATTTCAAAAGCAGGCAAGCAACTAAATTCCGAATTGAAGATTTTAAATATTTACAGGTTTATCTTTTTGCTGTTTGTCTTTGCGCAATCGTAAGAAGGCAACATTATTTCTGGGAGGTCAAAAGGAGGAAACGCCGAGCCGTAACGAAACAAACTGATGTTACCAATCATTCGCGTGTTTTCTCCAAGAACTCCCCAAAACCGCCTTATTATGGTTTGAGCAATCGGATGATTGCAAAGCATTTCGGTTATAGCAAGACCAGGGCCTGTGAACTAAAAATGTCTGCTGCCAGGCTGGGTTATCTTGGTCTTGTACAACATGATGAAGAAATTATGGTGATAGGCAAACGTAATTATAGGTTACGTGCAGATTTGGAATCACTTTATCCTGATCTGAAAGGTAAAATCCGTTTTGAAATTATTACTGTGGAGCGATTCAAACGGAAGTGGAAGATGATCAGGGTATTCCGCCAGCTTCATGACGAGATCATACCCAAAATCCAATTCAAGTCGGTGGCTAAGTTCAACAACCTCCAACTATCTGTTTTCGTCAAGCGTGAATTCAAGCTCATTCCTTTGGCGGCGGCGGCATAAGGGCTATCCGGGCCAAAATTTTCAAAAAATGTTTTTTAGGCGCGCCGCGGGCCTTTTCTGTGCAAAAACAGCACTTTTTTTGTATGTGTTTAATGAGAAAGAGGGCAAAATAGGGAGGAAATTGGTAATTGTATTAGTGGGTTTAAAAACATAAGATCAGTTTTCTAAGTGTCGGTTTTTTGCAAGGAGTGGTTATTGTGAGCTGAAAATCTATATGTAGCATGATATTCAGATGGACAGGATACAGGCCTATTTTGTGTCTATTTATAAAAATGTTGGTTATTTTCTACAAAATCGATATATTTGTGGATAATAACCTACAAATGAAATCTAAAAAACAGATACTTTTTCCGAAATACCAACGTGTGCTGGAGCGGCTGGGGGAAAATATTAAGCTGGCGCGTAAGCGCAGGCGCCTGACTACTATGCAGGTATCTGAAAGGGCAGGGATCGACCGATCGACGCTTTATGAGATTGAGAAGGGTAGTGCCAGTGTTTCATTGGGGGCTTATTTTAATACTTTACGGGTACTGGGTTTACAGGATGATTTCTTAAAACTGGCTGCTGATGATGAATATGGACGTAAACTTCAGGACCTTGATCTGATCAATACTAAATAATGGCAGCCAATACCTCCATATACGTTTATGCGCACTGGCAGGGGATGAAGGACCCTGTCGAAATTGGTGTGCTTACTGCTCAACAGGCAAAGGGTAAAAAGGCTTTTGGTTTTGCTTACCATAAAGAGTGGCTGGACGCCTTTAAACCATTGGTGCTTGATCCTGATTTATCCAACTATCCCGGACCGCAATATCCGACGAATAACAAGGAGAATTTTGGGGTGTTCCAGGATGCGATGCCGGATACCTGGGGGCGCACGCTTATGAAGAGAAGGGAGGCGCAACTGGCAAGGGAAGGAAACCGTCCGATACGAACATTATACGAACTTGATTTTTTACTGGGTGTTTTTGATCAGAGCCGGATGGGAGCTTTACGTTTTAAAACAGATCGTGCAGGAGATTTTCTTGACAGCAATCATACAATACCTACCCCTCACTGGTCGCATATCCGGGAACTGCAGGATGCGGCAAGGATAATAGAAGAAGATAAGGATAGTGAAGTTGTTAAAAAACATATTGCTCTTTTGATTGCGCCGGGATCTTCGCTTGGCGGAGCCAGACCGAAGGCGAATATTCTGGACGATACGCGGCACCCATGGATTGCTAAATTTCCTTCGGCAAGTGATACCATTGACAAAGCAGCCTGGGAATACCTGGCCTATCAACTAGCCATCGACGCAGGTATTCAAATGGCTCCTTCCCGGATCGAAAAAGTAGCTGGGAAATACCATACATTTTTTACCAAACGATTTGACAGGACAGGAGGTAAAAGGATACATTTTGCTTCTGCCATGACTATGACCGGAAACAGTGAGGATACAGTCCGTGAACAACCCGGTAGTTATCTAGAGATTGCGGAAGCCATACAGAATTATGGTGCCCATATACCAGCAGATCTTGCTCAGCTCTGGAGAAGGATGGTCTTCAATATTGCCGTATCCAACACAGACGATCATTTTCGCAACCATGGGTTTATCCTTACCGACCAAGGGTGGCAGCTTTCACCTGCTTATGACATCAACCCTTCCGTTGACAAAGAAGGACTATCTCTCAATATTGATATGGATGATAACAGCCTGGATTATGAATTAGCTAAATCAGTGGGAGTTTATTTCCGGTTAAAGGAACCAGATATGGAAGGTATCCTTGCCGAAGTTCTACAGTCTGTCAAGAACTGGCGGACCATTGCTGAGAAAATTGGTATAAACAGGAGTGAGCAGGAAGAGATGGCAAGGGCGTTTAGGGTTTAATAGGATTTTCAATTTATTTTACAGATGGGTTATCAAGTTGGGTGATTACCGCACCTGTTTGTTAATTGTATTACTGGAAGTGGGTTGTGTGAATTGATAATCATTGATAATCAAAATAGTAAACCTATTTGTGTATAATAAACAAACATGGTTTATCATTCATTTTAAGTTTATCATTGAATAAAATTAAGCTATGCATAAGTAAAGCGAGGTGAATTGTTTCAGTAGTCGACATGATATTTTCATAATTTCTTTAAATCGAACAAAGCCAGAGCCAAGGCATCATGTTCTGTTTGCCCTTCTCGTAAATGGATAAAATACTGATTGAGGATATAATCAACGATACCGGATTCAGGTTTAAAATTAAATATCTGATTATGCAATTTCTGAATATCGCTTTTTAACGAAATGAGACGCTTGTCTACATAATACTGGATGATATTATTTGAAATTTTTTCGCCATCCGCTTGACTTAAAATTATTACTGTTGAACTTTCTTTTAATTGAGGATAAATTTCTGGAACTTTAAGTGTTATACTGAGACCATACTGCCATTGGATTGCACTTTTGATATGTTTTTCATGTTCGTACATTTGAAACTGCCACTTTCCAGCAGCCAGAAAATAGGGAAAACGACTGTGGCTAATTGTAATCAAACTCCGAGTTGTATCTACTCCTTCAGGGATATGAAATGAAGAAACAATAACAGGGAACTTATACAATAATGAAAAATTGTCCAGTGGGCTCAATTTTCTAAAGTCTGGAATTGAAAAAGCAGTTCGTAAGTTTTCCGCAATTTTTACTTCCACATCATTTGAAAGTCGGAAACCACTATATCGGCCTATTGAACATCTGAAAAAGATGGATTGAACTAATAACTCAAAAAAAGCAGGATTGTACTTATTTGCAGTAAGTAATGTATTGTCATAATATTTTGATTTTTTTACAGCTACTGCTAAGTGCATTTTCTTATCATTAAATTCAGATGCGAAGAATGCCTCCAACTTAGATAATTTGTCTTCACATTTCGGACAAATCAAGTAGTCCCGACTATAAGGTTCATGTTTTTCGATTTGTAATTCACTCAATTCACCTAGATCAGCGATTTTCTCAGGTAGTATACCTTGCCCAGTATAAACCTTGGACATACTTCGGGGACTAAGGCTGAATGACATGACCATTTCACGTAATCCTGATCCATCTTGTGTGACTACTTTTTTTATTAAAAACCAAGGTATCATGTGAACATTTGTCTTGGTAGCGTCATTATCCAAACAAATAGGGCATTTTTTCATTTCTAATTTTTTAGAGAGAATATATTTACTTAAATCTTTGTAGTCAACAAACGGCGGGGTAAAAAGCGCAATTTTTCAAGGCTTTCTTCGTGATTGTAAAATAGAACCAGACAATTTTGCGACGCGTCTTTTGAACTAGGGTAGATCATGCCTGTTATCTGGTCTTTGCCTTTTGTTTTTAACATGAATCGGATGTATTCTGTTACTGCTTGTGTAGGTGCGTATTCTACATGTTCAATTTTATCATCTTTTTTTATTTTCCTTGATAGGTCTTCGACAAAATTTTCGAGAAACCTTACCCAGTGGAATTTTGAAAACTGGTGCGGGTTGAAGATTGAGGGGCGTTTCGGCAACTGTGAAAAATCCACCACTAAAATATCTTCTTTCAAGGCAAAAGCAGCAATAGAATAATATGGTTTACTTGCAAGCAATTTATTTATTGTTTCAAGAGCTGAAGTATTTTGGTTCAGTGAACCATAAAACATCGACACACCAGCAGGGCTCATCCGATTCGGATAGACTGCGTGTTCATTAGAAGGTGAACACATTTCAGACGCTTTAGTAATATTATCCTTTTCATGTTGCCTGCATCTATAAACAATTGTTCCGGCTGATATTGTCTTAGTCATTTGAAAGCGTAAGATCATTTTCCCAAGTTCCGTCAGAATATCTGCTGCCGAGAATTTAAGCCTACCTGGCTTTATGGGTTTGGGCTGGAAAATGGTAAAACGTTGTTTGTGTTGAATCATCGTTTTGAAATTTTCCCAGTCCTGCATTAATAATTCGTCGTGCCTTTCACCGTATGGATCATAATCACACCATGCAACGTCATCAATTTCATAATTAAGGTCAGTAAAAACATTTTCGTCTATATCGCCATCCAAATATTCCTCTATCAATTCACGAGTTTCATATGTTACACCCTGGTAACCTCCTTCTCTGGAATCATAAGGCAACCAGTTGGCTGCATCGTCGTAGACCTGAAACAAACAATCCTGCATAAACTCCCCCAGATCAGAAATGTCCACCACTTTTCTTTCTTTTCCGTCATTGCAATAATCACATTCTCCTAACTCTCCATGCCTGGTAACATAATTATGCAAGGTTTTGTCTTCAAAATGTCTAGAACAAACTTGTTTGATCATTTAATTATTTTTCAGAAGATAATGCAAAACTGATTTTTTTCAAAATTTGACGATGATCAATTTATATGTTCTTTCCTGTTGACGAGTGTCAACTTACTCCCTTTTATGTGTAGGTAGTTTTGTGTTGTCAATTTTCAGCATTTAAACTACTGATCATGAAAACAATCATCGCGATCATTTTAGTCATCATCAACAGCCAGGGGCAAGCGCAAAATATCAGCCTGCAAATGGGGAAGAGTTTGTGGCCGGCGGATCATATTGCTTTGCGCTATGAACATTGGACCAATGGGGGAATCAATTTTTCCGGTGGACTGTTTCACCAACGCTCTCATTACAAACGACTGAACTATTCCTGCTATGGACTTGACCTGCTCGGAGAATATATCAGCAACCGAAATGCAGATCCCTTACCCTGGTTTGGGTTAAGACTGGGGGCGGGTGCAACCTGGCAGGTGCAACAAGAGCCATGGCTTTATCAAAAACTTTCTTTTCGCGAACGCATGAACTACGGACTGCTTTGTGAAGTCAACCTCGACTGCAATATCACTGAACATTTTCGAATGAGTCTGTTTGGACAACAAAAATATTTTTTCCGAAAACAGATGGGCAGCAATGCTTTTTGTTTTGGTCTTGGTCTCGCTTACCGACTGAGTGCCTATTGATTTGTGTGAACTAAATCCTACTTACATGTCAGCTACTAATTTTTTCCGGCAATGCAGGCTGGGGATGCTTTTGCTTTTTTTTCTGGTGGTATCTGCATCTGTGCGGGCGCAAAACACCAGCAATAATAATATCCTGATTTCCCTGATCAGTAAAACCTATGATTGTTCCACCGGACAATTAAGCGTCCGCTTCCATATCCGCAATATGGATGAGTTTGGCAATTATGGATTTTACAGAACACTCTGGAACATTGATCTTGGCAATAGCAGTGTCATCGGCAGACTGCTTCCGAGTGGTGATGGAGAAGTGAGTTTTACGGGTGCCTACACACCCGGAGATGATATTATCTGCTCGGCAGAGGGTTATCGTGAGAATGAAGCACCACTTACGGAATTCAGGGATACCTATATCGTTTCTGCACCGCCTAAACCATCTATACAGGTAACGGGCTCCACTACGCTCTGTAATGGTGCGTCCGCGACATTGAGCGTGACGGATCCTCTCTACAGTTATGTGTGGTCAAATGGTGCGACAGGCAATTCCATTTCTGTCAATACGCAGGGTGCTTATACTGTCTATGCGATCAATGAATGTGGTGTGGCTTCACCGGTGAGTGATCCTGTTTTTATTAGTACGGCTACCACACCATCCGCTCCGGTGATCGGCAGCAGCGGCGGCACACTGCTCTGCAATGGTGCTTCCACAACATTCAATGCCACGGTTACAGATGGTGTGATTCAATGGAGTAATGGTGCCAGCGGTGCATCTATGACCACGGCTGTGGCTGGTGCTTATTATGCATCCGCTACCAATGGTTGCGGCACGAGTGGTAACAGTAATGTAATTGTGATCAGCACCAATCAAACGCCGGCACCGCCAGTGGTGAGCAGCAGTAATGGCAGTTCACTCTGCAATGGTGCTTCTACCACGCTTTCTGCATCGCCGTCTTATGGCGGAACTATTAGCTGGAGTACGGGTGCCATTGGAAACAGTATCCTGGTGAACAGTCCCGGTAATTATTATGCGTATGAAACGAATAGCTGCGGCACGAGTGGAACCAGTAACGTGATGGCCATCACTACCGGTTCCGTGCCGTCAGCGCCCATAATCAGTTCTTCCAATGGCACCCTTCTCTGTAATGGTGCATCTACTGTGCTTACGGCTTCCGGATCTGGTTTGATTAGCTGGAACACGGGTGCTGTAGGTGCATCCATTGGTGTGAACAGTGCAGGTGTTTATTATGCAGTGGCAACAAATGATTGCGGAACGAGTGGACAGAGTAATAGCATTGTTATCATTGCGGCATCCACACCGGGTGCGCCTACTGTTACCAATAGTAACGGCAATTTGTTGTGTAATGGAGCGAGTACGGTTTTATCTACAACTCCTTCTTTTGGTGGTACGATTCTCTGGAGCAATGGAGCGGCGGGAAATTCGCTGACGGTAAGTGTGGCAGGCTCTTATTATGCTTATGAAAGCAATGGATGCGGTAGTGGCAATATCAGTAATGTATTTAACATACAAACTGCTACAACGCCAACCGCACCGACTGTTACGCCATCGGGTAGCCAGCAATTGTGTAATGGTGAATCCGTAACACTGAGTGCAACGGGTAATAATATTATCTGGTCGACAGGTGCGATCGGTCATTCGATCAGTACGAATACAGCAGGTAATTATTATGCTATTGATCGAAACAGTTGTGGTAACAGTGGACAGAGTAATCTGGTCAATCTAACGACAGTTGTTTGTCCGACACCGCTACCCGGCAGTTCTTTCTTTGTTTGTCCGGGTGTGCTGAAGACGCTTGATGCAGGTGCGGGTTATGATAGCTATTCATGGTCGAATGGTGCGACCAGTAGAACGATTGAAGTTGGACCCGGTACTTATACGGTGACGGTGAGTAAGCAGGGATGTTTTGCGACTTCTGCACCTGTGACCGTGGGTTATTATACAGTCAGTACGCCTACGGTTTCAACGTCGGGTGCGACCAGTTTTTGCGCAGGTGGAACCGTTACACTCTATTCAAGTGCAGCCAATGCTTATGCATGGAATAATGGTTCAAGTGCCGGTTCGATTACTGTTAACAGTTCCGGCAATTATTTTGTTACCACGACAGATGCCAATGGTTGTACTGCCACTTCATCCGCTATCAATGTTACGGTGCATCCTTTGCCAATGGCTTCGATCACCGGCGGTGGTAATGCCTGTCTGAATGGAACAGCACCGACTGTTGTGTTTACGGGCAGTAATGGAACAGCACCTTATACTTTTAGTTATCGTATTAATGGTGGTGTTTTACAAGCCGTATCAAGTGTTGGCAATAGTGTCAGTGTTGCAGTGCCGACAACGGCGGCGGGAAATTATACCTATACCTTAGTGAGCGTGCAGGAGTCGGGGAGTGGGGCCTGCAGCAATAGTGCGAGTGGTGCTGTTAGTGCTACTATTCAATCTTTGCCTTCTGCTACGATTAGCGGCACGACGCAGGTTTGTGTGAACAGTGCTTCACCGGTGGTGCAGTTTTCGGCGGCAGGTGGTCAATCACCTTATACATTTGGTTATACCATTAACGGAGGTGCTGTTCAAACTATCAGTAGCGGACCCGGTAATGTTGCCAGTATTCCAGTTTCTACGCAAACTGCCGGCGCATTTGTTTATTCGCTTGTCAGTGTGCAGGAAGCGGGGTCGTGCATTGCATCTGCTTCGGGTAATGCGACCATGACTGTTCATGGACTTCCGACTGCAAGTATTACGGGTTCTGCGACGGTTTGTCAAAATGGGGCTTCGCCCGTTATTGTGTTCTCGGCAAGTGCCGGTATTGCCCCTTATGTTTTTTCTTATCGTGTGAATGGTGGAGCGGAGCAAACGATTACTACTGTGAGTGGTAGTTCTGTGAGTCTTGCCGTGCCTACCACTGCGGCGGGTGATTTTGTGTATGAACTTGTACGTGTGCAGGAGTCGGGAATTGCGGCATGTGCGAATGCGGCGAGTGGTTCGGTGACAGTGCGTGTTCAACCTTTACCTGGTGGAAATATTTCAGGGGATGCAGTTGTTTGCCGGAACGCGTCATCACCACTAATTCAATTTAGTGGAACGGGTGGAACAGCTCCTTATACTTTTATGTATCGTGTGAATGGCGGTAGTCCGCAAAGTATCAGCACGACTTCGGGTAATGCTGTGAGTCTGCAAGTTCCAACTCAGAATATCGGTAGTTATACCTATACGCTGATCAGTGTGCAGGAGGCAAGTGGTAATTCCTGTTTGGCCAATATCAATGCATCGGCGATGGTGGTGGTGAATTCGCTGCCTACAGCGAGTATCAGCGGAACCGCTACGGTTTGTCAAAATGGAACTGCACCGCTCATCAGTTTTACCGGAGCGAATGGAACTACGCCTTACCTGTTTACCTATCGTATCAATAATGGAACAGATCTGACTATCAGCAGTACGGGGAATACTGTTTCTATACAAGCACCGACAACTATTGCGGGCAGCTTTAGCTATCAGTTGGTCAGTGTGCAGGATGCATCAGCAACAACCTGTCAGCAAGCTTCGAATGGTACGGTGCTGATTACTGTTCATCCGCAACCAGTCAAACCAGTTCTCTCTACTGTAAATAATCATTTGTGTAATGGAGAGACAGGGGTGCTGCGCGTCAGCAATTATGTGGCCGGTCAAACTTATGCCTGGTTTAAAGACGGTGTGATGATCAGGACGACAACGGGTGATACGATCCAGGTGCAGGCTGCGGGCTCCTATACCGTGTCGGCGGTTTCTGCCAATGGATGTGTGGGTGCAGTGGTGTCAGATCCGCTGGTAATCACTTCGGGGACTGTTGGTAAACCGATTATTACCGGATGGCTCAAAGTGTGTGAAGGTGGTAAAACATTACTTACAGCAAGTGTTGAACAAGGTATTGGTAGATACCGATGGGGATCACCACCTACCAGTAACAGCATATCGGAGGACTCCAGTTTTTTCGCTTACGCCGGACAGTATCGTTTATGGGTTAGTGCGCAGGGTTGCACTGACAGTGTGAATGCAGTTGTGATGAGCAACGATACTGAGTTCCCGGCGGGCAAACTGATACTTTCTTCTGATTCGATTGGTTATGGTGAAGCGGTTACGATGCGGGCTGAGGTTAGCAAGGCTGCTCGTTATGTCTGGGAGATCGGTGATGGTAGAACCTATACGACAAGTGGTCATACAATGGTGCATCGATTTTACCAGGAAGGTGATGGTATTCCCATTCGGGTGCGTGCGATCAGTGCGCGCAACTGTTCGACGGAATTTATGGCACGCTTGAAAGTGGCAGCGCGCGTGCCGACCTTGATTCCCAATCATTCTTTTTCCGGACAGCTTCGTGACTGGAATGTATATCCGATTCCCTTTACCCACTACTTACATGTTTCTGCGGTGCTGAAAAGAAATGAAACGGTAAGGTTTGATCTCTTCGCATCCGATGGAAGGTGGTTACAGCAATGGACCTTCAAGGGACAAAAGGGTGATAATGAATTTCAGATCAAAGGGCTGGGTCATCTGTTGAGCGGTGCCATCTATTATCTCACTGCTTATTACAATCAACAAAAACATAGTGAACTCATCGTCAAACAATAAAATTATTTCTATGAAATCATTGATGGCTATTTTATTTTTTTTGCTGCTATTCTCTTGCAATAAAAAGCAGGAGCAGATGGGTGCCGGTGAAACCAATTTCCGGTTTTCCAAGGATACGGTTTTTGTGCGCGAGAAAGATTATTTCAATGTCAATCAAACCAATAACGGGCTGTTTTCGATATTCAGTCAACCGGCAGAGCATCAGTTAAACATGAGTTATAATGAGCCGAGTGGACGCGTGCGTTTTTATTACCGGGGTGTTCCGCTGGTGGATGGGCAGCCTTTTGTGGTGGCGGCGGACAGCAGTGCTTTATTTTGTGCGGCGGATACAGCGGGTGTTTATACGGCTGATTTTTATCTGACGGACAGACTGGGGCGGGTGTTGCAACGACAACTGGTGGTTAAATGTATGGCCAGCCCTAAACCGGTGGCGGGGCTTGTTTATAAACCTTTGGAAAAAAGTCCGGATAATTTTCTTTACTATTTTATTGCGGGTTCGAGCAAGCAGCCTTATGGTGCCATTGTTTCCTATCATTTTCTGATCAACGGGCAACAACAAATTACCAGTACGCCTTACCTGCAATGGTATTTCCACGACCGGGGACAGCAGGAAGTTTTTTTTCATGTGATCGATGATTTAGGCGTTTCATCTGATACGCTTCACTATTCAATTCTTGTACCATGAAAGCGATCCTGATATTTTTATTTTTTCCGGTTTTAGTCCTGGCACAACCGATGCCTTTGCCTACCAGTTTTCATGTGTTATCCATTCCCGGATCTGCGAGGGGATGGGCGATGGGCAATAGTGGCATTGCGTCATCGATAGAAAATCAATCACTCGTGTACAATGTTGCGAAAGCTGCTTTTACGCAGCACCGTCACCAGGGAAGTTTACACTATATGCCATGGCTG
>Ga0208243_1000824_pt1 | contig 13076 bp, 9 predicted proteins | sample Subbio2Aug_QV12A_FD_184826 | JGI IMG/M metagenome (GOLD analysis project Ga0208243, IMG submission 184826) | Serpentinite rock and fluid subsurface biosphere microbial communities from McLaughlin Reserve, California, USA - CR12Aug_QV12A (SPAdes) | ecosystem: Environmental > Terrestrial > Deep...
CGTTAACCACCGGATGCGCCGGAAGACGGGCGTTCATGCCGCATTCATTGCGACGGGCGGATTCTCACCCCGCGCGCCGGGCCTTCGGCCGCCGCCAAAGGGGAGAGTTCGCATGCATCGCCTTATCGTTCTCGGCGCCTTCGGCGCATGTGCCGTCGCTGCCGCTGCCTCGCCGGCGTTCGCCGCATCGCAGGTCCATCACTGCCCGCCCGAGGCGCGCGGCGTCGTCAGCCACACCGGCGACGTGGCCTGGACGGCGACGAACCAGTCCAGCCGGGTCGCCGGCGCGCGCGTCGAGATGATCGGCGGCCAGCCGTCGCTGGTCTGCGTCTACCGCATGTTCGGCGGCGACTACTGGATCCACCGTCGCCCCGAGGCGCCCTTCACGCGGTGCAACGGCGGCGACATGGGCTCCGGCCGCCTCGGTTTCCTGTGCGTGCGCGGCTGAGTTCGCACGGAGCTGCGACATCGAGGCCGCTTTGCGTTGGCGATTGGCGAAAGCGGCGGAGCGAGTGATCTCCCCACCTGAGGGGGAGATGGCCGGCAGGCCAGAGGGGGGCGCCGTAGAGTACGGACTGCGCTGCAGTGGCGCCGCGACGGCTTGCCACGCAACCGCGAGCGTGATTTCGCGTCCGGGCCGCGCTAACCTACTGCATCACGTCCCGGAGGTTCGTCCATGACCACCCCCGCCATCCAGTTCGAGGAGACCGCCAGGGGCGGCCGCTACTTCGTGCCGATGCCGAACGGCGAGGACTCGCGGCTCACCTTCGTGCGGGCGGGGGAGGGGCGGATCGTCGCCGACCACACCTTCGTCCCGGTGCCTTATCGCGGCGACGGCATCGCCGAGGCCCTGGTCGAGCGGCTGGTGGCCGATGCCCGCGCCCAGGGCCTCACCATCACGCCCGCCTGCTGGTACGTCGCCGACGAAATCGCCCGCCACGCCCCCGACTGGGACGACGTGCTGGCGCGCTGAGAGCCGTCCGCGGTTGGACCGTGCTGCCCGCCGCGGTGACGGGGCCGGCCGCGTCATGTCGCGCCGGAGCCGGGCAGGCGCACCAACCGAATCTGCGGTCGCCTGGACGCGCCACAATCTTGCGACATGGTTGCGGATGTCTGCTGGAGGCCGCGTCAGACCCTTGGCGCCATCCGCTGCCGGCAAAGGCAGAACCGCCGGGTGGCCGCTCCCGGTGACGGCGCGGCGGGAACCGGAATCGTCCCCGCGCGGCTCGCAGCCGCACCCGCATGCCGTCCGATCCGAACAGGCGGATGTGGTATGTTGTTTCAGATGATTCTCATACACCCGGCCGGGGCCGGGCACGTTCACGGTAGATCATGATCGCAGAATTCGACGTCCCCGCCGGCCGCAAGCCGGCGAACATGTGCCGCGTCTGTGGTGCCGGAGGCGCCGTCCTGCATCTCCGGCTGGCACCGCAGCCGGGCGAGAGCGCCGTTCCCCTCTTCCTGTACCGCTGCGTCTCCTGCGAATCCTTCTATTTCGATGGTGACGAGCCGGCCTCCGCCTATGTGGACATGCCTCTGTCCGAGACCTTCTGGCTCGACTACGTGCAGGTGGGCGCCGGCATCAGCGCCATGCTCGCGCCGCTCCTCGCCCTTCGTCCGCAACCCGCCGCGTCGCTGATCGACGTCGGTTCCGGCTTTGGCTACGTCGTCGACTTCTGGCAGCGGCAAGGCCACCGCGCCGTCGGATTGGAGCCCTCGCACTACGGGGCGCTCGGTCGCCTGAAGCTCGGCATCGACAACCGTTCCTGCGAACTCGACGCGTTCGTCGCCGCCAATCCCGGCGAGCGTTTCGGCCTGGTCTTCAGCAGCGAGGTGATCGAGCACGCTCCGGACCCGCGGCAGTTCATCGATTCGCTCGTCGCGCTGATGGACGACGATGCCACCCTGGTCCTGACGACGCCCTCCACGTCGGCCGTCTCTCCCCGCACGGAGAGCGCGAGCCTGATCGCCGTGCTGTCGCCGGGCTTCCACTATGCGATCCTCTCGCCCCGGGCGCTGTCCGACATGCTCGGGCGCCACGGTCTCCAGGTGAGGACCCACACCGAAGGCGTGCAGACCTTCCTCTGGGCCAGGCGCGGGAAGGTTCCGGACGTGGTCCTGGACGAGCCGCAGTGGCCGCGCTACCTCGACTACCTCGAGGCTGTGTCGCAGGCTCGGGATCCGCACGTCTCGGCCGGCGCACTGTGCCGCCTGTTCAAGGATGCGCTCAACACCGGCGATGCCGCGCGCGCCGGGCGGGCCTACGAGCGCCTCCTGCGCGTAGCCGAGGACGTCTATGGAATCCGCCTGGAAGATCCCGAGGTGTCGGAACTGCTGCGGAACGCGACGCCCCTGGCCATGCTCGACCGCTTTCCGGCATGGCTCGGAAACGCACTTCTCTTCGGGGCGCTTCAGGTCGGGTTCACGCGCGGCGACTACCGCACGAAACTGCGCATGCTCGATGCGGCGTTGCGCGTGCTCGGGCGGCGGGCGGAGGTCGAAGGGCAGTTCGGCCAGGAAGCGGCCCACTTTCTGCCCTTCGCACGCCGTCAGTACCAGATCGCATTGTGCGAAAGCCTGCAGACATCCCTGCCGCTGGCCGAAACTCCGTTCCCCGAGGATCTGCGCCGGAACGTTCTGTCGCTCCAGGCGCTCGCCGCGCGTCTGGCGGCCTGAACATGACGACGTTCCTGAGCGCGGTCGCCGCCTCGGCGAACGATTTCCGCCTGCGGGCGACGTCCGCCGTTCGTGGCGAGATCCGCTCGCGCCTTGTCGGGGGCGACCCGAACGCTCCGTCCGGATCCTTCTGCGTCTACGTCCACTACGATAGGGGGCGCAGGCTGCACCGCTATGTGCGGGACCAGATCGCTGCCCTCGGGGCCCACGGCTACAGGATCGTCTTCGTGTCGCACGCCCGCGCCCGGCCGGATCTGGAAGCCCTGGCCCCCTCCTGCATGAGCCTCTTCCACCGGCGCAACATCGGGCATGATTTCGGCGCCTACCGCTTCGGCCTGCGGTGGCTCCGCGCGCAGGGCGTTCAGCCCGACGAAGTGCTGCTGACGAACGATTCCTGCTACGGCTACTTTGCCGGGCTCGGCGAGATGCTGGCCGCCTCGCGCGCCTCGGACGCGGCGCTGTGGGGCGTCACCGAATCCTATGACATCGCCTATCATCTCCAGAGCTACTTCCTGCGCCTGTCGGCCGAACTCTATGCAAGCCGGCGCTTCTGGACCTTCGTCGACCGCCTGCCGCGCACCAGCAACCGCTCGCGCGTCATCCGGTCGGGCGAGGTCGGGCTGACGCAGCATCTGCTGCAGGAAGGCTTCTCGACCGAGAGCTTCGTTCCCTACAGGGATCTGGTTGCGGACTGGCATGCCGATCGCAGGCAGCGCCCGGCCCTCCGTCCGGGCGAGCGCGAGTTCGCCGAATGGCTGGAGAGCTGCCTCGTCCGTGGCCGCCCCATGAACCCGACGCATTGCTTCGCCCATCGGCTGATCGAGCGGTTTCGGGTCCCCCTCGTCAAGAAGGATCTGCTGCGCAGCAATCCGCTGGGAGTGCCCCATCTCGACAGGATCGAGCAGCTCGTCGCCGGCGGCGGCGGCGACTTCTCCGCGGTCGCGGAACATCTGAAATTCGGAGACTTCTGAGGCCAGGTGACGTATTTTTCCGAGGAACATCTCCCGGTCGAGGGCTCGCCGGCGCAGCTCCCGCACCATTCGGCAACGGTGTCACCCGTCGCGGTGGACCCGGCGCGCACGGCGCTGCTGGCGCTCGGCAACTCCCACCGGGTCGCAGGCGAGGGCGGCCAGGCGGCGCTCGCGTTTCCCTTCACCTTCATCGCCGGTGCGAGACACCGCGTGACGCTCGAGGTGCAGCCCGGGACGGCCGCCGCCTTTCGCGTCGAGGTGCACGGCCGGGTGACCAGGATGCAGAAGGCCGTCGCGCAGATCGGCGCGGACGGGACCGTCGTCAGCAGCGCTGAGGAGGTCCGCGACCTCTCCGTCGGGGTAGCCGCGGCCGGGCGTCTCGAGATCAGCTTCTGCTTCGTGCCGTTCCGGACCAGGCTGGAATATCTCTACCTCTTCGCCGGCAACGACGCCGACCACGTCTCCGCTCCGTGCGCCTTCGAAGCGGGTCCGGCGCTGTTCGAGGTCTGGAATGCACCGGAGCATCTCAGATCGATGGAGCACGTCGCCGCATCCCGGGCGGGAGACGTGGTCTTCGCCATCCAGGAGTTTTCGGTCATCGAGAACTTCGTCAAGATCGAGTTCGAGGTGCACAAGCCTGCGTCCGAGGTGGTGGCCATCGGCGTGCGCCATGGCTCGACGCAGATATCCACGGCGCAGTGGTGGACCTGGCCGCCCGGCGGAAGGACGCCGCCGGCGTCGCGTGACGATGCGTATCGGTGGCCGGCGCCGCAGCGGCCGTCCTCGCCCATCACCGCCCCGGCCCTCGTCGATTGCTTCGGCCCCGGCTTCGTGCATCACGGCCACGCCGTGACGCTGCTGCTGAACGATCTCCCCGATTGCCAGGCCCGTCCGGCGGCGGAGGCCGGCCGGCTCGGCGAGGTGTTCCTCAAGGCGGAGTTCGCCGACGGCTCCTCGCTCGAGATCGATGTCGCCGCCGAGCTCGCGAGGGGCGGCGTGGACAAGTGGAAGGCCGTCCTCGGCCGTTCGATCGCCGACGCGATCGGATCCGCGGGGGACGATCCGGTCCTTCTGGAAGTGGGCGCGCGCGGCGACGCCAGTTCCGCCATGCGCAGCTGGGCGAATGCCCTCGGCCTGCGCTATCTGGGGCTCGACATCGCGTCCTCGCCCAATGTCGACATCGTCGGAGACGCCCACCAGCTCTCCCTCTACATGGGCGAGGGATCGATCGACGTGGTCTATTCCTCGGAAGTCCTCGAACACCTCGTCAGCCCGGTCGCCTTCGTGGCGGAAGCAGGCCGCGTCCTGCGGCCCGGCGGCCTGTTCATCTGCCGCGCGCCCACCATCTGGCCCCTGCATGCCGAGCCCTGGGATTTCTATCGCTTCAGCCGCCACAGCTGGCAGGGGCTGCTGAACGCGCGGACCGGCTTCGAGATCATCGGGACGTACGAGTTCGGCAGGGCCTCGGTGCTGTCCCGGCGCCTCGGCGGCGCAAGCGGGATCATGATGCCCTGCCACCCCGCGCCGCTGCTGAGCGCGGTCATCGCACGCAAAGCCGGCGGCTGTTCGCCCGACGCGTCCCACGCCACGCCGTTCGTCGCGTCCGGACGATACGACGCGGCATGAGCCGACCGCCCCGCCGCGGCTCCTCGCACGGGGCGTCTGGCGGTGGAGCCGGTCCGCCGAGCGGCCATCGCCGCGGCGACCGCCCCCCCCGTTTGACCCGCATCAAGCCATCTTGAGGAACCTTGTCCTAATATCCATATCAGCGCGAGTTGGGCCGGCTTCATGAGGAGCGGTCCGTCACCTCGAGCCGAACCGGTGCCGTGATGCGGGCCGGGGTTGGGAATGGAGACAGGCATATGAACATCGAGAAATACTCCGAGCGGGTCCGGGGTTTCATCCAGTCCGCGCAGACCATGGCGCTGTCGCGCAACCACCAGCAGTTCATGCCCGAGCACGTGCTGAAGGTTCTCGTCGACGACGAGGAGGGCCTCGCGGCCAACCTGATCGAGCGCGCCGGCGGCCGGCCGAAGGACGTCCAGGCGGGCGTCGAGGCGGCGCTGAAGGCGCTGCCGCAGGTCGAGGGCGGCAACGGCCAGCTCTATCTGTCGCAGCCCGTCGCCAAGGTGTTCGCCACCGCGGAGGAGCTGTCGAAGAAGGCGGGCGATTCCTTCGTCACCGTCGAGCGGCTGCTCACCGCGCTCGCGGTCGAGAAGTCGGCGAAGTCGGCCGACATCCTGGCCAGGGCCGGCGTCACCGCTCAGGCGCTCAACGCCGTCATCAACGACATCCGCAAGGGCCGCACGGCCGATTCGGCCAATGCCGAGCAGGGCTTCGACGCCATGAAGAAATACGCGCGCGATCTCACCGCCGACGCCCGCGCGGGCAAGCTCGATCCGGTGATCGGCCGCGACGACGAGATCCGCCGCACCATCCAGGTGCTGTCGCGCCGCACCAAGAACAATCCCGTGCTGATCGGCGAGCCCGGCGTCGGCAAGACCGCCATCGCCGAGGGGCTGGCGCTGCGCATCGTCAACGGCGACGTGCCGGAGAGCCTCAAGGACAAGCGCCTGATGGCGCTCGACATGGGCTCGCTGATCGCCGGTGCCAAGTATCGCGGCGAGTTCGAGGAGCGGCTGAAGTCCGTTTTGTCGGAGGTGACGTCCGCCGAGGGCGAGATCATCCTGTTCATCGACGAGATGCACACGCTGGTCGGCGCCGGCAAGGCGGAGGGCGCCATGGACGCGTCCAACCTGCTCAAGCCCGCGCTCGCGCGCGGCGAGCTGCACTGCGTCGGCGCCACCACGCTCGACGAGTACCGCAAGCACGTCGAGAAGGACGCCGCCCTTGCCCGCCGCTTCCAGCCGGTCTTCGTCAACGAGCCGACGGTCGAGGACACCGTCTCGATCCTGCGCGGCCTCAAGGAGAAGTACGAGCAGCACCACAAGGTGCGCATCTCGGATTCCGCGCTGGTCGCCGCCGCGACCCTGTCCAACCGCTACATCGCCGACCGCTTCCTGCCCGACAAGGCGATCGACCTCGTCGACGAGGCCTCCTCGCGCGTGCGCATGCAGGTCGATTCGAAGCCCGAGGAACTCGACGAGATCGACCGCCGCATCCTTCAGCTGAAGATCGAGCGCGAGGCGCTGCGGGTCGAGAAGGACGAGGCGTCCAAGGACCGGCTCGCCCGGCTGGAGCAGGAGCTGACCGGCCTCGAGGAGCAGTCCGCCGGCATCACCTCGCGCTGGCAGGCCGAGAAGCAGAAGCTCGGTCTGGCCGCCGACCTGAAGCGCCAGCTGGACGAGGCCCGCAACGATCTCGCCATCGCCCAGCGCAAGGGCGAGTTCCAGAAGGCCGGCGAGCTCGCCTATGGCCGCATCCCCGAGCTCGAGAAGAAGCTCGTCGAGGCCGAGGCGCAGGACGGCAAGTCCTCGATGGTGCAGGAGGAGGTCACGCCCGACAACATCGCGCAGGTCGTCTCGCGCTGGACCGGCATTCCGGTCGACAAGATGCTGGAGGGCGAGCGCGACAAGCTGCTGCGCATGGAGGACGAGATCGCGCGCCGGGTGGTCGGCCAGGGCGAGGCGGTGCAGGCCGTCTCCAAGGCGGTCCGTCGTGCTCGCGCCGGGCTGCAGGATCCGAACCGGCCGATCGGCTCGTTCATGTTCCTCGGCCCCACGGGCGTCGGCAAGACCGAGCTCACCAAGGCGCTCGCCTCGTTCCTGTTCGACGACGAGAACGCCATGGTGCGCATCGACATGTCGGAGTTCATGGAGAAGCACTCGGTCGCCCGGCTGATCGGCGCGCCTCCCGGCTATGTCGGCTACGAGGAAGGCGGCTCGCTCACCGAAGCGGTTCGGCGCCGGCCCTATCAGGTCGTGCTGTTCGACGAGATCGAGAAGGCCCATCCCGACGTCTTCAACGTGCTCCTGCAGGTGCTCGATGACGGCCGTCTCACCGATGGCCAGGGCCGCACGGTCGATTTCCGCAACACGCTGATCATCATGACGTCGAATCTCGGCGCCGAGTATCTGGTCAGTCTGCGTGACGACCAGGACGTCGACGCCGTTCGGTCGGAGGTCATGGGCGTGGTGCGGTCGTCGTTCCGGCCGGAGTTCCTGAACCGCATCGACGAGGTCATCCTGTTCCACCGGCTGCGTCGGCAGGACATGGGCCAGATCGTGCGGATCCAGCTCAAGCGGCTGGAGAAGCTGCTCGCCGACCGCAAGATCGCGCTCGACCTCGACGGCACCGCGATCGAGTGGCTGGCCGAGAAGGGCTACGACCCGGCCTACGGCGCGCGCCCGCTCAAGCGCGTCATGCAGAAGGAGCTGCAGGATCCGCTCGCCGAGAAGATCCTGCTGGGCGACATCCGCGACGGCCAGACCGTCGTGATCGCCTCCGGCTCCGACCGCCTGCTGTTCCGTCCGCGGGCGCAGACGGTGACGGAAGCCCAGGCGGCCTGAGCCTGACGCCCGTCCTCTCCCCCACGGACATGGGGGAGAGGTGGCCCGGGCGAGCCCGGGACGGAGAGGGTAATGGCGTCCAGCGTAAGCGGTTCCCTCACCGATGTCTCAACGGGCCGAAGAGACTGCCTCTCTGACGATTGCCATCCTGCAACGCTCGCAAGCGGGCGAACACGCCGCAGCTGCCGATCTCCCCCCTTGAGGGGGAGATGGCCGGCAGGCCGGAAGGGGGTATCGTCGAGCGCAGACCTTTCTCCCCTCGAGAGACGGAGCGAAGCGACGGCCGCTTCCGCGCCTGCCCGCTTCAACGGAATCAATCCTTTACGAAAATTCCATCCACGCCTCTCCCATCCGCCCCACACTGACGCCAGGTTTGATGCGAGGCGAAGGGATGCGGAGCGGGTTGTTCAGCGAGCGGGGTTTGCGGGAGGCGGTGTGGAGGCTCGTTTCGCTCGCCGTCCTGGCGGAGATCGCCGCGAGCCGGTGCCTTCCGGTCCGCTGGTACGTGCTCGGCCTGATGCGGAATGCCGAACGCATCGTCAGACATGCCCTGGTCGAGCAGACCGGCTGGAATCCGGACGACGTCGAGCGGGTGCTCGAGCTCACCAGCGATCCGGACGGACTGTCCGGCTCCGGCAGCGATCCGATCGACGCCATCGTGATGGCCTGGCGCCTGCGGGCGCTCGCCATCCTGCTCGGCATGTTCCTGCCACCCGCCCAAGCGGGTGGCCGAAGCGCGTTTGGACCGGTCTCGGCACAGCTCCTTCTCGCGTCGCAGATCAACCTCGGCCTTTCCATGCCGGCTGGCCCCGCCCGGGCCGCACCCGACACGTCCTGACCCGCTTCCGCGAGACCCACTCGACCGACCGCCTGCCGGCCGTGCGGAGCGACGCTCCGCGCGGGCGTCGGCGCGCGCCGTCCGATCCGCCGCCCCACGCCGTGTTTGCCGATTGCCGCGCCCCCGCCATCTTCATGTCCCGTTCATGTGGAACCCTGCATCGTAAGAAGGCATTCCAGGCTGCGCGCACCTTGCGCGACGTGGCCGCAGACCGAGACGAGGGACATGATCGGACGACACCTGCTCCTTTCCGCCGCGACCGCCGTGACGGCCGGCTTCGCATCCATCGCTTCGGCGTCCGTATCGGGGGAGGGCGCGCCGGCGGTGGCCGGTTCCGCTGCCCCGCAGCTTCAGCTCGCCCAGAGCGGCGATGTCGACGTCTACATCGACGCGCGCGGCCGCCGGGTTCTGGTCGATGTTCAGACCGGTGAGGTGATCGCCGTCGAGGAACGCGACCGGCGCCGCTCCGGCATCGACCGGCTGCGCGATGCCGGCATCCTGTCGTCGATTCCCGGCGATCCGGCTGCCGTCGAGCGCTACCGCCGCTTCCGCGAGCAGCAGCTCGGGCTGCGCGAGCCGCCGGGCCCGGACGACGTGCCGCTTTACGACGACCGCCGCTATGGCCGCGACGGCGGCTTCGACGATTTCGGCGACGATCCGTTCGGCGAGGACGACTACCGGGTCTACCGCGAGCGCAACCAGCCGATCGAGCGTCGCGCGCTGCCGGCCTATCCCGACGGGCAGTTCGCGCGCGGCGAGCCCGCGGAGCGCCAGGCGCTGCCGGAAAATCCCGTCACCGGATCCACCCCGCCGCGGAGCGTCGAGCCGGCGGTCCGACCCGGCGAGGGCCAGCCGGCCGTGGTCCAGGCGCCGAAGATCGAGATCGAGCAGGTCGCGCGACTGCAGATCCTGCTCGACCGCGCCGGCGTGTCGCCCGGCGTCATCGACGGCAGGATGGGCTCGAACGTCGAGAAGGCGCTCGCTGCGCTCGCCGAGATGACCGGCGAGCGGCTCGATCCCGCCGACGCCGCCACCATCGAGGCCTCGCTTGCCGATACCGGCGGGCCGGCCTTCGTCACCTACGAACTGACGCCCGAGGACGTCGCGGGTCCGTTCGTCGCCTCTATCCCGGAGGATTACGGCCAGAAGGCCACGCTCGACCGGCTTTCCTTCACCTCGACCTCCGAAATGCTGGCCGAGCGCTTCCACATGGACGAGGACTATCTGAAGGCGATCAATCCGAGCGTCGACTTCAACCGTCCGGGCATGCTGGTCCGCGTCGCCAATCCCGGCAAGCCGAAGGCGGGATCGGTCGAGCGCATCGTCGCCGACAAGGGGCGCAAGCAGGTGCGAGCCTACGACGTCGACGGCAATCTGGTCGCGGCCTATCCCGCCACGATCGGCTCCACCGACACGCCGTCGCCCTCCGGTACGGTCAAGGTCGAGCGCATCGCGCTCGATCCGCAATACACCTACAACCCGAAGATCAACTTCAAGCAGGGCGAGAACGACAAGGTGCTGACCATTCCGCCGGGTCCCAACGGGCCGGTCGGCACCGTCTGGATCGCGCTGTCGAAGCCCACCTACGGCATCCACGGCACGCCGGAGCCGTCGCGCATCGGCAAGACCAACAGCCATGGCTGCGTGCGGCTCACCAACTGGGACGCGGCCGAACTCGCGAAGATGGTCAAGCCGGGCATCTTCGTGCAGTTCATCGACTGACGCGAGCCGGGCCCGCGGCCGTCCGTCGCCCGGGCGGCCGGACGCGGCCGGTCCCTGCGCAGACGGTTGAAGACGGGCGGCCCTTGGGCCGCCCTTCTGCGTTCGGTCCCCGGTGGTTCCGCCCCGTCAGCGCGCGGCGCTGGCCAGCCGCAGCGATCCGCCCGTGCCCGTCGACAGCAGCGCGTCGATGCGCTCCCGCTCGGCCTTGAAGGCGACCAGTTCCTCGTCCTTCAGCGCCCTGCCGTTCGGCAGGCGCACGCGCATCGGGTCGACCTTGGCGCCGTTGACGAGCAGTTCGTAGTGCAGATGCGGGCCGGTCGACATGCCCGTCGATCCCACGTAGCCGATCACCTGGCCCTGGCGGACCCGGGCGCCGGGGACGATGCCCTTCGCGAAGCGGCTCTGGTGGTTGTAGGAGCTCTCGTAGCCGTTGGCGTGACGGATGATGGTCTGGCGGCCGTAGCCGCCCGCCCATCCGGCCTTCTTCACCACGCCCGAACCGGCCGCGATGATCGGCGTGCCGGTCGGTGCCGCCCAGTCGACCCCGGTGTGCATCTTCACGTAGCCCAGGATCGGGTGGCGGCGCTTGCCGAAGCCGGAGCGGAACTTGCCGTTCGGCAGCGGATTGCGCAGCAGGAACTGGCGCGCGCTGCGGCCGTCGGCATCGAAGTAATCCACCGTCCCGTCGGCCATCCGGAACCGGTAGAAGGCACGCTCGTTGCCGCCGAAGCTCGCCCGCACGTAAAGCAGTTCGGATTCCTCCGAGGCCGTGTCGTCATCGCTCGGCTGGGAGAAGAACACGTCGATGGCGTCGGTCGGGTTGATCCGCGACTGGAAGTCGACGTCGGCGGCGAGCAGCCGGATCAGCTGCTTGGTCATGTCGCTCGACATGCCGTAGGAATAGGCGGCGCGGTAGATGCCGTCGTAGACGCGCGGGAGTTCGCCGCGCATGCGCACCGGCGGCCTGTCGTCGTCGAAGGCGGCGATGACGGCGGCGCTCTTGTCCGGCTCGTCGGCGGGGACATACTGCGCGCGGTCGTCCAGCGCGATCGTGACCAGATGGGTCTGCCGCTCGTAGAGGCTCGCCCGGACGATGCGCGGTTCGTCGCCGGCGGCCTCGAGGCCGAGGCGCAGCACGGTGCCCGGCTTCAGGGCCGGCGCGTTCATCACCCGCCCGATGGCCTCCGCCATGCCCGTCGCGTCGTCGCCCGCAAATCCGGCGTCGGCCAGAACGTCGACCGTCGGGCGGTCGTTGCGGACGATGAGGATCTCCTCGGCGAAGCTCGGCGCGGCGGTGACGTCGTCGTTGCGGTGCGCGACCGAGACGTTCTCCTGGACGATGCGCACGCCGTAGGACTGCGTCAGCGTCGCGGTCGCCGCCGACTCGCCGAAGCGCAGCGGGTCGACGTAATGCAGCGCGGCGAGCTGAACCTCGCCGTCTGTGAGGATGGCGCCGGTGGTGCGCACGACCTCTTCCACCTCGTCCGGCGACAGGCTGCTCGTCTCGTCGAAGGCGGCGGTCTCGATGGGGAAGTCCACCGTTTCCAGACTGACCTCGCTCTCGACCTTGGCGTCGTAGACGAGCGAGGTGGAGAGCGCCGGCTGCGCCTGCTGCACCTGCGGCTCGGCACCCTCCGCGAAGACGGCCAGCGGGTCGAACGGCGGATAGTTGCGGGTCGTCGTGTAGGCTGCCGCCAGCGGCATGCGCAGTTCGACGAAGGGCATGTTGCGGACGACCTCGCGGTCGCCCACCCGGCTGACCATCGGCAGTTCCATCCGGCGCCGGTCGCGGGCCCGGTTGACCGCCGATGTCGGAACCACGCGTGCGGCTTTCGCGGTGTCACCGGCCCCCGGGCGCGCCATGGCGTCGAGTTCGGCGATTTCGGGAGGCGTCGCCAGCTGCTCGCGCCCGTCGAGCGCGGCAAGCAGCGCCACGCCCATGAGGACGGCCGACGTCACGCCGGTGAGGAAGGTTCCCGACAGCCAGCGCGCCGAGATCTCGCGCCGGTCCGGCGGACCCGCACGGCCGCCGGTCGTCAGCGGCGGCTCGTTGCCGAGCTTGGCGATGGCCTGTCTGAAATCATGCATCGCTGCAGGCGTTGTCCCCGAGCCCCGGTTCAAGTGCTTCTGGCGTGGCGAGCGAAAGTGCCCGCCACAGGCCATCCTGTCAATGAAAGGCGTTCGAGCGACCGCGGCCGCTGCATGCCCGATTCGAAACGAGCCCCCTCGTTCGGACCGGACCATCCCTTCGCAGTGTGGCGTGAATGGGGCCGCCGCGCGGCGGCGCAGGCCTCGCGCGCGATTCATTAGATCATCATCCAGCGTCGCAAAAAGTTCAAAAAACTCGAAAAACCTCGTTGACAGTCTCGGGGGGCGGGGCCTATATACGCCTCACCAACG
>Ga0208243_1000826_pt1 | contig 13073 bp, 15 predicted proteins | sample Subbio2Aug_QV12A_FD_184826 | JGI IMG/M metagenome (GOLD analysis project Ga0208243, IMG submission 184826) | Serpentinite rock and fluid subsurface biosphere microbial communities from McLaughlin Reserve, California, USA - CR12Aug_QV12A (SPAdes) | ecosystem: Environmental > Terrestrial > Deep...
ATGGCTTTCGTCGAAGATGATCACCCCGTCGAAATCCGCTCCAAGCCAGTCGACGATCTGGTCGACGCGGGATTTCCTGGCCCCGCGCTCCTCTGAGCGCAGCGTGGCATAGGTGCTGAAGAGGATGCCCTCGGAGAGCGGGATGTCGCGGCCTTGGGCAAAGCGCGAGAGCGGCGTGACGAGCAGACGCTCCTGACCCAAGGCAGACCAGTCGCGCTGCGCATCCTCGAGCAGCTTGTCGCTCTTGGAAATCCACAGCGCCTTGCGGCGGCCTTGCGCCCAGTTGTCGAGCATGATGCCAGCCGACTGGCGGCCTTTGCCCGCGCCGGTGCCATCGCCGAGGAAAAACCCGCGGCGGAAACGGACGGCATCGGGATCGTCGTCCTTGGCGGCCGAGACCATGTCGCCGGTTTCATCGACGGTCCAGGATCCCGCGATATACGCGCCGTGCGCTTCACCAGCGTAGATCACGGTCTCCAGCTGCGCGTCGGAGAGCAGGCCATCGCGCAGCACGGCAGCGGGCAGCTTCGGGCGGTAGCTGGGTTTTGGGGGCGCGACCGAGGCCATGGCCGCCGATTGCACCAGCTTGGTCGGATGCGGTTCCGCCCCAGGGATTGCGATCGCGTGCAGGCGGAAAATCTCATAAATGGCATCCGACAGGCGCGCAGTATCATCGTTGTCGCGCCCCTCGCGCAGGGTGTAGGCGAGGTCTTCGGCCTCGATCTTAGCGATGGCTTGCGCGGGTTGGGCCGCAGAAGTCGCGCGAGATCTGCCGATGGCCTTGCGTGTGGAGAGGGCAGAGTTTCTCGGGAAGAGGGGAAAACGGCTCTGACTTGCCGTTGCGGCCTGATCCGACTCAAAGCGCGGCGGAACGTCAGCGGTGATCCGGGCGAGGAGATGCGCTGCATTCGGAGACATTGGCTGACGCAGGTCAGCCGTGACACCACCCATCTCGCCACCACGGCATTTGTCGAAGACCGAAATCCGGGTCTCGAAAGTGGTGCCATGCTTGGCGAAAGCCGCCCCCGACACAGCGCCGGTGAAAACCAGATGCGCGGACTCGGTCAGGCGGTCGAAAGTCTCGTCCCAGGCCGGAGCGTCGGGCGCGAAACTCGCACCCGTGATGGCGACCAGCCGCCCACCAGGGGCCAGCCGGGCAAGCGCCGAGCGCAGATGCCGCGCCGTCGCTTCGGTGTTGCGGCCATCGACATTGGCAACCGCCGAGAAGGGCGGGTTCATCAGGATGACGCTCGGGCGAACGCCCGCGTAGAGATAATCGTCGATCTGCGCGGCGTCAAAGCGGGTGACCGGGCGGCCCGGGAACAGCAAGCGCAGAAGGTCGGCGCGGGTGTCGGCCAACTCGTTCAGCGCGAGGCTGCCGCCCGCGATTTCGGCGAGGATCGCCAGAAGCCCGGTCCCGGCCGAAGGCTCGAAGACCAGGTCACGGGGAGTGATCTGCGCAGCCGCGAGGGCCACGAGCCCCATGGGCAGTGGCGTCGAGAATTGCTGGAAGCGCTCCATCTCCTCCGAGCGCCGGGTATGCATGGGCAAGAGGCCCGCCACCTTGGCGAGGATGGGCAGCAGCGCTGCAGGCGAGCCAGCCCGGGCCAACAGCGCGCGGCCGAATTTCCGCAAGAAGAGGATCAGCGCCACCTCGCCCGCCTCATAAGCCAGCTTCCAATCCCAGGCGCCTGTCGCATCGGAACCGCCGAAGGCGCGCTCCATCTCGAGGCGCAGGCGGAGCGAGTCGATCTTAAAGCCTTGCGCCAGATCGGGTTGCAGGGATTGCGCCACGATCACAATAGCGGCGGCGGTGTCGGGGCATTGCAGCGGGGCAACCAGCGGCAGCGCGGTTGCAACAGAAGTCTGAAACGTCATCGGGGATCTCCGGACTGGGACAAGGACAAACCGGCGGGGCACTCTCTCTGTCCCCCTTCGGCTTAGCCTTTTCCCGCTCCCCTCTGCCTCTCAAACCCCGGAACTACGGATGTGCAGCTTGATTTTGTTCCTATTATGTTCTATATACGAAACCAACGCCACAAGGGAGATATCCCATGGAAGCCACGACCTTTGCCCTGCCCGCCACCCCGCGTCAGATCGCCTATGCGCGGTCATTGGCACTGCGAAATCAGACCCTGCTGCCGTGGGAGATCCAGCAGGATCGGCGCTCCTTAAGCACCTGGATCGATGCGCAGGCGCAGATAAAACCCCTCTCCGCGCTCGACAGCCGGCCGTCCTCCAAGCAGGTCGCCTTTGCCGAGCGTCTTGCACGCATCAAACGGCGCGCTGTCCCGGATGAATGCTTTCGCGATAAAGGCCTGATGTCGAAGTGGATCGACGGGAATAGGTGACTGTGTGCGGTCATCGAACCCTCGCACTTTGGCGAGTTTCCGATAGTCTGGCCCTATAAACGCGGACCGGAACATCGCCATGTCATCGACAACCTCGAAAGTGCTGGCAAAGGTCAACTCCTCCTACGCGACTTGGGTCACAGCTTCCGAGCTTGCCAATAAGATTGCCCGCGAAGACAGCGTCAGCCGTTGCGACAGCCACGTCTTCACCTTTTTGTCCGAAGTGCCCGCCAACTTGCAGCAAGCATTCATCGAAGAGATGGGTGTCAGCAAGGATGGCGTCTTACGTGTGGCTAAGGGATTTTCCGAGCTCGCTGGCTTCAACATGGCGCTCCTTGGCTAACATAACCTTGGGCCGCACTTCGGCGCTCCAAAGGTTGTCCGCTGAAAAAGATTGATTTCCGGTATGAAATACAGTACTTGATTTGGCATCAAACAGCACATCCAAGTTGCTGTCGCAGGAGAACATAAAATGCAGCGTGTGGAAGCACAAATCGCGGTCAGTGTCTCTGACCTGAAAAAAAGCCCGACCGCCATCATGGCAAAAGCGGATGGCGAAGCCGTGGCTGTGCTCAACCACAACCGGGTTATGGCCTACATGGTGCCGGCAGATGCCTATGAGGCGATGGTCGAGCAGCTTGATGATCTTGCGCTGGCAAAAATCGCCCGGGCGCGCGCCAACGAAGTTCCGGTGCGTGTAAGCCTTGATGACCTATGATCTTCAGTTTCTGCCTTCTGCACTGAAGGAATGGCAGAAACTTGGCAGCACCGTTCGAGAGCAGTTCAAGAAGAAGCTCGTTGAGCGACTTGAGACGCCGCGCGTTTTCGGAGATGCGCTGCACGGGCTTGAGCATCACTATAAGATCAAACTGCGGTCTTCTGGCTACCGTCTGGTCTATCGCGTGGAAGATCAGTCCGTCACGGTCACCGTCGTAGCTGTCGGTAAGCGCGAACGCAGTGAGGTCTACAAAACTGCAGCGGCGCGGACAGGCAAGCAATAGATCGATGTTCACGTCCTGAACAGCTGTTCCCGCTTATTGGTCGGCGCCATTTGATGCAGGACTCTTGGGTTTCTTGCAATGGAACGACCGAAGAACTGCTGATGCAAGCCAAGTAGGGTACTGCCGAGCTGCATCGACCAGTTCCACAAAGACTGGAGCTGGAAGGCTGTGTTTCAGCGTCCGCAACGCGCTCTCTGCCTGCTCTGGCCCGAGCCATGCCAAGGCCCTGACGGCCTGCCCAGCAGTTTTGCCGGCAAGCGAGAGCTGCCACTTCGGCGCATGGCGCAGCTCGACGGATTGCTTGCCCATCGTCAGGGTTCGGCTGCGCCCAGAGGTCAGGTAAACAAACCGAACAGGTACTTGTCTCGTTAGGCCAAGCGCATTCGCGGCAGCCGCACCGTTGGGCACAATGACCTCTCCGCGTTGCTGAGCCAAAGCTTCAACCGCTTGCTCAATCGAAGGGCTTCTCGGCCCAAACCGCGTTTGGACAGGACGCAGATAAACGCCACGCCCAGCCCGGATGAGTTGGCCGCGTTCGGTCAGGCGCGAGAGGGTCTGATCCACCGCAGCCCGCGATCCGAGATGCAATAGCCCCTTCGCCGCAAGCGGCGTTCCTTCTGGCAAGGCGGCAGCCCGCTGGATGATCTGTTCTGAAAGTCGTTCCATGATCTCTCTCCTGTCAGAAATATACGCAAGTTTCTGACAGTTTGCAATGCAGGCCACTTCAACTTCATCCGAACCGCCGCCCTCCTTCGGTGAAGGTGTACTCGTTGACGATCATCCCCTCCTCGATGGCCTCGTCCGAGGTGAGGTGGTCGTATTCGGCCTGAAGCTGTCGATAGAGCCATCGGGCCATGTCGCGCAGCGCCTCGGTCACGATCTCCTCGGCGTCTTCGGTCGGCGGCTGCCAAGTCAGGCTGTCGCGCGTGACATCAATCGACATGGTATATTCGTGGTAATAGCGGCCACGGTTGTTGATTTCCGTCCTGAACTGAGCCGGGATTTCCATCGAGAAGTGAGCCACCTCTGAGTATGGAATTTGGCTCAAGCTTGGGTCAAGGCACGGTTTGGTTCCTTTTTTGTCTGTGCTGCGGTTGCGGAGCTGGCTTTGAAGCGGAAGCTGTCATTGCCGGTCTCGATGATGTGGCATCGGTGGGTCAGCCGATCGAGCAGCGCGGTGGTCATCTTGGCATCGCCGAAGACCGAGGACCATTCGCTGAAGCTGAGGTTGGTGGTTATGACAACGCTGGTGCGCTCGTAGAGCTTGCTCAGGAGGTGGAAGAGCAAGGCTCCTCCCGAGGCGCTGAACGGCAGGTAGCCGAGTTCATCAAGGATAACGAGATCGAGGCGGGCGAGGCTTTCCGCAATCTGCCCTGCCTTGCCCTTGGCTTTCTCCTGTTCGAGGGCATTGACCAACTCGATCGTTGAGAAGAACCGCACCTTGCGCCGATGATGCTCGATGGCCTGGATTCCAAGCGCGGTTGCGACATGGGTTTTGCCAGTGCCCGGACCGCCAATCAGCACGATGTTCTGAGCTGCATCCATGAAGTCGCAGCGATGCAGTTGGCGCACGATGACTTCACTGATCTCGCTGTTGGCAAAGTCAAAGCCCGAGAGATCCTTGTAGGCTGGGAAGCGCGCTACCTTCATGTGATAGGCGATCGAACGGACTTCGCGCTCTGCCAATTCCGCTTTCAGAAGCTGTGAGAGCATGGGAACTGCGGACTCGAAGGCAGGCGCGCCCTGCTCGATCAGATCTGTGACCGCTTGTGCCATGCCGTGCATCTTCAAGCTGCGCAGCATGATCACGACGGCGCCGCTGGCGGGATCATGACGCATGACTACCTCCTGCGATCTGCGAGCGCAGCCCGTCGTAGCGTTCCACGTTTGCTTTGGGTTCAACGCGCAGAGCCAAGGCATGCGGTGTATCGAGATCGGGGTTAGCCATAGGCTTCGTATCCACCAGACGATGCAGGATGTTCAGCACATGTGTTTTGGTCGGCACGCCTTCAGCCAAGGCGAACTCGACGGAGGTTAGAACTGTGTGCTCGTCATGGTGCAGCACCAGCGCGAGGATATCGACCATCTCACGGTCTCCTCCAGGCCTTCGCAGCATGTGTTCCTGCAGCTTCTTGAACGCATCAGGTAAATCGACAAAGGGCGCGCCATTCCTGAGAGCGCCCGGCTTGCGCTGTAGGACCGCCAGATAATGCCGCCAATCATAGATGGTCTGCGGTGGCAGGGCATGGCTGCGTTGAATCACGCGGGCATGTTCGCAGAGAACCCGTCCTTCAGCGGCAACCACAAGCCGATCCGGATAGATGCGTAGGCTGACCGGGCGGTTGGCGAATGAGGCCGGAACACTGTAGCGATTGCGTTCAAAGTGGATCAGGCACGTCGGAGAGACGCGCTTGGTCATCTCGACAAAGCCGTCGAATGCCACCGGCAAGGGCATGAAGGCTGGCTGCTCCTTTGCCCAGACCTCGGCAATCGTGCCCGGCAATGTGCCGTGAAGCGTCTGCCGCCACAGATCCTGACATTCGAGCTCCAACCAGACGTTCAGCGCATCAAGATCGGGGAAGTTGGGCATCCGGTGCAGGAGCTGATGCCGAGAGTCGCGGACATTCTTCTCGACTTGGCCCTTCTCCCAGCCCGCCGCCGGATTGCAGAACTCAGGTTCGAAGACGTAGTGGTTGGTCATCGCCAGAAAGCGCAGATTGACCTGCCTCTCCTTACCCTTGCCGACACGATCTACTGCCGTGCGCATGTTGTCGTAGATCCCGCGGCCCGGCACACCACCAAAGACGCGGAAGGCGTGCCAATGCGCATCGAAGAGCATCTCGTGAGTCTGCAAGCGATAGGCGCGCAGCAGAAACGCCCGACTATGGGCGAGCTTGATATGGGCCATCTGAAGCTTCAGCCGCTCGCCGCCGATGATCGCATGATCTTCACTCCAGTCGAACTGGAAGGCTTCCCCTGGACTGAAGGTCAGTGGGACAAAGGTTCCCCGCCCTGTGGTCTGTTGCTGCCGATGCCGGTCATCTCGCCACGTGCGGGCAAAGGCCGCTACGCGATTGTAAGAGCCGCTGTAGCCAAGACTGACGAGATCAGCATGCATCTGCCGCAACGTGCGACGCTGCTTGCGCGACTTGCTGGCCTCCGTCTTCAGCCAAGCCTCAAGCTTCTCCGCGAAAGGATCGAGTTTGCTGGCTCGCTCCGGAGTCGCAAACTTTGGCTCGATCGCGTTGGATGCAAGATACTTGGCGATTGTATTGCGTGACAGGCCGGTCCGACGAGAAATCTCGCGGATCGACAGCTGTTCGCGCAGGTGCATGCGCCGGATGATGTTCAAAAGCCCCATGTGGATCACTCCGTTGCCCCCATCGCTCAGCGCTCTGGGGGAATGGTCACATGGCTCAATTCTCAGTGGAAATTACCTAGCCCAGCGGCTCAGTTCCTAACGGAAATCAACAGCCACGGTGGCTGACCTCCGCGGCGAGCTGGTAGAAGTTCCGCCGCTGGGTGGCTTGCAGCCGGTCGGCAATGCCATGCAGCGCCGCGTCCGCCGGGGCATAGTCCCGGATGCGCGCGGCCGCGCCCTTGGCGTGGGACCAGTAGCCCTCGAAACAGGCCCCGTCGCCCTGGCTCCAGAACCCGGAGAACCAGATGCAAGGCTTGGACCGCGTCCCGCCGCCCATCAGGCGAACGGGCGTGGTCTTGAGGCGTATGCCGAGGATATCGCAGACCCGCTCGAAATCCTCGTAGACCGCGTCCCACCAGTCGCCGTGGGGCCCGAGGTCGCGATACCAGCTGCGTGCCTTTTTCTTAGCCGCCTCCGAGAGTTCGGGGAACTGGAAGACGGTGGTGCAGATGATTTCAGGCATCGGGGTCCTCCCCGCGCAGCGCCGCAGCCAGCCATTCTTGCGTGCTGGTCCAGCCGATGGATTTGCGCGCACCAAGATCGATGACATGTGCGCCGCCACCGAAAGCGTCGATCCGGGGACGGGAACAAGTCAGAGCATAGGTGAAACCCCACAAGCCCTTGAGGTCGAACGCCTCGGCAAGGCGCAGCACGAAGCCGATCACCTGTTCGACGTCGCCAGATTCATCGTCGTGGATCCAGAGGACATGCGCAGCGTCGCCCTCTTGCAGCGAAAGCTCGAAGCTGCTGCAAAGCGGTTCATCGCGGTCAACGTCTGCAAGCCGCAACTGGATGAACATGCGATGCGCGGCAAGCGCGTTTTCCGCAGTGCCAACATCGAGCAGGCACGAGAAATGCGAGAAGTAATCAGCCATAGGTGACTCCTGAATGAGAACCGCCCGACCGAAGGGCCAGGGCGGTGTGGTTGAAGCGGGTCGGGTTTAGGGAGGTGGCGGCCGCAGGTCAGGACGAAGCTGACCTTGCCCTGTCCTGTACGGCCTCATGCGCATTCAGCATGTCGCGGTAGAACCGCCGCCGCGACAGCCGCAGACCGGGCTGGCGGCGAATCCACGGATGCAGCGCTTTGGCCGCCGCCTTGATGACATCACGCGGTTTTGCCGTGAGGGGAGGATTTAGATGGGGATAGAACGGGTCCACCTCACTTGACCTCCACCACGGGCGATACCAGGTGCGGATCGACCAAAGGCTCAAGCTTCTCAGTTCGCCCCATCCAAGGTTCCGGTCGGATCGCCTTGACCCAGTCCGAAAAACTGGGGATGAAGCCCAAATCTTCGCGGACGTGCTGCTCGCCGACCCATCGGGTTGGGATGATCCGGCCCGTCGACAGTGTGATCGTCGGCCCGAAGATCGTCTCAGCCATGAATATTCCCTCGGCATGGTGGCGCAGCGCCCGATGCCGAAAGTCCGCATGCAACATCTTGCTGGCGTCAATTATCTGGACACTTGCGATTTCACCTCCAAGGCTGAAGTTTTCACCTTTTTCCGAGGACCGATTATGCAAGTCACCAGAACTCCAGAGGGGACTGTCCCTCGCTATTTTGTCCGCGACGATGCGGGTAATTCCGTCGAACCGATTCACGATTTCCTCCGTTATCTTGACGCTCGGGGCTCATCCCCGAACACCATTCGCTCCTACGCCTACGACCTGCGGCGCGTGTGGGAGTTCTTCGAAGCCCGAGGGCTCGAGTGGCAGGGCTTCAACATTTCGAACGCCGTCGATCTGATCGCTTACCTGCATGACCGGATCGATATGCGCCCCGGCCGGTCCGCAACCGCGGCTGGCCCGGATCGGCTGTCACCGGCAACGGTCAATCGAGCGCTGGCGGCAATGTCGTCATTCTGTGACTGGGCGATCATCGCAGGGCTGTTAACCCCGCCGAACCCGATGCGGGTCAGCAAGAGTATCAACAAGCCTGCGGTCACGGATCGGCATCGCCCGTTCTTTGAGGGCATTTCCCGTCGCCCAGCGAGTGTGCGCGTGATCCACGTCCGCAGCGTTCATCGACTGCCTCGTCCGATGAGCGACGACCAAATCGAACGTCTCGTCGCCGAATTGACCAGCCTACGCGATCGATCCCTTGTGCTCCTAATGCTTCATGGCGGCCTGCGGCCAGGAGAAGCGCTGAGTTTGCATCTCGAGGATATCGCCTATGGGCGCCGGCGCGTGACCGTCCGATGTCGCGATGATCACCCGAAAGGGGCACGCGGAAAGTCGCGCGTCGAACGTGTCGTCGACCTCCATGACGGGCAGGCCCTCGATACCATCAGCGCCTATGTCATGCGTGACCGTCCCCGCGAGACGGACACGCCGTTCATCTTTCTCGTCGGCGGAAACGGCACGAGGCGGTCTGAGCCCTTGTCCTATGCCGCGTTGGCAAAAGCCTTCGCGCGAGCGGCGGAACGCGCCGGGATCAAATCGCCGGGTGTCACACCGCATGCGCTGCGGCATACCCACGCCACCCGCATGTGGGAAGCAGGCATGCGAGAGCTGACCCTGCAGCGCCGGCTCGGGCATGCATCACCGGAATCGACGCGCATTTATACACGTGTGTCCGACGCCACGGTGCTCGCCGAGTACAGCCGTGCAATGGGGTTGAAGCCATGACGGCCCCCTTGCCGGATGCCCTGATGACGTTTCCGACCGACATCGCACCGTCGCATTGCGAGGAGGAGGAATACCGCGCATTCCTCGCGGGCCTCGACATGACCCGCCACATGAAGAACCGCTATATCGCTCAACGTCGAGACTTCGTCGCCGCCTTTCCCGATCTCGCACTTTGGTGCGAACAACCGCTTGAAGTTCGACTCGGGCGACTTCACGGAACATCCGCCTTCACACCTGAACACCCCGCCTCGTTCTGGGCGCAGCAATATCTCTACTACCTCGCCTTCACGGACCGCCTGCGCCTCGACTATGGGTTCCTCCTGTCGATTTCGCCCATGTATGCCGCCCAACTCGCAAACTACCTGGGCATCGATCTGGGCATCCCGGCTCTCCGCAAGCGCCAGAAAGCGATGGGGTATCACCAGACGACACCACAGGGGTCGACCACCTGGGTGGTTTCCCGCATAGCGCTTCATGCCGGCATACGTTCGCCTGAACTTATCACCTCCGACGACCTCGAAGCGTTGAACGTTGCAATTTCTGCATATGCGGCGTCTTCCCTGATGAAGCGCTTCCATGGCTATGACCCGCAGAAGGCCAAGACGACCGCCCATTTCTGGCACCGCTATGTCCGACAGACACAGCTTGTCCTGCACCACCTCGGCAACGGCATCGCGCGACCACGCATGACCGCCGACAAGCGGAAGCCTTATGTCTATCCGAGGCCGGATATGGGTATTTTCATCGAGCGCTGGCTGGAGATCAAGCGCACCAGCCTTTCCAGGGTGACGGTCGACCACTGCGCCGTGTCGCTCCGCCGCTTTGTCGACTTCCTGGTTCGCCACGATCCAAAGATCGAGAAGTTCGCCGATGTCACGTCCGAGGTGATGACTGCCTTCCTGATCCATCTTAGGAGCCAAGTCGGCGCCAGAACCAAGCGTACATTGTCGATTACCGCCCAGAGATCCCGTGCGCTTCATGTTGCGCAATTCCTCAGCGAGGGCGCAGCCTGGGAATGGCCGGATTTCCCGACGCGACCAGTTCTGAACACCCGCGATCTTCCCCGCCTTCCGCAGCGCTTGCCTCGGTATATCCCCGCCGAACAGCTTGGCCCGCTCATGGAAGAGGTCCGCAAGCTTCCCTGCGATTTCCAGCGCGCCGCGATTCTGATCGCGCGATGGTCAGGCGCCCGTCGGACAGAGATCGCAAGGTTGCCCGTCGACTGTCTGGACGCCTATCCGGACGGAACGCCACGGCTGCGCATTCCGGCGGGAAAGACCTACAGGGAACGGCTCGTGCCGCTTCACCCTGAGGCTGCTGAAGCTCTTCGCAAGGTCATCGACCTGCGCGCACAGTCGGACGAACGCCCGGTCCCGGATGCCAGAACCGGCCAATACGTCAAGTTGCTCTTCTACCGCCGCGGTGTCGCGATCTCGCCAGACTACCTGTTCAATTATCCACTCAAAGACATCTCTCACCGACTTGGCCTGGTCGATGGAAAAGGGCAGAATCTCATCTCGGCACATCGCTTCCGCCATACGGTCGGCACGGAACTCGCCGAAGGCGGTGCGCGGATGCAGACGATCATGGACGTGCTCGGGCATCAAAGCCCGCACATGTCGATGGTCTATATCCGTGTCAGCGATGAAGCGGTGCTCGCGGACTATCAGGCCGTGTTGAAACCTGATGCGCCGATCGCCGGACCCGCGGCAGAGATCATCCGCAATCAGCGCCTGCCGCAAAGCACGGTCGATTGGCTGAAGTGCAACTTCCTGAAGACCGAGCTCGAACTCGGCCATTGTCTCCGACTGCCGGAAGAAGGTCCCTGTGAATGCGACCTCTATCTGAACTGCGCCAAATTCGTCACCACCCGATCTTATGCGCCGAGGCTGAGAGCGCGCCATCGCCTCGAACTCAATCTGACGGAAGATGCGCGTTGCCGCGGTTGGACACGAGAGATCGAACGGCATTCAGGAATAGCTTCCCGCATCGAACAGCTTCTCATCGAACTGGGCGAGCCAGTCTCAGACGCGGCACAGGAAGTTAGCGAGACAGTGGAAGCGGCACGGAAAATGTCGCGGTAGCCCACAGGTACCTCCCCGCCGCCCGCTCCGCTGCGCGCGTATCCGCGCTACGCGGGCGGCGGGGGCCCTCCTATGGGCAACCACGACAAACCCCGGTCGGGAGAACAAAAACAGCTTGATTGTCCGGATAACATCGAACCAGGCATGCACTGCGATGAAATCGTCGACCGTGCCGCCCCATTTCTTCACCGAGGAGAGGGCGTGGTGATAGCAACTGTCTTTCAGGGGACCGCAGAAGCATAATCTGTTGCGTCTCGCGCCATCGCGTTGATGATCGTGAGCAGCTTGCGGGCGCATGCTGTAATCGCAAGTTTCGGCGGCTTTCCAGAATCTTGCAGTCTGGCTCGAAACGCCGCCAACGTCGGATCGAACCGGCTGGCCACAAACCCCGCGAGGTAAAGGGCTCGCCTGATGTCGGCTCTGCCACCCCAGACTCGTCTCTTGCCTCTGGATAAACCTGAGTCACAAGCCTGTGGCGCAAGTCCAGCAAGCGCAGCAATCTGCTTGGCCTTCAGTCTTCCGAGCTCGGGCAATCGAGCAAGTATCACGGCAACCAGTGCCGGTCCGATCCCAGGTGCCGTGCGAAGTCGACGTGCCTGTTCGAGAAGAGACCCGGAAGCCGCGATGTGGCGAGCGATCTCCTTCTCAACTTCATCGAGATGATCCTCAAGAATCGCAACAAGACGCTGAATTTCCCGCCGGATCCATCCGTCGCGGCTTGTTCCGAGGCGGTTTCTCTCAGCCTGGATCGCAGCGACCAAATCCTCGCGTCGCGCCACCAGGTCAGCCAAGCGCACGCGGTCAGGATCCGGGATGGGGAGAGGGACAAGGTCCAGTGCTTTCCCCATTCGGGCAAGAATCGCCGCATCAACCTTGTCGGTCTTTGCCAGCTTTCCCGTCGCCCTCGCAAACTCGCGCGCCTGCCGAGGGTTCACACGTATGAAACGTGCTTCCGCCTTGATCAGGGCTTCGATCAATGGCCGCTCATAACCACCTGAGGCTTCCAACACGATGACTGCGTCGTGCGCCGCCTTTGCGAACTTGGCAAGCGATTGCTTTGTAGACTTTATCCGCTCATGGCGGCCGCTGGACAGATAATGGACGTCGATCCAGTCCATGGCGACATCGACGCCAATGAATTCGTGAGAGGCCATTCCGGCACCTATCCTTGTTCTGCGGGATAGACACCTTGGGGAGTCCTCCCAGGCAACTGTTCAGGTTGAGCAACGGTCAGCTGGCGAGCCCCATGCTATCACTCGGGCTTGGTTGCCCAGGGATGTGTCGGGGTCTCGCCAGCCACCCTGATTATGCCAGTTTCCCAATAGACAAGGGATGTGCCATCGCCGCCCCCTCAGAAATCATGGGTGAAGAGTTCGGACGAGGTGAAGCGCTCGTTGAACTCGAGGTGGATACAGCGGGCCGCGGCGTCGAAGCAGAACTCGCCGTAAGCGCCGTCGTTGTTCTCCCAGCCGCCATGGGTGTCGGAGAGGAAGTCATAGGCGAGTTGCTCCACGACATCCTCCAGCGAAAGCTGCCGCATCTCGACCTCAGGGTCATCCCAGGTCAGCGCCGCGTATTCGATCTCGGTCT
>Ga0208243_1000827_pt1 | contig 13046 bp, 13 predicted proteins | sample Subbio2Aug_QV12A_FD_184826 | JGI IMG/M metagenome (GOLD analysis project Ga0208243, IMG submission 184826) | Serpentinite rock and fluid subsurface biosphere microbial communities from McLaughlin Reserve, California, USA - CR12Aug_QV12A (SPAdes) | ecosystem: Environmental > Terrestrial > Deep...
TGAGATCCCACGCATCAAGTTCATGCCGATCGTTTTCCGCGGCACCTACGATGAGCACAACTGGGCAGTACTCCGCGAGCGATGGGATGACCTGCGCGCACATCTACATGGTATCGCCCTGCCTCCCCGCCTCGGCGACGGCGACCCGGAGGCATCCACGATCATCAATGCCCTGAACTCCAAGGCGCCGAGCTTTAAGCCTCCGCCCCGGCCGAAGTGACCTGTGATTACTATGGCGATCGGCCTGTTACTGTGATCAGCGGCGATAGTCGTGCGCCTTCAGGCCCGCAGGTTTTCCGGCGATGAGATCGATGCGGCTCATCCCGGATGCCTCGATCATAGCGGGTACCTGCGGCAGCGTGACCTCTGGAACGAGCCATCCGACCTGCGGCGCCTCCTCGCCGCTCCCGAGTTCGGTGACGATCGCGCGCCAAAGCTGATCCGTCCTGCGATTCAGGTCGCCGTAATTTTCTGCCGTTCCGAAGCCGAAGCAGGCGACAAGCCTGAAGCCCAGCACGCTGTAGGTTCTTGGGCGATCAAGGTTGGCCATCCACATGTTGTTACGCTGCACCCTGACAAAAGTTCATTCGGCGACACTCAATAGGCCCAGAATGATAACAGGGAATTTTCCCTGTTATTTCCCTGTTTACCTCGTGAATTGGCCCTCCGATGTTGACCAAAGATTGGACCTAAGGCGTTGTTTTTATTTAATTTTATGTATTGACGGACCGACGACCTCTTCTTAATTCTGGCGACAAGGGCGGCCAAAGAGGTTGCCTTGAGTGAACTCCGATAGAGCAGCCGTATGGCAGCGCGACGGGAGGCACATCCAGCTACCGGGCTCAAAATGGCCCCGTAGCGGCGGATGGGGCTTGTTCGATGCTGCCCGGCACCGAGCTGTTCGCTCCTTCGATAGAGGACACATGAAGGAGTATCAAAATGACCGCACAGGCCTCCCAAACCCCGCAAATGCCTGAGACGACTGTTTCGGGCCTCCATCATGACCCCGGCGCGCTTGCCGTAGCCTTGCGCGACCCACAGGGGCTGCGCCCCTATGCACGCAACGCCCGCAAGCATAGCCGGCGGCAGATCCAGCAGATCGCCGCCAGTATCCGGCAGTTCGGCTTCGTCAATCCGGTGCTGATCGATGCCCAGTCGCAGATCATCGCCGGCCATGGCCGGGTCGAGGCCGCCAAGCAACTGGGCCTTACTTCGATCCCAACCATCCAGATCGATCATATGACCGAGGCCCAGCGCCGGGCCTATATCATCGCCGATAACCGGCTGGCCGAGCTGGCGGGCTGGGACAAGGACCTGCTGGCCCTGGAGTTCGGCGAACTGCTCAATCTCGAGCTCGATTTCGAGATCGAGGTAACGGGCTTCGCCACAGCCGAGATCGACACCCTGATCGATGGCCCCGTGCCCCGGAAGTCGGACAAGGCCGACGAGATTCCGGACTTGCCGCCCGACTACAAGCCGGTCAGCCAGGTCGGAGACCTGTGGCAGCTCGGCCCCCACCGCCTGCTCTGCGGCAACTCTCTAGAACCCGAGAGCTATGCCCGACTGCTCGGTGACGAAAAAGCCGACATGGTGTTCAGCGACCCACCCTACAATGTTGAGGTGGCGGGGCATGTCTGCGGCTCAGGCAGCATCAAGCATCGAGAATTCGCCATGGCTTCCGGCGAGATGAGCTCGGCGCAGTTCACCGACTTCCTTATCACCGCCCTCGCTGCCCTGGCCCGCCACAGCCAGAACGGCGCGCTGCACTTCATCTGCATGGACTGGCGCCATATCAAGGAACTGCTCCAGGCCGGCGAGAAGGCCTACAGCGAACTCAAGAACCTGATCGTCTGGAACAAAGACAATGCAGGCATGGGCACATTCTACCGTTCCAAGCATGAACTGATCTTCGTGTTCAAGAACGGTAACGCCCCGCATATCAATAATTTCGGCCTTGGCGAAACCGGCCGCTACCGCACCAATGTCTGGGACTATGCCGGCGTCAACAGCTTGAGGCCAGGCCGCATGGAAGAGCTTGCCATGCACCCGACCGTCAAGCCGGTGTCCCTGGTATCGGACGCGATCCGGGACTGCTCCCGGCGCAACGGCATCATTCTGGACGCCTTCGGCGGCAGTGGCACGACGCTGATTGCCGCCCACAAGACCGGACGCAAAGGCCGGCTAATCGAGCTCGATCCGATCTATGTCGATGTGATCATCAAGCGCTGGAGCAAGGTCACCGGGCAAACGGCAATCCTGGAATCCAGCGGTCAGGGTTTTAGTGAAGTAGCCACCAGCCGGTTTAACTGACACCAAGGAGAGCTCCAATGTCGACCAACAACACTGCCAACAGTGGCCGGCAATTCCAGTACGAGGACCATATCCTTCCCGATGGGAGGGTATTGCCGATCCGCATCCGCCATCGCCCGGTACCGCCAGCCCCGGCCCCAATCCCCCCTGCCACTAACAATACCCCGGAGAGCAGCGAGCAAACGGCCAAAGCGTCTGACTATCTGGTTGGCTATCGCAAGCCGCCCGATGCCACCAAGTTCAAGGCAGGCCAATCAGGCAACCCTAAGGGGCGGCCGAAGGGTTCGCCCAACATCGTCACCGCCTTCGTCAATGCTCTGAAGGGCAATATCATCGTCATGGAGAATGGCCGGTCGATCAAAATGTCGCGCCCGGATGCATTGGCCCGCAAAGCCTTTGCCATGGCGATCAAGGGCAATCCGAAATTCTTCGAGATGCTGATGAAGGCCTCCGACCATTGGGAGCAGAAGCAGGAGAAACGCCAGCGCTCCGCCGCTGATGACAAGGATGTCGATCAGGCTGATCAGGAGACTATAGATCTCTTCCTGAAACTGATGCGGGGTAAACTGGATGAGAATGACGGAGGCGGCAATGACCGCTCCGTCCATTGAGGTCGCGCGAGCCATCGCACGGCAGCATTTATTCTTGTTCGTGTACCGAGCGTTTCGCGAGCTTTACCCCAATCAGGCATTGGAGCCATCCTGGTACATCCAGGCGATGGCGCATTGCCTGCAGCAGACGGCGGAGGGAGACCTCCGCCGCCTCATCGTTAATATCGCCCCGCGGCACCTGAAGTCCTTCTGTGCTTCGGTCGCCTTGCCGGCCTGGCTGCTCGGCCGCAATCCGGCGTACAAGATCATCGTGGTCAGCTACTCATCCGTTCTCGCCAAGGATCTGACCCGGCTATTCCGGCGCCTAATTGGAACACCCTTTTACCAATCCCTGTTTCCATCCTGTACCATCACCCAGAGCAACGATCTGGAGACCCATTTGGCAAAAGGCGGGTTCCGGGCTGCGGTTTCGCTCGATGGCTCCCTCACCGGGCGTGGTGGCGACATGATCATTATCGACGATCCGCAGAATGCCGGCGATATGGGAACCCAGATCGGCCGCGACCATTTCAAGACAATCTACGATGATGCGCTATACAGCCGCCTGGATGACAAGAGCACCGGCCGGATCGTCCTGGTGACCCAGCGCCTGCATGAGGATGACGCCACCGCCCACCTGCTGACCAAGAGTGAAGGCTGGCATCATCTCAAGCTGCCCTCCCTGGCGCAGCAGGACGAAGCAATCCCCCTCGCCGGAGATAAAGCCTACCGCCGTCGCCAGGGCGAGCCGCTCGCGCCGCACCGGGAAACCGCGGAGATGCTCGAAGCGATCCGCAGCAATATCGGATCGGGCAACTTCTCAGCCCAGTATCTGCAAGAGCCGGTCCCCGCCGCAGGAACGCTGTTCCGCATCGAGCGCATCGCGCGCTACACGGATCGCCCCGCGCATTTCGACTTCGTCATCCAGAGCTGGGATACCGCCTACACGCCCGAAGCCCTCTCGGATTTCTCCGTCTGCACCAGTTGGGGCTATCACGCCAAGCAATGGTATCTGTTGGACGTCTATCGCGCCCGTCTCGGCTTCCCCGACCTGAAGGCCAAGGTCATTGCTCTGAGGCTGCAGCATAATGCCAGCCGGGTGATCATCGAACGCGCAGGCGCCGGGATATCCCTGCTGCAGCAGTTGATCCGCGAGAGCTGTTCTCAGAGCGCCAGCCTGATATGGGCTGGCTATCAGCCCCGGCTCGATAAGCTCAGCCGCGCCAACGGGGTCTTAGCTAAAATCGAAGAAGGAAGGATCGTCCTGCCGGAAACAGCGCCCTGGCTTGCCGAGTTTCTGCGCGAGCTGCGGGCCTTCCCCAATGGCCGCCATGACGACCAGGTCGACAGCATGGTGCAGTTCATCGACTACATGTCCCGCCTGCGCGGCCGGCTCGATAATGGCCGCCCGAGCCGGGGGCATCAGCCAAACTACATGTGATCGCCGCCCACGGCGTTACTTCCGCCGCCCAGAAGCCGCACGGGGTGCCTCAAGGAATACCTCCAGCTGACGGATCGCCAGTTCCAGGTCGGCATCCGACAGATCCGCCCCGATCAGGCTGAGCCGCTGCTCCAGCTTGGTCCGCTTAGGCGATTTGCCAGTATCGTAGGTCTCGTCCGGGAAGAAGCTGCGCAGCGGCATCTTCAACACCCTGGCCAGCCGCGTCAGGGTCTCCAGCGTCGGCAGCGACTTGGCGCGCTCGATATTGGAGATCGCCTCCACCGTCCGCTCGACCTGCTCGGCCACCTGTTCCTGCGTCAGCTTTGCCCGCCGACGTGCCAGGGCGACCTGGCTGCCGATATAGTGCTTCAATTGAGGTCCCATGACCCGAATTCTCAATTCGGCAAAAGGACTTGACCATTATCTGCAATTCGTTTTTCCTGATCCAGCCGGACTAGACTTCGGGTAATTGGAGGAAAAATGCTTAGATTTATCAGATATATAACCGCCCTCGCCGGCATCCTTCTGGCTGCCGGGCTGGTCATTGCCGGATTGCCGGCTCAGGCCCAGACAAAGGCCAGGAAGGCTGAAAAGACCGAGAAGGTTGAAGATCAGGCCTATTCCAGGCGGGATTACCGCCTCGGCATCACCCTGTCGGAGTTCAAGGCCATTCCCTATCCGGACCAGCAGCACTGGCCCAATGCCTATCCCGTCTGCTCCGACGAAGAGCGCATCAAGGATTCAAACTTCTGGGAAGCTAATCCGCCAGCCCGCTTCAAGCGGGCCGGCGTGGTGGGCTGCCACTTCTTCTATAACGACCGGAGCACTGGCCGCCCCTGGGGTGCCGGCCTGGGGCTTGATGATCTCCGGCCAATCACCCGGTTTTTATTCATCAAGGCCGATACCGATAGCGAGCCCCGGCTGTTCTGGATCGTCACCGAAGGTCCTGCGGCCGAATACGACCGGGTGATGGCTACCTTTACCGCTGCCTATGGAAAGCCCTCGAGCCAGACCAATGATGCGGTGCAGAACCGCATGGGGGCGGTATTCCAGAACACGACGATCCGCTGGGACAACTCGGTGAGCTATATCGAGGCCCACAGATACGCCGACAGCATCCAGCGCTTCCAGATCAACCACTGCCACAAACCGCTGATGAAGGTGTTCAATCAACGGATCGATGGGGTCAACGCCGAGGCTGCCAAGAAGCTCTGATACCCCTCCCCTCCATTGAGCCCGGTCGCCGGCCGGGCTCGTGGCAGTGGGGGCGTCTGCCTCCCACTGACCATGGAGGCCAAGATGGCTGATCGCCAAACTCAACAATCCCCGACATCATCTGCGCGTGAGTACCTGGCCATGCTGCATCGGCTGCGCAGCATGACCGGCTTCGTTCAGATCTGGATAGATGAGGCCATTGCACGCGCGCAGGCCGGCGACAATGCCGGGGCCATAGAAGCCGTTAAAGGATTTGAGTGCTTCGTCGCTGAGATGCTGGAGGTATATCGGCAGAGGTGATGATGGAAATAGGTGCTGTGCATCGCCTCACAGGCACTTACGAACGGCTGAGATACGGGTAACTGCAAAACAGTCGATGGGGACCGCAAGTTCTTCTTGTGCACGGCTACCTAGGATCTGGCCGTATGATAACTTATCGCTTTGGCTCGCTTGGTGAGGCATTGGCAAAACCGGCAACCACAAAAGCCCGCAAAAGTCGTGCTCACGGCCCGACTTTGCGGGCGGATCCAGCTTTAAGACTTCAGCCTCCAGCTTGGCCGTGCAGTCGAACAAGTCGCTTAGAAGCTGTTCGTCGACTTCTGAATATCCTTCATACTCGGCTAGGTTCCGGTCGTTATGCGCCTTGGCAAGCACGCGCCAGATAGCGGGGGCCATTTCCAGTGTATGAGCGAGTGCCTGAAATACGATTTAACGGTTTTCCGAACGATAGCCTTTATTGCGAAGCGCCGCGAGCGCGAGGCCATGTGCGGCATTGTAAGCAAGGTCGAAGCGGCTTTCATCGGCAAGGCTTACATTGCGTGCATCGGCCAGCCGCTTCTTTGCAGAGTCAACCAGCCCGATGAATTCCGCACGCGTTCCTGGCTCGGCCTTCAGTTTTCCGATCGCAAAAAGGTTGTCGAGTTCGCTACTCATGGCTGAAGGTCACCTTCCGAGCCAACAACGAATATCTTTGGCTGGCTGTTGATGCGCGCGACAAATGAATCCTCTTGCGACAACTTACGACGCCAATCCTGAAAGGTTAGCAGGTTCAGGTTGATGGGCCGCCCCAAGATGGCCTCTGCCTTGTGCACGTTATCGTACAGATCGGTGTAAGACAGCGCATCGCCGACAATCATAAGATCGATATCGCTTCGCGCCGTGTCTAGCTTCTTCGCAACCGAGCCGTAAACGAAGGCCGCTTTGATCGAGTTAGCGAACGGTTCGAGCGCTTGCTTCAATGGCTCGGCAAGGCCAACCGTCTTGAGGACGATGCCATGCAGTTCATGGAAGATTGGTGATTCCCTGTTGGCGCGGTAATGCTTCTGATTGCCGATCCACTCGACGTCGACGAGACCGCTTTGCAGAAGGCGTAATAATTCGCGCTCGACCGCGCCCGTTCCAGAGCGGAGTTTTTTAACAATTTCGGATGTGTAAAAGCTACGGTCAGGCTGCCCAAAGATAAGGGCCAGCACCCGCTGCTGGACATTCGAGAAAAGGGCGTTAGAGAGGCTATGGTACATGATCTACCCGATTTGGGAAGGATACACCCCAAACTAGGTTAATTCAAGAAAAATCCATATTTATGTTGTTTATCAATAAATTATGCGTCCAGAACTGATTGCGATATAAAACTGTTCAAACGCAGGAGGGCAAGGCGCCACAGCCTGGAATGGAAATTATTTCAGTGTGCGACCGTAAAAGGCTCACAAAGCTATTCCCCATCGGCCCGAGGTTGAACACAATTAAGGCCAATCGCGGCAGAGAGGATGAGTTAGGGGCCAATGAAAAAGAAATCAGTTGTCGTTTCTGCATTCACAGAGGAAGCAAAGCTAAAGCGCAAGGTTCGGACCCACCTGCGAAAGCTTGGATTCGTCAATGCGGGTGGGGGATCGCTTAAACCGCCCTCAACCTCGAAAGAAACAATTCGGACGCTTCATCAAGAACAGCGCAAGGCAATCTTGCGAAAACAGCGCACCTTTGTCCGTGACGCTCTGCCGAGATTGAGCAAGTATTTTGCGAATGGCAATGAGATTGACCCCACTAAGATATCACCACGTGTCGAATTGATTGCCGCCGGCACGTGGCAATCTGAACTTTTCCGTCTTGCAAGCCTCTCTTGGTCTGTTCCAGTGTCAGAGGGATTCGGACGACGGCTGAGATACCTCGTCTGGGATCAATACAATAATAAGCTGATCGGAATCATGGCACTGGGCGACCCCGTCTTCAACTTGCGGGCAAGGGACCAGCGCATCGGGTGGAATGCCAAAGATCGCGGCAAGAACCTCGTGAACATTTTGGACGCCTATGTCCTCGGCGCTGTACCGCCATATAATTTTCTCTTAGGAGGCAAGTTAGTCGCATGCCTGGTACGCACCAAAGAAATCCGTGACAACTTCCAAGAGAAGTACAGCAACACGCGTGGCATTATATCCAAACGCAAAAAGGCGGCCCGACTCTTAATGGTCACCACGAGTTCTTCACTCGGCAGATCTTCTATCTACAACCGCTTGAAACTCGAAGGCCAACCATACTTGCAGCCTATCGGCTATACGCAAGGCTTTGGGCATTTCCATATTCCGAACACCCTGTTTACCGAGTTGCGCGATTACCTCCGCAAGAAGCGGCATAAATACGTGGACGGACACTCTTTTGGCAAAGGTCCGAATTGGAAGTTGAGGACGATCCGGGCCGCATTTGATTCACTCGGCTTTAAAGCAGACTTGCTAAAGCACGGCATTGGCCGCGAGGTGTTTGCATGCGACATTGCTTCTAATGCCAAGAACGTTTTATCCGGAAAGGCCAAGCGGGCTACATACAAGAACCTCAAGACCGTTGCCGAGGTCGGCGCATTGGCTCGGGACCGATGGATGGTTTCCCGAGCAATCCATCGAAGAGAATACCTCAAATGGACGCGCGACCAATTAGAGGCGTTGGTTCTCCTGCAACGTTCGCGACCAGACGCGGAGATTCCAGCCCAGCCTCCTATTCGTTTGCAACGCACAGGCTAACCTGCCATGGATCATGCCAAGGACAGGGCAGGACGGCTGATTGGCACTCATCAAGCAGTAGCCCATCGCTTCTATACCTGTCCCGTCTGCTCAGCCGATGTGTTCCTTCGGCGAGGCCACAAATACGAGCATCACTTTGCGCATCGCTCCGGCCACGGCAAGCCTGAATGCGAGAACTTCCACCCGTCTGATTTGATCGCTACGACATGGGTAAATTCTCATGGCAACGCGCCTTCCGCCCGCGCCATCGCACCTTTGTCACTTAGCATTGAATTAGAACCTGAAACCCTCATCCGCGGAAAGCGTTTGAGGCGCTGGGGACTTAGGCTAACAGTCCCCAAATCTGACGATGAGCACGGGCGCATTACCATTGATTTTGGCGTGGGATCACCAAAGACCTTTGCTCTATCTCAGCTATCGCTTGAACCCTACACAGCAGTTGCAGGGTTGGACGCCCACGAACTCGGCGTAAGCTGGATAAGCCCCGAGGTTCGGCCAAACTACCGGCACGCGATAGAAGAGAGGATCCCCGGTTTGGATCGCTCGCAGGTCAATGCCTTTGCGACTTCCAAACAAAAATATAAGCCCCGCGCGAGCAATCTGATGTGGGGAAATAGCTACTACTTCGTATGGCACGCCCCATCACTTAAAGACCTGCACACTTCACTCTCCGTCCTCCCGCTCGCTCCGCAAGACGAATGGAGATGCGCACTTGTCACACTGCCGGCTGACGAAGAAGGCGACGCGAAAGCCTGGCTTGAGGAACATGTCGGCCTCGAATTCAATATTCAGAGGCGAACCTTCGGAGTCATTCACCCCGCCCCGTGCGGTGTCGATATCTACGGAAGACCTCTCATACCTGATGCTGGGAAGCTTCTGATAGGCCTGAACCTTGGTGACCCTACCGACAACCGCATTAACAATCTTTTCTGCGCCATAGGGCAGGACTACGCTAGCGTCTCTATTGGCACCTCCGGCCGGTACCTGTTTGAGATTGAAACAGCGCTCGGTGAGGGCGTCCTGGACCTACGCATTGACGAACATCCCCTTCCTCAACTTGTGTCGCTAATCGACAGTGCCAAGGAAGTCCTTGAACCCGTGACGATCGAGTATCGCCCGACCGATGCGAGGCAAAGCCGATTTGCAGAGCTACATCGGCGGCTCGGAGTTTCCGCGCTACGCACTGCGAGGAAAAACAGGGCAACGATTATTGGCTTCCGTTGTCCACGTGGCGTTGGCGGGACAGTGAGTTGGCGTGTGCCGCCAGATATCGAGTGGCGAGATTCGTTCCTGTTAACTTCTGTCACGGGTAAAGTTACTTCCGACGAATTGGCAGAAGTCAACCGTTGCTTCCAAGATCAGACGCTCGATGTTCAATTTGACTTTGGCGCCTTCGGTACCTTCTACGATGGTGGTACGGATGAATCCCCGCCCGCGAGGAGCGCCGCCTTCTCTTCCGACCTGCGAAAGAGAATCATCTGGATTTGCAAGAGCGCAAATCAATTGACGGATTCGGAGAAGACGCCCATCGAGAAACTTCCAGATACGGCGCTTGCTGCAATCTTTGAAGCACTATCCGTTCCAGCAGCTCTAGTTGCGCATAAGCATGGCATCACACGCGCCCTCCGACGCACTACGGGGAGAACCGCTTCGTGAAGGACAGGCCACACGCAACAGAGGAAGCTATCGCTCGCGTTCGGTCTCAAGGCGAGGAGGCTATCTTTGCCTTCATTGATGAGGTGCCGCAGAACGTCTATCTAAAGCTTGCCGAGTATCTTCCGAATGTGCCGGGATTCCGAAAAAACAGTACGGTCGGGATCCAAAAGCAAAAACATACTCTCGCCAAACGCCTCGCGAGCAAAGGCGCTAATGACCGAGATCACCGCGCTCTTTATGCCGTGTGGAGAGCCTGGGCCGCCGCCCGGCTTGGTGATGCCAACCGCATCAACAAAGCACTAGACCGCATGGAAAGTGCTGCAGCATTGAATGCCAAGCCATCAGATGACGGCCGTCTAGGAGTCGAGGCGCCAATCATCGCGTTGTTTGCAGAACTTAGGCAAATGTCTTCGGAGAATGTTTGCTCGCGTGAAGCCATCCGCCGCTTCTTCGATTTTAGCCCGTTCAGCCTTAGCCAAGCCGTCGCGGAGCTTATCAACGAATCTAAAGCTGCCCTCGATATCGAACGGGAAGCCACTATCACTGAACTTCCAAAGCGCCTTCGGAAGGATGAGGAAGATATCAACGCACTTCGTGCGCGGATTGATGCTTTAAGCAAGCAAATGGCTGCAGGGTCTGTGGATGCTGCCACCACTCCGTCCAAAGTCTCCCAGTTGCGGAAGGATCTGACTGCTCTAGGCGAGACCATTGCACAGATGAGTGAGTCTCTTAAACGGGCATTAATCGACTTGAAGGCAAACCAGCAGGAAACCTCAGCGATCGCCCGCGACGTAGAGCAATTGAAAGGTCGAATAAAGAAACTGACTTCTGCAGCGGCACCCTCGTCATTGCCCACCGAGCAAATCGCTAAAGTTGAAGCAGAGATTAGACGACTTTCGGAGGGTCTAGCCAGCCTAGCGAGCGAGTTGTCAGCGCCCCCAACTCCATTACCGATCGATGATATAAACGGTCGACTTTCGAGTTTGGCGGAGCAAGTAGCTGAGATCGAGCAGTCGCGCGCATTGTCTACAGAGCTCACAAGATACAGGACAAGGCTTGAGACCATTGAAGCTGCAGTTAAGGAGGCTGCCAACTCATTCATATCCAAGCCTCAGCCAGATTATCATGTTCCAACTAAAAACGGCCATGAGCATACAGGCGGACTTCATGCTTTCCGAGTAACGCCGCGCGACGCCCCAGCACCGCTCCGGCTTTCCGATCTACCCACAACGCTGGATGCTGTTACGGAAGCCTTGCAGAGAATCGGCTTGAAAAAGTCAGTTTCACAAATCTTCGCGGGGGAAATTGTTGCCGCGCTATCCTCTAGGCAGGTAGTTTTTCTGAAAGGCTCTCTTGGCGCCACAGTGGCGAGAGCATGCACCAACGCACTCAGCGCGCACCGTGCATGGAGTATCAGCGTTCCTGTCGGCCTAGCGAATGGAAGCTTTCTACGCCTGGCAATGGAACAAGTTCTCGATCTGCCATCCCCTGAAGCCGCATCTATTATTCTGGAAGGAATAAATCGCACAACTTTGGATGTGACGCGCGACGCCCTCACCGTCTCGTCAAAGGCTTTTTGCTTTGCGACTATTCTCGAGGGATTGGCATCTCTTCCGGTGGAGGTTTCATACCTAGAGTATGGTCCTGTGTTTGATGTCGATTGCCTCGAATGGCGTTCTCGTACTGAGCTCGATGCTTCCACCGTCTATGGCCAGATCTCAATGGAGGCCGGCACCATCATAAGACGCGGACTGCTCAATACAGCCGTCAACGCAGACGAGCCTCTCAAGCTAGTTCGGCAATTTATCTTGAAGCGAAACGTGCGGGTGGAACGAACCATCGTCGCGGGATTCACCGCGCTTTCACATGTGAAACAGAGCAGTACGCCGGTGAGCGCACTTCAGTCTTTGTCGTACGGCTGGCTTGTCCCTTTATGGCTCGCACTAGGCATCTCAAGCGAAGAAGCAGATGCGGAATTGGATGGTGGCAAGCTCGATCGCGAGGCATCTGACCCGAGAATTGCAGAACTTCTGAAGCATGGAGGATTTTCCGGCCGAAACAAGGGGGACCGCACATGAGCATTTCTCTTGTGAAGCTCACACATGACGATGCGATAAAAGCGCTGGCTCATGGCCTAGGGTGCATTTCTGATCCGCGCGCCATCCAGATGGCGATAGCGGCAGACCATATCAGAGCCGCTCTTTATGCAAGCGCTTTCCGGGTGTCGGGGCAAGACACTAGCGCGGCCCTGCATACAACACGCTTGCTTACAGGAATTCGGAAGACGTTTGATCTACTATGGCCAAAATCAGCCATCATCGGACCACACGGTCAAAATGACAGTGCGCAGCTAGCGCTCGACGCATTAGCTCTGATCGGCGACGTAGTTGATATAGGTGGCGGGTTCTGGCTGGGCACTCCTCTTCGGCTGATAGAAAACAGCGAAAACACATCGCTTCTCATTCTCGGAGCACTCCCCAGTTTCGCTGTAAAGAACGTTTGCGGCATAGATCCGTTTAGTACAGGCGTAAATCGCTCCTGCTTACGATCGTCTTCATCGGATGAGACCGCTTTCTTGCAATCAATCGATGAATGGCTTGGTTGCGAGGATTCTCTGGATACCTGGACACAGAGAGTCCTCGATAGCCACCGTTCCAGGCTCACGTCGATGGATGACATAACGGCGGATCAACTGGAGATTTATGCCCCGGATATTTTCTTAAGCCGCCGCCAGAACGGACGCTGGCTTGAGGCGCGGCAACTGACCCAAGGCATAGACGGCCTTCGCCTTTACAGACCTATAGCCTCGGCGTCCCGTGAATGGGC
>Ga0208243_1000829_pt1 | contig 13023 bp, 14 predicted proteins | sample Subbio2Aug_QV12A_FD_184826 | JGI IMG/M metagenome (GOLD analysis project Ga0208243, IMG submission 184826) | Serpentinite rock and fluid subsurface biosphere microbial communities from McLaughlin Reserve, California, USA - CR12Aug_QV12A (SPAdes) | ecosystem: Environmental > Terrestrial > Deep...
TACGCGAGATAATCTCGGCGGCGCGCTGGGCATCGGCGGTCATACGCCGGGTAATCGCCGTCACCTCGGCGAGATCCGGTTCCGGCCGCGACAACCAGCGCAGGCCGGCGGCGCCATTGGCGGCGATGGCGGCCAGCGGCTGGTTCACCTCATGCGCCAGCGAGGCGGTGAGTTCGCCCAGCATCGAGATGCGCGCCGCATGGGCGAAATCATTCTGCAGCCGCGACAGGTCGCGCTGCGCCTGCACGCGCTCGGTGATATCGATGACGCTGATCAGCGCCATGCCGGCGGCGCGCATTGCTGGCGCCGAGGCCAGCGTGAACAGCACATCCATCTCGCTGCCATCGAGCCGGCGCTGGCGCGTCTCGGTCTGGAAGCGGGAATTGCCGGCGAAGCCCGAGACCAGCGACTGCTTGAAACCCTCGCAATCATCCTCGATCCAATAGCGCCGCACCGGTCCGAGCACATCCTCGCGCTTCTCCGCGCCCATCAGCCGCAGGCCGGGCTCGTTGCTGTCGACGATGCAGGTGACTTCCATGGCCCGGGTGACGAATTCGGGATGCGCCTCCATATAGGCGGCGATATCGGTGACGCCCTGGCGACGCAGTTCGTCATACAGCGCGCCGAGGCCGCGTATGTCGAGCTGGTAGCAGGTGACGCCCATGGAATTGTAGAGATTGCGGTAGCGCGTCTCGCTCTTTTCCAGTTCGGCGAAGGCGCGCTTGCTTTCACTGATGTCGATGACGCCGATCAGCAGCGTGCCCTTGGCCACCGATTCAGCCGGAAAGCAGGCGGTGAACAAGCCGTCGAACAACGTGCCATCGGCCCGGCGCAGCTTTGTCTCCGTGCAGTAATTCGGCTTCTTGGTCACGGCCGCCAGCACGCTTTCGGCATAGACATGGGTGCTTTCATCCGGCCAGAAGGCATCCAGCGGCAGGTTCATGCGGGCGCGATCACCACCGGCGAACAAGGCAACCGTCTGGTCGTTCACATCGATGATACGGCTGGCGCGCATCATCTCGCGCACGAATTCCGGATGGTCGCGGAAATAGCGCGGCAGTTCGGTGACGCCCTGTTCGCGCAGCTTGCGCAGCATGGCGCCGACCGGGGTGAAATCAATCTCCCAGAAGGACGCCGCCATGGCCTGAAACAGATTGCGGTAGCGGTATTCGCTGGCCTTCAGCGCCGCGTCGCGCGCCTCGGCCCCCAGCGGCACGCCGGATTCGACAAACTGGGCCGCGCCTTGAGCATCGCAGCGGCGCGAGATGCGTGCCCGCACCAGCAGATCCTGCCCGGCGGCATTGGCGCGGCGCACCTCGCCTTCCCAATGTCCGTGCTGTTCCAGATGCGCCGCCAGTTCCGATTCAGGCAGCGGATACTGAGTGTTCAGCAGGCTCTGCGCCGGCTTGCCGATGGCGGCCTCGCGCGGCCAGCCATACAGCGCCTCGCTGCCCTTGCTCCAATGCGTGATCTGGCCCGCCGCATCGCGCACCAGCACGCTTTCATGCACCAGTTCGATCAGATCCGCGAGATCCGCGCCAAATACGCCGCTCATGCCGCCCCATTATCGCACCAGGCCCGGCGGGTAACGCCTAGGCCAGCGCCTGTTCGATGCAATTCACCAGCACCTCGGCCTCGAACGGCTTGCGCAAGACGAACAGCGCGCCGCTGGCCATGGCCTTTTCTTCCAGCCCGGCTTCGGCCCGGGCCGTGATCATAATAACCGGCAAGGCAATGCCGCGCTCGGTCAACTTGCGCTTCAGCTCGATGCCGGAAAGCCCCGGCATGTGAATATCAGTGACCAGGCAATCGGCCTGCTGCAAAGCCGGGGCAGCGAGGAATTCCTCAGCCGAGCCATAGGCACTGGCCGCAAAGCCGAAGGAGCGGATCAGCGCCACCAAGGCCTGACGCATGGAGTCATCATCATCGACGATGGCGATTTGCGGGAGCGGAGCGGAAGCTGGACTAGGCACGCGGCAGACTCGACTTTCCATGCCCAGGGTCGCACAGGGCCCCCATTGGCATACTGTAAATAAGCTTTGTCCGACTATAGGGGTGGGGCTGCCGGGGGGCACTCATACGCAAGTATATATCAGCGGAAAATAATGGCCCTGGCGTCGCCGCCTGCCGCGCAGTCAGTGCGCCTGAAGCAGGGGATTCAGCGCTTCCGCCATGCGCACCAGGTCGGCCAGGCTCTTGGCCGCCATCTTGCGCATCACCGAGCCGCGGTGGATCTTCACCGTGATTTCGCTCAAGCCCAGATCGCCGGCCACCTGCTTGTTCATCTTGCCCGCCGTGACCAGGGCCATCACCTGGCGTTCGCGCTGGCTTAAACTGTCGTAGCGCGCCTTCAGCGCCGCGCTGCCTTCCGAACCAGCACGGCGGCGGCGGTCACGCTCGATCGCGGTGGTGACGGCATCGAGCATGTCCTGCTCACGGAACGGCTTGGTGAGGAAATCCACCGCGCCGGCCTTCATCGCCCGCACCGTCATCGGAATATCGCCATAGCCGGTCATCACAATGGCCGGCATATGCACGTCATGCTCTGCGAGCGCGGCCTGGAAATCCAGGCCGCTCATGCCCGGCAGGCGCACATCCAGCAGCAGGCAGCCCGGCGCATCGTCATGCCGGCCCTGCAGGAAGGACTGCACGCTGCCATAGGCCCTCGCCTCCAGCCCGACTGAGCGCATCAGGCTGCCAATCGCCTCGCGCAGCGAAGCATCGTCTTCAATGATATGGACTATGGCATTCGCCATGGCGCACCCCCGCCAGCAACGTCTGCTACGACGCTACACCAGGAAGATGCGGGAAAGTACCACTTTCAGGGGCACCCATACCTATGTATGACCCGACGGCTTCCGCCTCGTCCAGAAATATAAATTCTACTCAACAGAATATTATTTTCTTTGGCGGAATATCAACGATTTAGCCAAGCTTGCTGTGTCGCGGCTGCCAAACGGCAAAGGAGAAGCGCGATGTCAAATCCGTGGGACGGCTATATCCCGGCTGAAACCCTGGCGCATTACCAGACGGCCGGCGGCTGCATCCGTGCGTCGGCAATCGACGGCTATGCCCATGACTAAAAAGTCATCGTGCCGCATGATGGCTGCTACGACCGTGCGCCGATGCTGCATGCGGTCAACCTGTTCGACATGGCCTATAAATACGCCGAAGTGGTGAGCACGGCGGAGGCTATCGGCCTGATCGAAGCGATGACGGCGCCAGCAAAGGAAGCCGCCGCCTGAAGCCTGCGCGTTTACAAAGCGGCCTTCAGATCGCGCTTCATCACCTTGCCGAGCGCATTGCGCGGAAATTCCTCCATCAGCACCACGCGGGAAAGGCGCTGGGTCTTGGCCAGCCGCTCATTCGCCCAGGCGGCAATGCTACCGGCCTCTGCCTTGGCAGCATTACGCGGGATGACGAAGGCCACCGGCGTTTCGCCCCAGACCGGATGCGGTGCACCGATCACGGTCGCTTCCAGCACATCCGGACATTGCTGCAGGATCGCCTCGATATCGGAAGGGAAGACATTGAAGCCGCCGGAAATAATCATGTCCTTCTTGCGGTCAACGACATAGAGATAACCATCTTCGTCCATGCGGCCGATATCGCCGGTGCGGATGAATTCGCGGCCATGCTCGTCGCGCCAAGTCGCTTCCTCGGTCTGCTTCGGGTTGTTGTGGTAGCCGCGCATCATCCAGCCGCCATAGAAGGCGATTTCGCCTGGTTCATCGCGCGCCACTTCGCGGTCGTCGCCACCCAGGATGCGGGTATCGAAGCCCGGCGTCGGGCGGCCGACGGAAGCCATGCGCTGCTGCAATTCCTCCGGCGTGATGATCGTGGCGCCGCCTTCGGAGCAGCCATAGAGTTCATGCAGGCAAGGGCCGAAGGCGGCAAAGACCTGGCGCTTCACTTCCACGCCCATGCTGGAACCGGCGGTGAGGCACATGCGCAGGTTGGAGAGATCAAAATCGCCGAAGCGCGGCTCGGCCATCAGGCGGATGAACTGGGTCGGCACCATGAAGGCATGGGTGATGCGATGCTGCTGCATCAGCTCCAGGCAGGAAAGCGGCGTGAAGGCCGGCATGATCACCACCTCGCCGCCGGTAAGCAGGGCAGGCCACAGCGTGATCCAGGTGCCGTTGGAATAGATCGGCGTGGTCAGCAGGCTGCGCGAAGTCGGGCCGAACTTCATCGCGATGGCGTAGGTCATGCCCATATGGGCGCGGGCGCGATGGGAATAGACCACGCCCTTGGGCAGGCCGGTGGTGCCCGAGGAATAGCTGATATTCATCAGGTCATCGAGCATGAGCGCAATGCCCGGCTCATCCCGCGAGGCATTCTCGAGCAGATCGCGGATCGAGCGGCAGCCGCCTTCACCCTGGCTGGAAAAGACGCCGCACCGGTCGACATGCCGCAGCGCGGCGCGAATACCCGATACCACGTCGATGAAGCCGGCATCGGTGAACAGGAAGCGGCTGTCGGAATCATTCGCCAGTGTGGCGATCTGTTCCGGCGCCAGCAGGGTGCTGATCGGCACCACGCAGGCGCCGTATTTCATCGCGCCACAGAGCAGCACCAGATATTCGATGGTATTAGACATCACGAAGGCGATGCGCTCGCCGCGCTGCACGCCGAGGCCGGACAGCGCATGGCAGACCTGGTTCATGCGGGCGCCGAATTCGCCCCAGGTGATGCTGTCGCTGCCGCAGGTGATGGCGGTTTTGCGCGGCGCCGTGCGGGCATGATAAGTCCACATATCGGGCAGCGTGTTCTGCGGGATGTTCAGCATGGTTCACCTTTGCGCGGGAATGCGGCGCAGGCAGCCTTCGCCGCCCGCGCCTGTATGGTCGGACCTGGCGGTTATTCCGCCACCTTCCACTTGCCCTGTTCATGCCGCAGCATGATCAGCGGCTTCGATTCAACGCTCAAGCCGCCGTGATTCTCCGGCGTGAAGCGGAACTGGCCATTGGCGCCGGTGACCTGCACCTTTTCGATAGCGTCCCGCAGGTTGTCGCGCGTCACCTTGCCGCTGATCTGCTTCACGGCCTGTTCCAGGATCAGTGCCGCATCGAAACTGTGCTGGGCGAAATTCTCCGGCGCCTCGCCGTATTTCGCCTTGTAGTTCTTATACAGGCGGTCGACCACCGGCTTGGACGGATCGCTGTCCGGCAGGCTATCTGGCACCAGCAGGCGGAAGGATGAGATATAGACGCCTTCGGCTGCCGGGCCGAGATTGGCAACGAGCTGGTTCGACGCGCCGCCATAGCCGACGATGATCGGCGCCTTGAAGCCGACAGCATGGGCATTCTTCAGGATCACCTACGGCCCTGGCAATGCGCTCCACACCATCACCGCATCCGGCGACTTCTGCTGCACGCGCAGCACCTGGGCCGTGATATCGAGGTCCTGGCGGTTGAATTCCTCCATCGCCACCACATCGAGGCCGAAATTGCCGGCAATCTCCTTGAGGATGCGCGCGCCTGACTGGCCATAGCCATCCGCCGCGCTCATCATGGCGATCTTCTTCATGCCCTTGGTCTTGGCATAGTTCAGCACATGGGAAATCGCCACGCGGTCGACCGGCACCGAGTTGAACACGTATTTCAGCGGCGGCGTGACAATCGCCTCGGTGCCGCCATGGGCGATCATCGGTGTCGCCAGTTCGTTGGCGATCGGGATCGCCGCCAGGCTTTCACCGGAACTGGAAGGGCCGAACACCACATCCACCTTGTCGGATTCGACCAGCCGGCGGAGCTGCTGCACCGTCTTGGAGGAATTGCCCTCGGTGTCGTAGACGATCACCTTGACCTCGCGGCCGCCAAGGCCGCCGGCCTTGTTCCATTCCTCAACGATCATGCGCAGCGCACGATCCTCGGGGATACCAAGGAACGAGGCCGAACCGGTCATCGGATAGACGGCGCCGATGGTGATCGGCTGCGCCTGGGCTGCCGTGCCGGCAGACCACAAGGCCGCCGCCGCGGTCAGGGCTTTAAGCCCCTTCATCATAGTCTTCATGGTCATTTCCTCCTCGCTGTTGTGTAGCCCCGGCCTTGTTGCCGGCGCTTTGTTAGGGCCAGGCACCACCTGTCCCGAATGGCATGCCAAGCGGCGCGGCTGCCCGAAGGCAGTCGCACCACAGACCATGCTGATCGTTTGATAAACGGTCGTTTGTTTCTATAGCGGGCAGAACAAGGCGGCTATGCACCCGGTTCCGCATCGCCGGTCAGGCCGCCAGGTAGCCGCCATCCACGGGCAGGATCGTGCCTGTCACGTAGGATGCTGCGGATGAACAGAGGAAAAGCGCCGGGCCGATCAATTCCTCGGCCTCGCCATAGCGGCGCATCGGCACATGCGCCAGCAGCGCACCGAGCTTGGCCGGATCGCCGCGCGTCGCCTCGGTCATCGGCGTGGCGATGACGCCGGGGGCAATCGCGTTCACGCGGATGCCGTTCTCGGCGAATTCATAGGCCATGGCCTTGGTCATCTGTGCCACGCCACCCTTGGAGGCGGTATAGGCGACCGAATTCGGCGTCGCGACGAAAGACTGGATCGAGCCGACATTGAGAATGCAGCCGCGCCGGCTTTTTAGTTGCGCCAGGAAGGCGATGCACATGTTGAAGGCGCCGCCGAGATTGACCGACAGCGTTTGCTGCCAGGTGGCGAGCGGATCGATCTCCTCCAGCCGGCCGCGCAGCAGAATGCCGGCATTGTTCACCAGTACATCGGCCGGGCCGAGATCGGCGGCAACTTTCGCCGCCAGCGCGGCGCAGGCCACGGCATCGGCGACATCGGCCTGATAGGCTTTGGCCTTGCCATCATCGGCGATGATACCGGAGGCGACGGCTTCGGCATTGCCCAGGTTGCGGTCCACCACCGCCACCGCAGCCCCGGCAGCGGCGAAGCCGCGCACCATCGCCGCGCCATTGCCTTGGCCTGCGCCCGTCACCACCACCACCTTGCCGCTGTAATCCAGGCGCATCAGGCGGCCTCCACCATGGCAGCGATACGGTCGCGCAATTCGCGCTTGATGATCTTGCCGGAATAGTTGATCGGCATATCGGCATAGGGGATCAGGATCACGCGCTTCGGCGCCTTGTAGCTGGCCATGTTGGCCTTGGCGAAGGCAATGATCTCGTCCGGCGACGCCTGATGGCCATCGCGCAGCACGACGATGGCGGTCACTTCCTCGCCCCATTTCTCGCTCGGCAGGCCGATGATGCCGACCTCGCGAATCGCCGGATGCTTCTGCAGGATGCGCTCGACCTCCTGCGAATAGACATTGAGGCCGCCGGTCTTGACCATGTCCTTCAGGCGGTCCTTGAAAAAGACATAGCCATTGGCATCCATCACCCCCATGTCGCCAGTGCGCAGCCAGCCATCATGGAAGGCCGCCGCCGTGGCATCGGGGCGCTTGAAATAGCCCGCCATCACCGAGGGACCGCGCACCAGGATTTCACCCTCTTCGCCGATATCGGCGTCGCTCAAGTCATCGCGCGCGATCTTGACCTCGAAATTGATGAATGGCCGGCCGATGGAATCGGGCGCGGTGGCGTAATCCTCTTCCTTCAGCACAGTAACGATCACGCCGGCTTCGGTGAGGCCATACTGGTAATAGATGCGCACACCCGGCACCAGGGCATGCATGCGGTCGCGGTCCTTGGCCGAGAGGATGCCGCCGCCGACGTACCAGCGCTTGAAGCTGGCCATCTTTTCCGGCGCCGCTTCGGCCGCCAGGCACATCTCACGCGCCACCGAAGGCGGCGCAAAACCGTTCGTCACCTTGTGGCGGTCAATCATGTCCACCATCTTCTCGGCGCTGTATTCGGTCATGATCGTGGCCCGCGCCCCGAGATAGAGATGCGGCAGCAACCAGCAATTCAGCGCGGCGGCATGGTGCAGCGGCGTCGCCAGGATTGTGTTGTCGAATTCATGCATGCCGGTATCCAGGCTTTCATGCACGGTATTCCAGAACACGCCGGCATTCTTGTGCATCACACCCTTGGACCGGCCGGTGGTGCCGCCGGTGAACATGATGAGTTGCAGGTCATCGTCCTGCGGCCGGATATCGGGCAAAGTCGCCGACTGGCTGGATAGAATCGCCTTGAGGCCGTTCACGCCGGCGCTGTCATCGATCAGTGCATAGGGCAGTGCATCCGCATCGGCCAGATGCGAGCGGTGCAGGTCGGCGGTGGTGACGACGAAGCGGCATTCCGCGTCTTCCAGGTTGTTGGCGATATCCTGGCGGGTGAGGCGGTAATTCAGCGGCACGCAGGTGGCGCGCAGTTTCAGGATCGCGAGGTAGGCCACCACCCAGTTGATCGACGACTTCGCCAGCAACGCCACCTTGTCGCCGGTGCCGATACCCTGGGCCAGCAGGTAATTCGCCAGCCGCGTGGCATTGGCATCAAGATCGCGGTAGCTGATCTCGCCGGCCTCGTCGATCAGCGCGATGCGATCCGGGAATTTCCGGGCATTGCGGGCGACGTGATCCGATACCGAGGTGGTCATGCTGTACTCCTTCAACCGGCCGCAAGCCTACTCTATTCAGGCCAACTCGATCAGCGGCGTGCCTTCATCCACCACCTGGCCTTCTTCGGCCAGGATGCGGCTGATCTTGCCGCGATTGTCGGCTTCCACCGGAATTTCCATCTTCATCGATTCCAGGATCACCACGGTATCGCCGTAGTCAACCTCGTCACCAACCGCCTTGACTATCTTCCAGACGGTGCCAGCCATGGGGGAGCTGATTTTTTTCATTGTTGGATTCCTTGGGTATTACACGGGATGCACGGCGCTGCGCTTCTCGAAGGCTTCCGCCTTCTTGAGCGAATAAACGCGGAAGCGGCGAATCAGTTCGTCGCGCAATTCGTTGGGATTGACTACCGCCTCCACCGCCAGTGGATCGGCGGCAGCGGTATAGACATCGATATCGGCGCCGTATTCCTCGCGCTTCTTCATGATGAAGGCGGCGCGGTCCTTTTCCGGCAATTCGGCGATCTGGTTGAAATACATCGCGTTCACCGCCGCTTCCGGGCCGACCAGGGCCGGCATGGCGGTGGGCAGAGCCAGCATCGCATCGGGTTGCGTCGGCGCGCCGGACATTGCCAGGTAGCCGCCGCCATAAGCCTTGCGCACCATCACCGAGATGCGCGGCACGGTGGCCTCGCAGACGGCGGAAAGCAGCTTGGCGCCATGGCGGATGATACCCGCCTTCTCCACCGCCGAGCCGATCATGTAGCCGCTGATATCCTGCAGGAAAAGCAGCGGGATGTTGAAGGCGTTGCACATCCAGATGAAGCGCGCCGCCTTGTCCGACGAATCATTGAACAGCACGCCGCCCTTGACCTTGGAATTATTGGCGACGATGCCGACCGGCATGCCACCGAGCCGCACCAGAGACGTTACCATCTCCTTGGCGAACAGCGCCTTGATTTCCATCACGCTGTCGTCATCGGCCAAAGCCGCGATCAGTTCCTTCACGTCATAGGGCTGGTTCTGGTTCACCGGGATGATCTTGGTGATATCCACCGGATTGGCCTTGCCGCTATCGGCCTTGGGCGCCGGCTTCTCGGTCCATGAACCGGGGAAGAAATCCAGATACCGCTTGGCCACCGCGATGGCTTCATCATCGCTCTGCACCAGGATATCGCCAAGGCCCGAGAGCGTGCAATGCATGCGCGCGCCGCCCAGATCCTCTTCCGAGATATCCTCGCCGATCGCCATGCGCGCCATGCGCGGCGAACCGAGATAGGCGGTGGCGGTCTTGTCCACCATGATCACCGCGTCGCACAAGGCCGGCACATAGGCGGCGCCGGCCGGCGATGGGCCGAACAGCACGCAGAGCTGCGGGATGGCACCGGAGAACTTGACCTGATTATAGAAGATGTTGCCCCAGGCGCGGCGGCCGAGATAGCACAGCTTCTGCTCGTCGATGCGCGCACCAGCGGAATCCACCAGATAGACCAGCGGCAGCTTGAGATTGAAGGCGAGTTCCTGGAAGCGGGTGATCTTGAGGAAGGTCTGGTAGCCCCAGGTGCCGGCCTTGGTGGTGAAATCATTGGCGATCACCGCCACGCGGCGGCCATTCACCTGGCCGATGGCAGTGACCACGGCATCCGCCGGCACGCCTTTCTGCACGCCGGCCAGGAGGCCATCTTCGAATTCAAACGGGCCATCGAAGAAGCGCTCCAGGCGGTCGCGCACGAACAGCTTGCCGGCCAGGATCTTCGCCGCCTTCTCGGACCCGCTGCCGCCCTTCAGCGCCCAGGCCCGCTTGGCTTCCAGCTTTTCGTACACGTCCATACTTGCGTCTCCTTAGACTCTTACCTGACGGCCTAGTGGCCGAACACGATGCTTTTGAGATCCTTGTCGCCGAGCAGCGTGGCGCTGTCGCCCTGGTAGCGCATCTCGCCGGCGCTCAGGATGATGGCGCGGCTGGCGATGTTCAGGGCGATCTTGGCATTCTGCTCCACCAGCAGGATGGTGACGCCAAGATCACGCAGCTTGGCGATTTCACGGTAGATTTCGCGCACCACCAACGGCGCCAGGCCCATGGAGGGCTCGTCCAGCATCAGCAGTTTCGGCTTGCCCATCAGGGCGCGGCCCATGGCCAGCATCTGCTGCTCGCCGCCGGAGAGCGTGCCGGCAAGCTGGTCGCGGCGCTCGCGCAGGCGCGGGAAGATCGAGAGCACATGCTCGACCATTGCCGCCTGGTCGGTGCCGCGCTGCTTGAAGCCGCCGATGCGGATATTTTCCGCCACCGTCATGCCGGCGAAAATCTGGCGCCCCTCCGGCACCTGAATCAGGCCCTGGGCCACCATCTGCTGTGGCCTGGCGCGCGGCGCCAGCTCGCCGAGATAGCGGATTTCGCCCTGCACCTTGTCGAGCACGCCGGAAATCGCCTTCAGCAAGGTGGTCTTGCCGGCGCCATTGGGGCCGATCAGGCAGACCGTCTCGCCCGGCGCAATCGTGAAGCTGACATCGCGGATGGCGCAGAGATTGCCGTAATAGGCCGAAACATTCTCAAGCCGGAGGATCGGATCGCTCATCACTCCTCGCCTCCGAAATAGGCGGCAATCACCGCTTCGTTGCTGCGAATCGCCGCCGGGTCGCCATCGGCGATCACCGTGCCGGCATCCAGCACGAAGATGCGCTGCGACACATCCATCACCAGATCGATGTCATGCTCGATCAGCACCACCGCCACGCCGCTATCGGCGATCAGCCGCAGCACGCGGCCCAGATCGGCGGTTTCCTGGTTATTCAGGCCGGCAGCCGGTTCATCCAGCAGCAGGTATTTCGGCTCGGTGGCAAGCGCACGGGCGATCTCGGTGCGGCGCTGTACGCCATAGGGCAAGTCGCCGGCACGGCGCTCCCAGTAGCTTTCCTCTACGCCGAGGAAGCGCAGGATGTCGCGTGCATTATCCACGGCGGCACGCTCCTCGGCGCGCGTCGAGGGCAGATGCAGCAGGTTGGAGAGCAAACTGGCGCGCTGGTGCCGGTAGCGGCCCGTGGTCACCACTTCCAGCACGCTCATGTCGGAAAACATCTGCAGGTTCTGGAAGGTGCGGGCCAGGCCCATGGCGCAGAGCTGGTGCGGCCGCGCCCCGGTGGCCGCCTTGCCATCCAAGGTGACGCTACCGGAATCCGGTACGGCGAAGCCGGAGATGATGTTCATCAGCGTGGTCTTGCCGGCCCCATTGGGGCCGATCACGGCGGTGATTGCGGCGCCGGGCACCTCGATGCTGGCGGCATTCACCGCACGCAGGCCGCCGAAGGATTTGGTGATATCGCGGGTCTGCAGCATGGCGTCAACCCACCACGCGGCGGCGCAGGCGGCCGAACAGCGAGAACACCGCATCGACCAGGCCTGACGGCATGTATTTCATGATCAGCACCATGGTGATGCCGAAGATCAGCGTCTTGTAATCCTCGAACTGATCGAACAGCACCGGCAACACGGTGATGATGAAGGCGCCGACGATGGCGCCGGAAACGCGGTTGAGCGAGCCGATCACCACCATCATCAGCAATTCGATGGCATAACCGATGCCAAAGGCAGAGGCGTTGAACGAACGCGCATAATAGGCATAGAGCCCGCCCGCCAGGCCGGTAAACAGCGCGCCGATGGCAAACACGAAGGCCTTGGCACGCAGGGTGTCGATGCCGACGCTGGCGGCGGCGAGCGGCGCCATCTTCATTGCCAGCAGCGAACGCCCGAGCTTGCTGGAGGAAACATTGGTGGCGATGAACACCGTGAGCAGCAGCATCACCCAGGCGGCCCAGAAGAACGAGGCGGTGGACGAGAGATCGAGGCCGAACAGGGTCAGGCGACCGATATTGATGCCCGGATCGAGACCGCCGGTGAGCGAACGGACATTGGCGAACAGGATGTAGAGAATGATGCCGAAGGCCAGCGTCGCCATCGCCAGGTAGTGATCATGCAGGCGCGACAGCGGCCGGCTGATCAGCCAGCCGGCGGCCATGGCGATCAACGCGCCGGCGAAGATCGCCAGCACCGGCTCGATGCCGGTCCGGTTGGCGATCACCGCCGCGCCATAGGCGCCGAGGCCGAAGAAGGCCGACTGTCCGAGCGAGATCTGGCCGGCGAAGCCCAGCATCATGCACAGGCCAATGGCGGCGATGGCATTAATGATGCCGAACACCAGCATCGACTTGTAGAAGGTGTTGCCGGTGGACAGGCTCAGCACCGGCAGCAATAGCAGCAGCAGGATGGTGAGGATGCGGTCGGTCGCGGGAGACATGGGGCGGCCCTAGAGTTTCTGCGGCAGCTTTTCGCCGATCAATCCCTGCGGCCGCAGCAGCAGGATCACCAGCAACAGCGACAGCGTGATGGCATCCTTGTAGATCGAGCTGATATAGCCGGCGGCCACCGCTTCGGCGAGGCCAAGCACCAGGCCGCCGATCACGGCGCCAACAGGGTTGCCGATGCCGCCGAGAATGGCGGCGGCAAAGCCCTTGATGCCGAGGAAGATGCCGTTGTCGTAGCTGGCGGAAGCC
>Ga0208243_1000830_pt1 | contig 13022 bp, 7 predicted proteins | sample Subbio2Aug_QV12A_FD_184826 | JGI IMG/M metagenome (GOLD analysis project Ga0208243, IMG submission 184826) | Serpentinite rock and fluid subsurface biosphere microbial communities from McLaughlin Reserve, California, USA - CR12Aug_QV12A (SPAdes) | ecosystem: Environmental > Terrestrial > Deep...
TGGGGGTTGTTAAGGGGGTTTCCCCCTTATTAAGGTAAGGAGGGTACAGCGAAGCGTCCTAGGGAACTATTCAGTTCCCTGGAAAACAAAAGGCACAAAGTGCTTTTGTTCTATCTTTGATAGATAAAATAAATTAATAATTAAAGGAGGATACAAAATGGCAAGAAAGATGAAAACCATGGACGGTAATGCTGCAGCCGCGTATGTTGCTTACGCATTTACTGACGTCGCAGCGATCTATCCCATTACCCCTTCATCTAACATGGCAGAAAATGTAGATGAGTGGAGTTCATACGGTCAAAAGAATATCTTTGGCCAAGCAGTAAAGGTAACAGAAATGCAATCAGAGGCAGGAGCAGCAGGAGCTGTTCACGGTTCTCTAGCAGCAGGAGCTCTAACTACAACCTTCACTGCTTCTCAAGGCTTACTTTTAATGATTCCTAATATGTACAAAATCGCTGGTGAATTACTACCAGGTGTATTCCATGTAAGTGCTCGTGCAGTTGCTGGACATGCGTTATCAATCTTCGGAGATCACTCTGACGTAATGGCTACAAGACAGACTGGATGTGCTATGCTGGCTTCTGGAAGTGTTCAAGAGGTTATGGACTTATCAGGGGTAGCTCATTTAACGGCTATTAAAGGAAGGGTACCATTTGTAAACTTCTTTGACGGCTTTAGAACTTCACATGAAGTACAAAAAATTGAAGTTATTGAGTACGATGAGTTTGCTAAGCTTTTAGATTGGGAAGCATTAAAGGCCTTCAGAAATAGAGCTTTAAATCCGGAAAACCCAGTTTTAAGAGGTACAGCACAAAACCCAGATGTATTCTTCCAAGCAAAGGAAGCATCAAATAGATTCTACGATGCAATACCAGATATGGTTAATGATTATATGCAAGAAATTACTAAGCTAACAGGAAGACACTACGCTCCATTTAACTACTATGGTGCAGAAGACGCTGAGCATGTAATCGTTGCCATGGGCTCAGTTACAGATGCTATTGAAGAAACAGTAGATTATTTAATGGCACAAGGAGAAAAGGTTGGGGTTATTAAGGTTCATTTATATAGACCATTCTCAGAAAAGTACTTCTTTAATGTGTTACCTAAGACTGTTAAGAGAATTGCAGTGCTTGATAGAACAAAAGAGCCAGGTGCAATGGCAGATCCATTACACTTAGATATTAACTATCTATTCTTTGGAAAAGAAAATCCTCCAATGATTATTGGTGGTAGATATGGTTTAGGCTCAAAGGATACTACGCCTGCTCAAATTAAAGCGGTATATGATAATCTTAAAGCTGAAACTCCAAAGGATAGATTTACATTAGGTATTATTGATGACGTAACTAATACATCATTACCTGTTGATGGAGTATTAAATGCTGCTCCTAAAGGAACTATTCGTTGTAAGTTCTGGGGCTTAGGCTCAGACGGTACAGTTGGAGCAAACAAGAGTGCTATTAAAATTATCGGTGATAACACTGACATGTATGCTCAAGCATATTTCTCATATGATTCAAAGAAATCTGGTGGGGTTACTATCTCTCACTTAAGATTTGGTCACAAGCCGATTAAGTCAACTTATTTAATAGATGAGGCAGACTTTGTTGCATGCCATAAGCAAGCCTATGTATATCAATATGACTTGTTAAAGGGCTTAAAGAAGGGTGGAACCTTCCTATTAAACACAATTTGGGATCAAGAGGAGTTAGATGCTAAATTACCAGCAGCTATGAAGAAATATATCGCTGATAATAACATCAATTTCTATACATTAAATGCTACTAAAATTGCTCAAGAAATTGGTATTGGTGGAAGAATTAATATGATCATGCAATCTGCCTTCTTTAAGCTTGCTGAGGTTATCCCTATGGATGACGCTATCAAGCACCTAAAGGAAGCTGTAGACGAGGCATATGGAAACAAGGGAGAGAAGATTCTTAACATGAACTATCAATCCGTTGAAAAAGGCTATAGTGCATTAGTTAAGATCGAGGTTCCAGCTACTTGGTCAAATGCAACAGAAGAGGCTGCTGCTACTAAAGAAGAGCCGGAATTCATTAAAAATATCCTGAGACCAATGAACGCTCAAGCTGGAGATAACCTACCAGTTAGTGCCTTTGTAGGTGCTGAGGATGGAACCTTCCCATTAGGAACATCAGCATACGAAAAGCGTATGATAGCTGTAGACGTTCCAGAGTGGGTTGCTGAAAACTGTATTCAATGTAATCAATGCTCCTTCGTTTGTCCTCATGCTTGTATAAGACCATTCTTAGCAACTGAAGAGGAAATGAAGTCTGCTCCAGAAAACTTTGTTACATTAAAGGCATCTGGCAAGGAATTCGAAGGCTTACAATATCGTTTACAGGTTAGTCCACTTGACTGTACAGGCTGTGGAAACTGCGTTGATATATGTCCAGCTAAGAACAAGGCATTAGTAATGACACCAGTTGAGCCACAGGTTGAAGCACAACAGGGCAACTACGATTTCGGTTTAACTTTATCAGATAAATCACACTTAACAAATATAGAATCACTAAAGGGTAGCCAATTTGCTCAGCCTTTATTCGAGTACTCAGGTGCTTGTGCAGGCTGTGGAGAGACTCCTTACGTTAAGCTATTAACTCAATTATTCGGAGACAGAATGATGGTTGCAAATGCAACAGGCTGTTCTTCAATCTACGGTGGTAGTGCTCCATCTGTACCATACTGCAAGAATAAGGAAGGCAAAGGACCTGCTTGGGCTAACTCATTATTCGAGGACAATGCTGAATTCGGATATGGTATGTTCCTAGGGGTACAACAAATCAGAAATAAAATTGCAGATTTAATGACAGAAGCGTTAGAATCCAACATCTCTGAGGAGCTAAAGGCAGGCTTTAAGCTTTGGTTAGAGGGTAAGGATGACGGTAAAGCTTCTAAAGCTGCAACCTATAAGATATTACCACTTCTTGATGCTGCTAAGGACAATGGATTAGTTGCTGAAATCATCGAGAAGAAGCAATATTTAATTAAGCAATCTCAATGGATCGTTGGTGGAGACGGATGGGCGTATGACATCGGCTTCGGTGGACTAGACCACGTAATTGCAAGTGGAGAAGACGTAAACATCCTTGTAATGGATACAGAGGTATATTCAAATACAGGTGGTCAATCTTCAAAAGCTACACCTACAGCTTCAATAGCTAAGTTCGCTGCTTCTGGTAAGAAGACTAAGAAGAAGGACCTTGGTATGATAGCAATGAGCTACGGTTATGTATATGTTGCTCAAGTAGCTATGGGTGCTGATAAGAACCAAGTATTAAAGGCTATGAAGGAAGCAGAAGCTTACAAAGGGCCATCAATCGTTATCGCTTACTCACCATGTATAGCACACGGTATCAAAGCCGGAATGGGTAAAACTCAAGAGCAATCTAAGAAGGCGGTAGAGGCTGGCTACTGGCATCTATATAGATTCAACCCAGAGTTAAAGGAGCAAGGTAAGAATCCATTCGTACTTGACTCTAAGGCTCCAACAGCTTCATTCAAGGATTTCTTAATGGGCGAAGTAAGATATTCCTCTTTAGCACAAGCATTCCCAGCTGAAGCAGAAGAGTTATTTGTAAAAGCTCAAAAAGAAGCAGAAGAAAGATATCAAGGCTACTCTAAGTTGGCGCAAGCTTAATAAAAAGATTAAAGAAAGAGGCGATATTAATGAATCGCCTCTTTTTTTGTCTTCTGCCCCCAGCATGGGCGCAGTCTAACGTGTGTCAAGGGGTCAGACCCCTTGACACATCACTAATACTGAACATTAATTATATTTTATCTGCTTCAGAAGAATACAAGTAACCCCATAGTTTTTATAGATATCCTTAAGAAGGTTATATACGTGTGTCAAGGGGTCAGACCCCTTGACACATCACTAATACTGAACATTAATTATATCTTATCTGCTTCAGAAGAATACAAGTAACCCCATAGCTTTTATAGATATCCTTAAGAAGGTTATATACGTAGCTGGTTTGAGTAATACTATCAGCAAGTATAACATGCTGATAGTCGACAATACTTGTAAAGCACCTAAGGAGTTTATCAATATTGCTTCAAAGGAAATAACAAAGTAATATCCTTCATATATTTTTTATTTTCCTGAAGGCCTTTAAATATCCTTCACAGCAATACTGCATGCAATTATTTCAAGTAATTAAGCAATTATAGGTCCAATAAGTAGCTAAACCACCACTGTGGGAATAATATAATATACTGGAATATTGAAATGGGGTTGTAATTTGCCAATTTATAGTAGTAGGGTTATAATTATTAAGAGGTTAAATTAAAAGTGAGGGTGTTGCGGATGCTAGGATTAACATTAGAGGGTGGAGGGGCAAAGGGCTCCTATCAAATTGGTGCATGGAAGGCCTTTAGAGAGCTGGGTATAGATTTTGACGGGATTTCAGGTACATCCGTTGGTGCACTGAACGGTGCATTAATGGTACAAGATGATTTCGATTTGGCCTACGAGCTATGGTATAATATAAGCCCTACCTCGATTTTGGATATAGATGATAAAATACTAGAGCTATTGGCGGACTATGAACTTAATCCTAGCAGCCTCCAGCTTATATTCGAGGAAATAAAAAAGTCAGTAAGACAATTTGGAGTCGATTCAAAGCCCTTAGAGGAATTAGTAAAAAACAATCTAAAGGAGGAGCTAATCCGAGGTTCAAAAAAGGATTTTGGGATTGTAACGGTCTGCCTAACTGACATGAAGCCAATGGAGATATTTAAAGAGGATATACCCTCTGGAAAAATATCCGACTATTTGATAGCATCCTCTTATCTACCGATATTTAAGTCAAAGAAACTGGATGGGAAGAAGTTTTTAGATGGGGGCTTATATAATAATTTACCAGTAAGCATGCTCTATCAAAAGGGCTATAAAAAAATTGTTGCTGTAAGATTACTGAGTAAGGGAAGGGTTAAAAGAACCCACTACGATGACCTAGAGCTAATACAAATCACCCCCCAACAGGGCCTAGGAAATATGCTGGATTTTACAAAGGAAAGGGCTAGGTTTAACATAAGCCTCGGCTACTACGATACCCTTAAGGCCTTTAAGGGGTTAAAGGGAAAACATTATTATATAGAGGGGGAGCTTAGTGATATTGATGCTATTAGCTTTTTTATGAATTTAAATGAGGAAGGAATTAAAAAGCTTGCTGATCTATTAAACCTACCGCAGGCCTTACCCTACAATAGATTAATACTTGAGGGAATTATACCAAAGCTCAGCCTGCTAATGGGACTGGATGAGAAGGCTACCTATAGCGATATTGCTACAGGCCTATTAGAAAGCTTTGCAACCTGTAAAAGCATAGATATATTTCAAATTTATACCTACAATGAGCTATTTAGAGAGATAGAAAAGCACAATGTAACTAGGTCTACTAAAAAGGACCTAGGGATTTTAAATTCCTACATAGTAAGTGAGATTTTATTACGTATTGACAAGGAGTTGCTACTAAAGGAAGCCTTAAGAATTTTACTAAAATATAATAAAAGCTTTAAGCTGTAATGGAACATAAATTAGAAGATTATAATACTTATATCAAGGGTATTTAAAGCTATATTACCAGGCTGTTATTAAGGAGGCTGCTATATGAACCCGTCATTAATTAATACTCTAACAATTTCCTTTACAGTACTTACGATTATTATCAGCATAATGATAGTTCTAGAAAACAGAGGACCTTCAAGAACTGTAGCTTGGTTATTGGTTTTAATACTTTTGCCAGTGGTAGGGATATTTTTCTATTTGCTGATAGGTCAAAATCATAGAAGAAAAAAGACCTTTATAAAAAAACGAAAACAGGACTATAGGCTCTTGAGAAGGCTTCTGATGGAGCAGCTCTCCTTCACCAGGAATATAGATATATTTAAACAAAATCCTGATATAAGGGGAAAGCTTATCCCTCTCTTAATCCATAATACCAAATCCCCTATAACGGTAAATAATAGCTGTCGGGTATTAAACGATGGAGATGAAACCTTTGCCGAGATGCTGAAGGCAATAGAGGAAGCACAAGACCACATCCATATGGAGTACTTTATTATCAAGGAAAGTGATATTGGGACTCAATTTAAAGAGGCCTTGATAAAAAAGGCAAAGGAAGGTATTGAGATAAGATTAATATATGATGCTGTAGGCAGCTGGAGGCTTAAGGATAGTTTTCTTGAGCCCTTAAGGTCCGCAGGTGTAAAGGTTAAGTCATTTTTACCCGTGAGGCTACCACTTACTGGGCATAGGTTAAACTACAGAAATCATCGGAAAATTTTGATTATTGATGGTAAGGTAGGATTTTTAGGCGGCTTAAATATAGGTGATGAGTACCTTGGTAAAAATGAAGTCCTTGGCTTTTGGAGGGATTTGCATCTACGTATAAAGGGCGAGGCCCTATATGTTCTACAGGCTATATTTTTAATGGATTGGTTTTTTGTTTCCAAAGAGGAAATTGATGATGCCAGATACTTCCCCCAGCAGGGCTATTGTGGAGAACAGCTGATACAGATTGCCTCCAGTGGACCAGATTCCTTTTGGGAATCTATACATCAGGCTTATTTTACAGCGATTACTTCAGCGAAAAATTATGTATATATAATGTCTCCTTATCTTGTTCCGGATGAAAGTATATTAATGGCTTTAAAGACAGCTGCGATAAGTGGTGTAGATGTTCGTATCCTATTGCCTAATCGTCCTGACCACTATACAGTATTTTGGGCTTCAAGATCGCATTTTATGGAGCTTTTACAGGCAGGAGTAAAGATATATGAATACCAAAAAGGTTTTGTTCATGGCAAAATGATATTAGTGGATGACCAGATGACCACAATAGGAACAGCAAATCTGGATATTAGGAGCTTTCAGCTAAACTTTGAAGTAAATGCCTTTATTTACGATAAGGATTTATGCCTAGAGGTAAAGGAAAGCTTTATGAAGGATCTTTCCGATAGTAAGCAGGTAAATAGGCATGACTATAGAAAAAGAAAGCTCCTTCATAGAGTAAAGGAATCCTTGGCAAGGATATTTTCACCAGTGCTATAAAACTCAAATATATAATTGGATAACCCTTTGTAGGGTTATTTTTTATTAAGCTTTAAACCAACAACTATGGTCTGATTAATATTACTTTATCAGTTAATTATGGGTGAATATAGTACCAAGCATGACACTGTGAGTCTTAGGCTATTGCCAAAACTTAAAACCTAATCTGAATTTAAAAAGACATTTAAATTTAAAATTCAGAAAAAAGACAATAATTCATCGTAAGGGTGCAATTAGAGCAGGAGAGGATGAGCTGGGAATTATACCTAGGGCTATGGGGTCAAATAGCTATATTGTGGCTGGGAAGGGCTAAGGTAAAAATTAATATTAAAAATGACACGGAGAGATGGTTGTTCTATAAGAAAAACCATCTTTTTTAATGTATATATGACCCATTATTTACCAATAATTAACCTGTTTTTGACAATTGATAATAATTCCATAACAATTTCATAACAAACAAGCTGTACACTATGAATTGTTAGTATTGCATGATTATAAATCTATAGGAGGAGTATGAATGAAGCGAGGGATTTTGGGAGTAGCAATAGCATTAATTATTTCGACAATTGGGGCACCTTTTATTACTTATGCAGATGGTATAAATGAAGTGCATGTCAATGTTAATGAAAATCAAGAAACAGTTGGTGTTACTGACGATGAGGATTATTCAATATCAACAATTGAAGATGTAAATAAGCCTCTATGGATTCATGGTAGCAAAATGATAGTAGCACATGAATCTAACAACGGGATAAAGTTTTTCAATCTTGATACGAATTCAGGGGATTTTGTAACCTTTATTGAAGAAGGAATGAATGTTATTGACATCACTGCAGCAAGCGATGGAAGCAAAGTAGCATTTTCAACAGATAAGGGCCATATATACACAATTAACTTTTTAAATGGCGACATAAGCAGGGTAAGCCTTGATACATCAATAAAGTCAGAATTACAATGGTCCTCCAAGGGAGATAGCTTATACTTTATTCAAGGGGAAAAGAGTAATGCAATAGCAAAGCTTAATATTGCTGATGGAAATATTTCTACAGTATTTGATGATAAGGTAAACTATAAGTCTGATTTTAGAATATCTGAGGACGAGGCTAGGGTTGTTTACGCTGTTACAAATGCCGGCAAGGCAATTTTAGACGTAACTGGAGAGATCGAGAGCATTGACACCTCCAATACAGAGCCTCAGCTATTTATGGTTGATTTAAAAGAAAAGGAGCCAAAGGCTGTTAAGCTTACAGAAACCTTAGATAATAAATCTTCTGTACTATTATTAAAAAGTGGTCAGGTTGCTTATGTTAGCGCTGATATGCTAGACATCGATAGTAATATATCCATCAAGCTATTAAGTGCTGATGGTAAAACCAGTAAAATTCTTTTAGGAGATATGAATGTTATTAATGCTACATTAATAAATGGAGAAAACATCTTGGCCTTAGCTATGAATTCAGATGGAGAAATGGGGATTTATGAAGTCAACTCAAATGGTATAGCTAACAAAATTGCTGAAGTAGATTCAAAGGCGACTCAATTATTTTCAACAGCAGATAGTAAAAACGTTGCTGTTACCATAGCAACAGAAGCAGGAGAAAAAATAGCTATTCTACGTGAAGGTAAAATGATAAATTTAACAAAATAATTAACTAATTGAAAGGGGTTTTATATAATGTTTAAGAAGCTTTCAGCAATAACACTAGCTGCAGTAATGCTATTTGCTAGTGCAACAGGTATAAATGCAGGAGCCACTCAGGCACTAAAGGGTAAAATAGTAATCAATGGTTCTTCTGCGTTACTTCCATTAACCCTACAGGCTGCTAAGGAATTTAAAACTTTACACCCAGGGGTTCAGATTTCTGCAACTGCTTCAAGCTCAATAGCAGGCCCTCAGGCTGTTGCTAAGGGTGCTGCACAAATAGGGGCATGTGACTGGGATGCATCAATGGATGTTCCAGGCTTCAAGGCCTTCAAAGGACAGGTTGCCCACAAGGTAGCAGTAATTCCCTTCGCTACAATTGTACATAAGGATGTTAAGGTTGAAAATTTAACAACAGCTCAGCTGCAGGGTATTTTCTCAGGAAAAATCACCAACTGGAAGGAAGTTGGCGGAGCTGATGCAGAAATTATAGTTATAAATCGTGCTTTCGGATCAGGAACAAGAGTTAACTACCAAATAAAGGCACTTGAAGACACTGAATTTATGAAATCAGGTAAAAATTATAAGGAAGTGAAATCTAGTGGTGATATGTTCACAGCTGTTAAATCTACACCTAACTCAATTGGTTATATAGACTTGGTTTATGTTAAGGATGGAGTAAAGGCAGTCAAGCTAAATAATATTGAAGCCAATGCGGACAACATAATTAATGGTAAGTACCCTGTATGGGCCTATGGTTACTATATGACTAAGGGACAGCCAACAGGCGCAACAAAGGCCTTTATTGAATATCTTCAAAGCAATAAGTTCCAACAGGGAACCCTTAAGAAAATGAACTTTATACCAATTTCAAGCATGAAGGATAAAAAGTAATACTTACATTGGTGCCAGTTCTCACCTGACTAAAAAGCAGGTGGGAGCTGGTTCAATTTTAGGAGGTAGCAATAGTGAAACCAGAATTGAATACTAAAACAAGACATAAAATTTTAAATAAAGAAAAAGCATTAAAATCGCATCCTTCTATAAATAGAGCCCTAGCTAACAAATTTTTTGGCCATTTTTGCTATGTAAGCATACTGATATTATGTATTACCCTAATTTCTATCGTCCTATTCATAGGTAAAATTGGGATACAAACCTTTAGTGAGGTCAGCCTGAAGGAATTTTTCTTCACCCTTGAATGGTCTCCTATGGAGGACCTATATGGGGCTGGAACCTTCATTATTGGTACCCTAACCCTTACAGCCCTAACTTTAGTAATAGCTACCCCAATTTCTTTAATAATTGCAGTTTTTGTTGCTGAAATTGCACCTTTGTGGATTAAGAGAATAATGAGGCCATTACTGGATCTTTTAGTGGGAATACCATCAGTAATATATGGATATTTAGGGGTGACAATTTTGATACCCTTTTTAAGAGATATAGCTGATATACATATGGGAGATGGCATATTAGCAGCGGCCTTAGTACTATCCTTAATGATACTACCCATTGTGACTAGGCTAATAGATGATAGTATAGCTGCTGTACCCGAGAGCTATCGAGAGGCAGCCTATGCTCTTGGGTCATCTAGGCTGCAGGTTATTGTAAATGTTATAATTCCTTCTATTAAACGAGGGATAATTACTGCTATTATACTAGGTATGGCTAGAGCAATTGGTGAAACAATGGCAGTAGTTATGGTAATAGGAAATGTTGCCCAGCTGCCGACTGGTCTATTCATGCCTACCTCAGTGCTTACCAGCAACATTGTAATGCAAATAACAGCTGTTCAAGCAGGAACTACCTGGCATAGTGCCCTCTATATGATGGCATGCCTTTTATTGCTAATATCATTAGTTCTAATATATTGTGTCCGAAGGATAAGAAGTAAAGGAGAAGAGGGTCTATGATTCAAGAGGCTGCAGGTAAAATAGCAAAACGCAATAAATTTAATGATAAGGCAGCAACAATACTACTATGGGTCTTGGGCATTGGATTATCAACATTTATATGTATGCTGCTCTATACTATTCTGTATAAGGGCTTAGGCAAACTAGATGTGGGCTTCCTTTTCAGGCTACCTGAGGAGTTGGATGAAGGAGGAGGAATTGGTCCTGTGCTTTTTAACTCCTTCTATGTTCTATTTATTGCAATGTTTATTTCTATTCCAATAGGTATAGGCTCTGGTATCTATCTTGCAGAGTATGCACCTGACAATAAGCGGACGGCTGCTATAAGAATATGTGTAGAAGGCTTGGCATCAGTTCCATCAATTGTATTTGGACTTTTTGGCATGGTAATTTTCGTAGATTACTTTCAGATAGGTTTAACGATACTTGGTGGAGGGGTAACCCTTGCACTATTGAACCTTCCTATGCTAACGAGAGTTACAGAGGAGGCTATTAGGGGGGTATCTAACGAGTTAAGGGAAGCTGCCTACGCCATGGGTGCTACAAAATTTCAATGTATTAGAACAGTAGTGTTTCCTGCTGCCTTCAGCAGGATAATAACTGGTATTAGTCTCGTAGCAGGGAGAGCCTACGGTGAATCAGCGGTGATAATACTAACGGCTGGAACCAGCACTTCAGGTGCGATGTGGGACTTTAACCTATTTTCCCCTGGATCAACTCTAGCTGTGCACCTCTGGTATGTACAATCAGAAGCTATTGTTCCTGATGCAAGAGAAATAGCCGATAAGGCAGCTGCAGTCTTAGTGTTTGTTATATTAGCAATAAACACCTTATTAAGGGGTACTGCCTGGTTAAATAATCGAAGGATAAATGATAATTGATGACATTATTTATAGACATATGAAATAAAAATATAATAAGAATATATTGACAGTTCAAAACTCTTTAAATATAATAATATTCAGATAAGTAAAAAAAAATATTGCAACAACTACATATTTTTAGAAATTCGTAAATAGAGGTGCAGTTCCAAGGGTAGCTGAAAAATGTTAAGAAGAGGTACCTTCGAGGTTTTCAGTAAAGGGTGGGGTTGCCGAAAGGTAAGCAAAGAACCTTTTGTTTTATCTTGACAGATGAGGATACACTTTATCTGTTGTCATGCTAAAGCGTGGAGAGCTATTTATGTAATGATTTATTTCATTACATAAGTGGCTTTTTTTATTTCATAGGAAAGCTGGTTTAAATCCTATGAAATGGGGGGTTGTTAAGGGGGTGTCCCCTCTTATTAAAATAAGGAGGATACAGCGGAGCGTCCTAAGGAAGGCATGGGTTCCTTTGGAAAACAAATGTGGCGAAGCCACTATTGTTATTGTATAAAATATTTGCTTTAAGTCTTATACAAAGTACTTGTGTTATTCTAATTTAAAAAGGTTAAGTATAAGTCTATCTACCAATGCTTTGTTCTTTGAAACTATATGCTATTTCAAATTAAAAGCAGAATGATAGCAAAACAAGGCAGTACTATCCCTATATACTGGAAAAATATGTAAAATATAATAATATGAAGGGTGGTTTTATTATGCACAGCAAACCAAAATTAAAGCTAGAGAACTCTATGAGGCTTTATGAGGAGGCCAAAAAGCTTTCTCCAGGAGGGATGATGGGAATTAGAAGACCTTACAACTTTGTTGAGGGAGAGTATCCCATCTTTATTGACAGGGGCTACGCTGGACACATAGTAGACGTAGATGGCAATGACTACATAGATATGCTTTGTGCCTATGGACCAATAATCCTTGGCTACAATGAACCAGAGATAAATCAGGAGGCTATAAAGCAAATGGATAAGGGCTTCTGCTTTACTATGGTGCAGGAGCTACAAAATACTCTACAAAAACGACTAATTGATTTAATTCCATCAGCTGAGATGGTGGTCCTGGCTAAGACTGGCTCCGATGCTACTGGTATTGCAGTAAGGGTTGCCAGGGCCTACAGTGGTAAAAATAAAATCCTAAGAAGTGGATACCATGGCTGGCATGATTGGTGCGTTGAGGTTAAGGGCGGAGTTCCAAAGCAAATTACTGAATTAACCCTAGAATTCCATTATGGTGATTTAGATGAGCTAGAGGCTATGCTAAAGGAGCATGCTGAGGATACTGCCTGCATCATATTGACACCAGTAGGGCATCCTTTGGCATTACCGGTTGTGGCACCACCAGAGGGATATTTACTGGGAGTAAGAGAGCTGGCAGATAAATATAATGTTGTACTAATATTTGATGAGATCAGAACGGGCTTTAGGGTTGCCTTAGGTGGAGCTCAGGAAAGATATGGTGTAACCCCTGACCTTTCAGTATTTGGAAAGGCAATGGGTAAT
>Ga0208243_1000831_pt1 | contig 13003 bp, 11 predicted proteins | sample Subbio2Aug_QV12A_FD_184826 | JGI IMG/M metagenome (GOLD analysis project Ga0208243, IMG submission 184826) | Serpentinite rock and fluid subsurface biosphere microbial communities from McLaughlin Reserve, California, USA - CR12Aug_QV12A (SPAdes) | ecosystem: Environmental > Terrestrial > Deep...
TACTTGGAACATCAACTGTTACAACCTATGTTGAGTCAGCTGCCGGTGTTTCTGAGGGTGGAAAAACAGGTCTTACAGCTATTACAACAGGTGTATTATTCCTATTATCAGTATTTATAGCGCCCTTTGCATTAATGGTTCCTGCACAGGCAACTGCACCTGCACTAATTATCGTTGGTGTACTTATGATGGGGGCTGTTAAAGAAATTAATTTTGATGATTTCTCAGAGGCATTACCTGCCTTCTTTACAATAGCAATCATGCCTTTTACCTTCAGTATTGCCAATGGTATTGCAGCTGGTATCATCTTCTTCTGCGTAACTAAATTAGCAGTAGGTAAATCAAAAGAAATTCACCCAACTATGTATTTACTAGCATTCTTGTTTATACTAAGATTTACAATATTGCCTCACTAAAAATCTAACACACTAAAACCTTAAGCAGCTAAGACGACTTAGCTGCTTTTACATCCAATAAATTAACAAAAAGGGGTGACACTTAATGGTTTTCAACGAAATTATTATAGGAATTGTTGGCGGTGGACAGCTGGGGAAAATGATGATTCAAGAGGGTAAGAAAATGGGACTGAAATTTATCATACTGGATCCAGCAGCTAATTGTCCAGCTGCCTCGATAGCAGATGGTCATATAATAGGAGACTTTTATGATGAGGCTAAGCTTAGGGAATTGGCTAAGGAAAGCAGCTTAATCACCTACGAGTTTGAGCATATAGCAGCAGAGCTTCTTGTAAAGCTGGCGGATGAAGGCTATAGCATATACCCTTCACCCCTAACTTTAAAGCTAATACAGGATAAATTCCTGCAAAAGACCTTTCTAAAAGAAAACAACCTGCCTACACCAGACTTTATAGCTATAAATTCCCTGCAGGAGCTATATAAGGCAGGCATGCTACTAGGTTATCCATTTCTATTGAAGCTCAGGAGAGGTGGCTATGATGGCAAGGGCAACTATCTAATAAGGGGTGAAGCTGAGGTCCTTGAGGCCTATGAAGCCCTAGGTGGGGATAAAAGCTTACTTATGGCTGAGGCCTTTGTAGATTTTAGATTGGAGATTTCGGCAATTGTTGCAAGAGGTAGAAGGGGGGAGCTGGAGGTTTATCCACTGGCTGAAAACCTACACCAAGACAATATACTTAGAACTACTATTGCACCTGCTAGGGTCTCAGAGGAACTGGCTATAAAGGCCAAAGATATTGCCTTAAGGGCTATGGAGCTGCTGGAGGGTGTGGGGGTATTTTGCATAGAGATGTTTGTGGCATCAGATGAAAGAATTCTAGTGAATGAAATTGCTCCTCGGACCCATAATTCGGGGCATTATACAATGGAGGGCTGCTATACCTCCCAATTTGCTCAGCACCTTCGCTGTATTTTAGGCTTACCCCTAGGCTCCACTGAATTAATTCATCCCAGTGTAATGATAAACCTGTTGGGGGAGAAGGGCTTTTCAGGAAAAGCAAGGCTAGCTGGCCTAGCAGAGGCTTTAAGGATACCAAAGTCATATATTCATTTCTACGGAAAGGAGGAGGTAAAGGGCTTAAGAAAAATGGGACATATTAATGTTATTGATGAAACCGTCGAAGGAGCAATATTAAAGGCTGACCAAGTAAGAAGGCTTATAAGGGTAATAGGCGATAAGGGAGGGGAAGTCAATGAGTAATATAAAGGTTGGAGTTATAATGGGAAGTGATTCGGATTTAAGCATCATGAAGGAGGCAGCGGAAATATTACATGAGCTGGGGGTTACCTATGAGTGCACAATTGTCAGCGCCCACAGAACACCGGCAAGGATGTATGAGTACGCTGAAGGGGCAGAGGATAGGGGCCTAAAGGTAATTGTTGCAGGAGCAGGAGGAGCGGCTCATCTACCAGGAATGGTTGCAGCCCTAACTAACCTACCTGTAATAGGAGTGCCAATTAAAGGTAAGGGCCTTGAGGGACTGGACTCACTATATTCAATTGTCCAGATGCCACCTGGAGTTCCAGTGGCAACAGTTGCTATTAACGGAGGAAAAAACGCAGGAATACTGGCAGCGCAGATTATTGCATTATCAGATAACAGAGTTATGGAGGCTTTAAAAAGCTACAAGAAGAGCTTAATGGATACGGTAGAAAAAAAGGCCTTGGAGCTTGAGGCTATAGGCTACTCAGATTATTCAATAAAAATGAAAAATATATAAGGCTAAAGAGGAGGGTTTTAAAATGAATGAGCTAAAGAAGCTGGATATGGTTTACGAGGGTAAGGCGAAAAGGGTTTATAAAACAAATGAAGCAGATACTTATATTGTGTCCTACAAGGACGATGCCACTGCCTTTAATGGAGAGAAAAAAGGGACTATTTTAAATAAGGGTGTTGTAAATAACAAAATGTCCGCTGTACTCTTTAAGCTATTGGAGGAGCTAGGCATTGAAACTCACTTTTTAGGCTTAATTAACGATAGAGAAATGGTAGTAAAGGCAGTAAAAATATTACCCCTGGAGGTAATAGTCAGAAATATTGCTGCTGGCTCATTGGCAAAGAGGCTAGGGCTAATGGAGGGTATAGAGCTTAAATCAACTGTGCTGGAGCTATGCTATAAAAATGATGCACTGGGGGATCCGTTAATCAATGAAGATCATGCCATCGCCATAGGTCTGGCAACTCCAAAGGAGCTAGAGAGTATAAAGCAGCAGGCACTGAAAATAAATGAAATATTACAGCTGTATTTTGCAGAAAAGTCCTTGAGGCTGGTGGATTTTAAGCTGGAATTCGGATTATACCAGGATAGAGTAATCCTTGCAGATGAAATATCGCCAGATACCTGCAGGCTATGGGATATGCACACTAATGAAAAGCTGGATAAGGACCGCTTTAGAAGAGATTTAGGTGGGGTTGAAGAAGCATATTTAGAGGTTTTGAATAGATTAACTAAAGGACAGGAGGAATAATCATGAAGGCAAAGGTTTATGTAACACTTAAAAAGAGCATAGCGGATCCACAGGGCTCTGCAATACAAAGGGCATTAGGAAAGCTAGGCTACTCAAATGTTGAGGAAGTTAGAATAGGTAAGCTAATAGAGCTGGATTTAGGCGATATATCAACAGCTGAGGCTGAGGTACAGCTTAAGAAGATGTGTGAAGGGCTATTGGCAAATACGGTGATAGAAGATTATAAGTTCGAAATACTTTAGATTGGGGGAGAATAGGATGAAATTTGGAGTCATTGTTTTTCCAGGATCAAACTGCGACATAGATTGCTTTCACGCTATAAAGGACGTATTAGGGCATGAGGTTGAGTATATATGGCATGATACTGAGGAGCTGGAGGCCTATGATTGCATCATACTTCCAGGAGGCTTCTCCTTTGGAGATTATCTTAGATGCGGTGCTGTTGCAAGATTTTCAAAGGCAATGGAGGCAGTAAAGGAGCATGCAGCAAAGGGAAAGCTAGTTATAGGAATATGTAATGGCTTTCAGATTTTAACAGAGGCGGGGCTTTTACCTGGGGCTTTAGTACGGAACAATAATTTAAAATTCATCTGTGATACTGTGGCCTTGAGGGTTGAAGCTACAGATACTCCCTTTACAAAGCTATATAAACAGGGTGAGATAATAAATATACCTATAGCCCATGGGGAAGGAAACTATGTAGCCGATGAGGAGACTCTTATAAGGCTGAAGGAGAAGGGACAAATCTTATTTACCTATGTAGATAATCCAAATGGTTCAATGGAAAATATTGCAGGTATTTGTAATGAGTCAAAAAATGTTTTAGGAATGATGCCACATCCAGAGAGGGCCTGTGAGCTATTGTTGGGCAACATGGAGGGAAAAAGGCTTTTCGAATCCATCTTAAGAGACCTTGAGGGGGGACAGAGAAATGAATAATTCATATGAAGCTGTAGGCTTAACTGAAAAAGAATATAGAAAAATTCTAGATTATTTAAATCGAGAGCCAAATGAATTAGAATTAAATATGTATGGAGTTATGTGGTCTGAGCATTGCAGCTATAAGCATTCGAGAGGACTTTTTAAGCATTTCCCTACTACAGGAGAAAGAGTGCTTCAAGGACCGGGAGAAAACGCAGGGATTATTGATATTGGAGATAATTTGGCTATTGCTATGAAAATAGAGAGTCACAATCATCCTTCAGCGGTGGAGCCCTATCAGGGAGCTGCCACAGGAGTAGGGGGCATCATCAGAGATATTTTTGCAATGGGGGCAAGACCTATTGCTCTATTGAACTCCTTGCGTTTTGGGGATGTTGAGAATAGCGAAAGGGTGAAGTATTTAGTTGAGGGTGTTGTTGCAGGAATAGCTGGTTACGGCAACTGTATTGGAATACCAACTGTAGGCGGTGAGGTATACTTCAATGGTAGCTATAATGGTAATCCCCTTGTAAATGCAATGTGTGTAGGTATTATTGAGCATGACAAAATCCACAGAGGCAATGCCTCCGGAGTAGGTAACTCTGTCATGTATGTAGGTGCTGCTACAGGAAGAGACGGTATGGGGGGCGCCAGCTTTGCATCGGTTGAGCTGACAGAGGAGTCTGAGGAGAAAAAATCAGCCGTACAGGTGGGGGACCCCTTTATGGAAAAGCTACTGATGGAGGCCTGCCTGGAGCTATTGGAGACTGGGTCAATTGTCGGACTACAGGATTTAGGAGCTGCCGGCTTAACCTCAGCCTGCTGTGAAACTGCCACCAGGGGGGAGGGTGGTATGGAGATAGATGTTTTAAAGGTACCCCGTAGAGAAAAGGGAATGCTTCCAGTAGAAATAATGCTTTCAGAATCCCAAGAGAGAATGCTGCTTATAGTTGAAAAGGGTAGAGAAGCTGAGGTTTCTGAAATAGTGGAAAAGTGGGGCCTACATGCCATAATCATTGGTAAGGTTACGGATAATGGCAGGCTAATAGTTAAGGAAGGAAATGTAGTCGTTGCAGATGTTCCAGCCTACAGCTTGGATTCATCCGGTGCACCTAAATACTATAAGGATTATGAGGAGCCTAAATACTATAATGAGCTAAAGGTCTTTAACCTAGATGAGATAGAGGAGCCTCAGGATTACAATGAAGCTTTTTTAAAGCTCATAACCTCACCAAATCTATGCAGCAGAGAGTGGGTATATAAGCAGTATGATCATATGGTAAGAACAAGTACAGTTGTTAAGCCAGGTTCCGATGCAGCGGTTATAAGAGTTAGAGGAACAAAAAAGGGAGTGGCCTTGACTGTAGATTGCAATTCAAGATATTGCTATCTGGACCCAAGAGAGGGCAGTAAAATTGCGGTAGTAGAGGCGGCAAGAAACCTAGTATGCAGTGGTGCAAAGCCTCTGGCAATTACTGACGGCTTAAACTTTGGAAGTCCTGAAAAGCCAGACCGTTTCTGGCAGTTCAGAGAAGCAGTATTAGGGATAAGTGAAGCCTGTAGAGAGCTGGGTACCCCTGTAATTAGTGGAAATGTAAGCTTTTACAATGAAACAGAGTCTCAGGCAATATACCCTACTCCTATGATAGGCATGGTGGGACTGATAGAGGATATAGATAATACCTGTACAATGGATTTTAAGGAAGAGGGAGACTATATAATTCTGCTGGGGGAAACTAAAGCTGAGGTCGGTGGTAGTGAATATCTATCAAGGCTCCATGGATTAGAGCTGGGAAAAGTACCTCAACTAAGCTTTGGCTTAGAGAAGAAGCTTCAAAGCTTAATGTTAGATGCTATTGACAGAGGTCTTATACAATCTGCCCATGATTTAAGTGAAGGGGGTCTTGCTGTTGCAATAGCAGAGGGCTGCTTTGAAAGAGGCTTAGGGGCAGAAATTGAGATAAAAACAGCTTTAAGAATGGATGCTGAGCTTTTCTCAGAAGGTCAATCTAGATTTATAGTCTCCTGCAGTCCTGAAAAGCTAAGTGCTCTGGAGTCGTTGATTAAGGAGTATGAGGTACCAAACAAATTGCTAGGTAAGGTAATGGGACATAAGCTTAGTGTTAATATAAATGGCAAAAAAATAATAGATTTAGAGGTTAAGGATATCAAGGAAGTTTGGAGAGGAGCCTTTAAATGCTTAATGAAATAGTCTTTGACAAGTTAAAGGAAGAATGCGGAGTTGTTGGAATCTATCATAACAATAAGCTAGAGGAGGTTGCAAAAGCCGCATACTATGGATTATATGCCCTTCAGCACAGGGGTCAGGAAAGTGCTGGTATGGCGACGAATGATGGGCTTCATACCAGCTTTCATAAGGCAATGGGCCTTGTTCCGGAAATTTTCAGTGAGGAGATATTTAAGAGGCTAAAGGGACATATCGGAATTGGGCATGTGAGATATTCAACCACAGGAGATAGCAATGTTGGAAATGCTCAGCCTTTAGTGGTCCGATATAGAGGTGGAAATATAGCTCTTGCCCATAATGGAAATCTTATAAATGCGGAAAAGCTTAGGAATCGACTTGAGGAATCTGGGGTTGTATTTCAAACCACTATAGATACAGAGGTAATAGTAAATCTAATTGCCAGATTCAGTAGTGATGGTATTATACCAGCTATAGAGAGAACTATGGAGCTTATTAAAGGAGCCTATGCATTAGTTATTATGACGGAGGACTACCTTATAGGGGTACGAGACCCCTTTGGTTTAAGACCCCTCTGCATTGGGAAGCTTAAGGAGGGCTATGTACTAGCCTCCGAAAGCTGTGCCTTAGATGTAATGGGAGCAGAGTTTGTACGGGATGTAGAGCCAGGGGAGCTAATAATCATCAATCAAGAAGGACTTGAGTCCAAGCTGCTGTCGGGTATTAGCCGTAGGGCCTCCTGTAGCTTTGAATATATATATTTTGCCCGTCCGGACAGCGTTATTGACGGTGTCAGTGTCTATCAGGCTAGAAAAAATGCAGGAATTATATTGGCTAAGGAGCATCCTGTTGAAGCGGATCTTGTAATAGCAGTACCAGATACTTCAATACCTGCTGCCATAGGCTATGCAGAGGCCTCTGGAATTCCTTATGGCGAGGGCTTAATAAAAAACAGATATGTGGGCAGAACCTTTATACAGCCGGACCAAAAGCAAAGGGAGTCTTCGGTTAGGCTAAAGCTAAATTCCCTTAGACATATGGTAGAGGGAAAGCGGATAGTTATGATAGACGACTCAATTGTTAGGGGTACCACCAGTAAACAAATAGTAAATAGTTTAAGGCTGGCTGGAGCTAAGGAGGTTCACCTCCGCATAAGCTCTCCGCCAGTAGCCTTCAGCTGTCATTTTGGAATAGATACACCTAATCGAACACAATTAATTGGAGCAGTTAATACAGTAGAGCAAATACGCAAAGCCATTGAGGCCGATAGCTTGGGTTATATAAGCATCGAGGGTCTAATTGAATCAATTGGTAAGAATATTGACCATCATTGCTTGGCCTGCTTTAGTGGGAATTACCCAATGGAGGTGCCAGTATCCGGTAATAAAAAGGTTTTTGAGAGATTGTAGAGGGGGAAGAGTTATGAATAAGCTTACCTATAGCAGTGCAGGAGTAGACGTTGATGAGGGACAAAGGGCCGTTGCCCTTATGAAGCAATACGTAAAGGGAACCTTTACAGCTGGAGTCTTAGAGGATATAGGTGGTTTTGGAGGTCTTTTCGCCCTAGATTTAGTGGGCATGCGGGAGCCTGTACTGGTTGCAGGTACTGATGGAGTTGGAACAAAGCTTAAGCTGGCCTTCATGATGGATAAGCACGATACAATAGGTCAGGATTGTGTAGCCATGTGTGTTAATGATATCCTATGCCAAGGGGCTAAGCCTTTATTTTTTCTGGATTATATAGCAACAGGCAGACTTCAGGCTGAAAAGGCAGCCGAGATAGTAAAGGGTATAGCAGAGGGCTGTAAAATAGCAGGCTGTGCCCTGATCGGAGGGGAGACAGCTGAAATGCCGGGCTTTTATCCAGAGGGTGAATACGATGTTGCTGGCTTTGCAGTTGGTATGGTGGATAAGGCAAGGGTAATCACTGGTAAGGGAATAAAGGCGGGAGATGTTGTTGTTGGCATAGCTTCAAGTGGTCTCCATAGTAATGGCTTTTCCTTAGCAAGAAAAATATTTTTTGAAATAAATGACTACAACCCCTCACAGCATATTGAAATGCTGGGGGAGACACTGGGAGAGGCTCTACTACGACCAACCAAAATCTATGTGAAGCCTATACTGGAGGTATTAAAGAAAATTGAAGTGAAGGGGATAGCCCATATTACTGGTGGGGGCTTCTATGAAAATATACCGAGGATTCTCCCGGAAAATACAGCGGTAGAAATCAAATTATCCAGCTGGAGGCAGCCACCTATATTTAACCTTATAAAGGACCTAGCTGCTATAGATACTGATGAAATGTACAAGACCTTCAACATGGGTATCGGTCTCATGCTGGTGGTTAAGCAGGAGGATACGGATAATGTATTAGAAATACTAAAGCAGCAAAATGAGGAGGCCTATATTATTGGTAAAATAATCGAAGGTAAGGGACAGGTGGTCTTATGTCAAGACTAAGAATAGCTGTCTTTATATCAGGTGGAGGCAGCAATCTTCAGGCTCTTATTGATGGGGTTAATAACAACACGCTACCGATAGAGATAGCCTTGATAATTTCCAGTAGAAGTGATGCCTATGGGCTTATCCGAGGCAAGGAAAATGGAATTAAGTCTATTGCTCTTGATAAAAAGGCCCTCCCAAGTCAGGTGGAGGTAAAGACTGAAATGCTGAGGCTGTTAGAGGAGGAAAATATCGATTTAATAGTTTTAGCTGGATATTTACAGCTGATACCAAAGGAAATAATAGCAAAATACACTAATAGAATCATAAATATACACCCCTCCTTAATTCCCTCCTTTTCCGGGAAGGGTTATTATGGTGAAAGGGTCCATGAGGCTGCCTATAACAGAGGTGTAAAGCTGTCGGGGGCTACGGTACACTTTGTCAATGAGGAAATGGATGCTGGACCTATTATACTACAGCAGGCAGTGGATATAGATTATACCGATACTCCTAAGGAGATTCAAGAGAAGGTTTTGTGCTTAGAGCATAAACTATTGCCGATGGCGGTAAAACTCATTGCAGAAGGAAGATTAAGAGTTGTTAACAATAGGGTAGAAATTAAAAGTGAGGTGCAGTCATGATTAAGAGAGCTTTAATCAGTGTTTCAGATAAAAATGGTATAGCTGCCTTGGCTTCAGAGCTACACAAGCATGGAGTTGAAATTTTATCCACGGGGGGGACGGCAAAGCTATTAAGGGAAGAAAATATCCCTGTAAAGGATGTTGCAGAGGTTACTGGCTTTGCTGAATGCTTGGATGGCAGGGTTAAGACTCTGCATCCTGCAATTCACGGGGGAATACTGGCTATTCGAGATAATAAGGAGCATATGGAAACCATAAGCTCTTTAAGGATTAGCCCCATTGACCTAGTAATAATTAACCTATATCCCTTTAAGGAGACCATACAGAAGGAAGGGGTTACCCTAGAGGAAGCAATAGAAAATATCGATATAGGTGGACCTACTATGCTTCGTTCTGCAGCAAAAAATTATAGAGCTGTAACCGTGGTTACAGACCCAAGGGACTATGAAGGGGTACTGGAGGAAATCCAGCGGATGGGTGAAACCACCCTTGAAACAAGATATAGGCTGGCACTTAAGGTCTTTCAGCATACAAGCCATTATGATGCTTTAATAGCAACTTATTTAGCTGGGGATTTGATGCAGGAGCTACCAGAGGTATTGACCTTAACCTTTGAAAAGCAGCAGGATTTAAGATATGGCGAAAATCCTCATCAGAAGGCAAGCTTCTACAGAGAGGTTGGAGGACAAAGGGGAAGCCTAGTAGAGGGTAAGCAGCTTCAAGGTAAGGAGCTCTCCTTTAATAATATCAATGATGCAAACGGAGCCCTAGCTTTACTAAAGGAATTTGAGGAACCGACAGTTGTTGCCGTAAAGCACACAAATCCCTGTGGAGTAGCCACTGGAGAAACAATATTTGAAGCCTATTGCAAGGCTTACGAAGCAGATCCATTATCAATCTTTGGCGGAATAGTGGCAGCAAACGAAGAGATAGACGAGGCTACAGCTGAGAAAATGGCTGATATATTTTTAGAGGTAATAATAGCTCCAGCCTTTACCGAGGGTGCATTAGAGGTTTTTAGTAAAAAGAAAAACCTAAGATTGATTGAGCTTCAGAGCATTAAATATAAGAAGACAAGTGATTATGATATAAAGAAGGTAATGGGGGGCTTACTGCTCCAGCAGCAGGATGATATATTGCTGGAGGCTGCTAAGACTGTTACCAAAAGACAGCCTACTGAGGCTGAAATGAAGGACATGATTTTTGGACTTAAAATTGTAAAGCATGTCAAGTCAAATGCAATTGTAATTGTGAAAAACCAACAGACACTGGCAGTAGGACCAGGGCAAACCAGCAGAATCTGGGCTCTGAAAAATGCTATTGGGAACTGTAGTCATGATTTAAAGGGAAGTATATTAGCCTCAGATGCCTTTTTCCCCTTCAGTGATTGTGTAGAGGAGGCTGTTAGGTCAGGGATAACCGCCATAATTCAACCAGGAGGGTCTGTTAAGGACGAGGATTCAATTAAGGCCTGTGATGAAGCAGGGCTCAGCATGGTATTTTCGGGTGTTAGACATTTTAAGCACTAAAGGATTTAAGTAAATAATGAATAACGAATAACGAATAACGAATAACTAATAATGAATAATGAATAATGAATAATGAATAATGGATAATGAATGATTAATAATGAATAATGAATGATTAATAATGAATGATTAATAATGAATAATGAATGATTAATAATGAATGATTAATAATGAATAACGAATAACGAATAACGAATAATGAATAATGGGTAATGAATAATGAACTAAAGAATAAATGACAACAATTAAGGTTTAATAAAAGTATGTATTTAAGTATCTAGTTTAAGCTCTTAAGTGGCAAATTGCGTAAATTGATAGATAGTATATCGGTTAATAAAAAGAGGCTGGTGAATAATATGAAGGCTTTAGTGATTGGAAATGGTGGCCGTGAGCATGCGATTATATGGAAGCTTAAGCAAAGTCCATTGGTGGATGAGATCTATTGTGCACCAGGGAATCCAGGAATAGGACAAATTGCAAAGCTAGTCGACATTGGGTGCAATGAAATAGAAAAGCTAGTCGAATTTTCCCGGGAAATAAAGATTGATATCGTCATAGTAGGTCCAGAGGTCCCTTTAGTGTCGGGAATTGTTGATATTTTTAGAAGGGAAGGTATAGATATAATTGGCCCTTCTAAGAAAGCAGCAGAGCTGGAGGGCAGTAAGGGCTATTCAAAGGCCTTCATGAAAAAGTATGGAATCCCAACGGCAAAATATGACGAGGTCAATTCCTTAGAGGCTGGGGTGAAGGTCTTAGAGGACTATAGCTATCCTGTGGTAATAAAGGCCGACGGACTTGCTGCTGGTAAAGGCGTGCTTATATGCAACGATAAGGCCGCAGCCATAAAAGCTCTGGAGGACATCATGGTGGCTCGGGTATTTGGTGATGCTGGGAAGAGGGTAGTGATAGAGGAGTTTTTAGAGGGAATCGAGACCTCCATATTGTGCTTTGTTGATGGAAAAACTATTATACCAATGGTCAGCAGTCAGGACCATAAAAGAGTATATGACAATGACGAAGGACCAAATACGGGAGGAATGGGGACCTATTCGCCAAACTTTGTATATAGTGATGAAATATCATCAAGGGTACAAAGGGAGGTTTTGGAACCAACTCTTAAGGGAATACAGTCAGAGGATATGGATTATAGGGGTATAATTTTTATTGGTCTAATGATTACTCAACAGGGGCCAAAGGTCCTTGAATATAATGTTCGCTTTGGTGACCCCGAAACTCAGGTAATTCTACCAAGATTAAAGTCCGACCTTATGGAGATATTTTTAAATATATTAGAGAGAAAGCTGGACAATGCAGTGATTGAGTGGTCCACTGAAGCTGCAGTTTGTATAGTACTGGCTTCTGGTGGATATCCAGAGGATTATACTAAGGGCATAGAAATTAATATAGGTGAGGATATTCCTGATGAGGTTTTAATTTTCCATGCTGGAACAGCCCTAAAGGAGGGCAGACTTATCACCAATGGGGGAAGGGTGCTGGGGGTAACCGCCCTTGGCAGAAATGTAGAGGCAGCAAGGGAAAAGGCCTATGCCAATGCAAAGAAGATACACTTTGAGGGTATGCACTATAGAAGTGATATTGGAGTTAAATGAGATGTCAGTGAGATGTCAGTGGGACGTTTTGTTTGACACGTTGGGCGTGTCAAACAAAACGTCCCACTGACACCCTATGTAGTTATGGAGGATATAGCTTTGAAGAGAATTTTCATGTATATTATTTTTTTAGGTGTTTTTCTTGGTATTTACGGTGGAATGAATTATTATGTTTTTAAGAGTATTACTAAAGGTTTTATGATTACTGGTTTAAATAAAAAGCTGTTAGCAGCCTTTTTTATTTTCATGGCTTCTACCTTTATGGTTAGTCAATTTTTAAAGAGTAAAATGGATGTTTATATATTGTTATATATAGGAGCCCTATGGCTAGGCATATTATCAATTAGTATATCAATACTATTATTTAAGGATTTAATTGTATTTTTCCTGCCAAATTACAGGACAGTTGCAGCAATAATCTCCATTTTTCTTATTATTATAGCCACTGGGCTTTCAATATGGACGGTATTGAAGGGACCTAGGGTGAAAAATGTAGATTTAACATTTGAAGACAGGAATGTTAAAGAGGCCTTTTCTATTGTATTACTTTCCGATGTGCATTTAGGAATGATGACCTCACAAAAGTGGTTAGACACTGTAGTAGCTAGTGTCAATAAGCTGGAGGCAGATATTATCGTAATCACTGGAGACTTAATAGATGATGATTATCACCACGTAGAACGCTTTATACCTCAGATACAGCAGT
>Ga0208243_1000832_pt1 | contig 13002 bp, 6 predicted proteins | sample Subbio2Aug_QV12A_FD_184826 | JGI IMG/M metagenome (GOLD analysis project Ga0208243, IMG submission 184826) | Serpentinite rock and fluid subsurface biosphere microbial communities from McLaughlin Reserve, California, USA - CR12Aug_QV12A (SPAdes) | ecosystem: Environmental > Terrestrial > Deep...
CTCTGGCACTGGTAACACTTGCTTTCAGTTCTTGTAAAAAAGAATTTTTAGATACGTATCCCACTACATCAGTAGCAGCTGCTGATGCATTAGCCAGTACCAGTAACGCTATTGCTGCACTCAATGGAATTCACCGAATCATGTATGTGCAATATGATGCACAGGGACAAGCCGGTGAAGGTTCTAATAATATCTTCAGAGATTTAATGGGAGAGGATATTGTGTATCCACTAGCCAATGGAAGTACAGGTTTAATTGGCTGGATGCGTTGGCAAACACATAGAAACGTGAATGCAGGTGATTTGCGCTATTTATATCGTTTCTATTACCGACTCATTTCAAATGCGAATGTCCTGATCAATAATATTGATGGTGTACCCGGACCCGATACCGATAAAAAAATGATCAAAGGGCAAGCATTGGCCTACCGTGGCTGGGCTCATTTTCAATTGGTACAATTGTGGGGCAAACGTTATGTAGCTGGCGCACCTAATACGCAGCCGGGTGTGCCTTTATTGTTAACCAATACACTCGAAGGTCAGCCCCGTGCTACTGTAGAAGAAGTGTATACACAAATCAATAAAGACCTTGATGAAGCATTGACCCTGTTGACTGGCTATACCCGTGCTGGAACAGCCGCAAAGTCTAATTTCAATGTCAATGTAGTGCATGGTATCAAAGCACGTGTGGCTTTAACACAACAAAATTGGGAGTTAGCTGCTACCAGTGCTATTGCTGCCAGAAATGGGTTTACACTCATGAGTAATGCGCAATATTTGAGCGGTTTCAATGATATTTCCAATCCGGAATGGATATGGGGTAGTCGTCAAATCGATGACCACAACACATTCTTCTATTCTTATTTTGCGTATATCTCTGCTAATTTCAACTCAACTGTACTGCGTACACAGCCCAGGGCCATCAATGCTAATTTATGGGATGCAATACCGGCAACCGATATCCGTAAGCAATGCTGGGATAGAACTGGAGCTACTGTGCCTATACCACCGGGTGGTGCAAGAGTGCCTTACCAGAATAAAAAATTCTTGGCTAAGAGCAGCTCACTCAGTGTAGGAGATGTACCTTATATGCGTGCCGCTGAAATGTTCCTGATAGAAGCAGAAGCAAGAGCCAGACAAGGACAAAACCTTGCTGCACAAACAGCATTATTTACACTAATGCGCAACCGAAATGCTTCTTATACACAGTCTACGTCTACCGGTCAAACATTAATTGATGAGATACTTTTTAACAGACGTGTTGAACTATGGGGTGAAGGTTTCCGTTTTACAGACCTGAAACGTTTAAACCTGCCGATGTCTAGAGCCGGAATTCCTAATCACTTGGTTGCTTTAACACAGGTTACAACAGTACCTACCGGTGATATACAATGGGAGTTTTTATTCCCACAAGATGAAATGAATGCCAATAAAGCGATTGTTCAAAATCCGCTCTAAATAGGCCTTAATCATTAAACAGTAAAAAATGGTCAGCATAAAAAATGCTGGCCATTTTTATTTTTAGATTAGAGTAAGATTAGAAAATCAGTTAAATAGTATTGATAATCAATTGTTTATTCGAATTTCCTGAAAACGAAATAGCTAAATCGGTGAAATGAGCAGCTTTTTCAAATAATCCTATGTCTAATCATGGAATTTATGTTTTCTTTAACCTAAATTGCGTCACGCTTTTTACTTTAAAAACTGAAATATGAGAAAATTCGTTACAGTTGTTCTGTGTGCATTGCTCAGCATTGCGCAGGTTTGGGCTCAAAACCGAACCATCACAGGTAAAGTAACAGACCAGAAAACAGGGCAAGTCCTTGTTGGTGTTACGGTATCTGCTAGTGGCACGAATGCTCTTACTGATGAGTCAGGTAATTACCGCATCAGTGTTGGAGCCAGTGCTAAGTCTATCACCTTTATGTTTGTGGGTTATGACCGCATTGAATTACCCATTCGTGGTAATGTTGTAAATGCTACATTAAATCCTGAGACCAAGTCTCTGGAAGAAGTGGTAGTAACAGGTTATAGCCGCGAAAGAAAAACACAGTTCGCTGGTGCTGCTTCTTTGATTAGCGGTAAAGCAGTTGAAACTGTTCCAGTAGGTTCTTTCGATCAGGCTTTACAAGGTCGTGCTCCAGGTATGCTGGTTAACTCCGGTACTGGTCAGCCAGGTTCTAGCCCTAGTATCAGAATTCGTGGTACCCAATCTATCCAGGGTGCCGGTGCTCAGCCGCTGTACATCATTGATGGAGTTCCAACTCCTGATGGTGATTTCCAGACGCTGAACCCTAACGATTTTGAATCAATCACTGTACTGAAAGATGCAAGTGCTGCTGCATTGTATGGTGCTCGTGGTGGTACCGGTGTAATCGTTATTACTACTAAGCGTGGTAAAGCCGGTGTTACAAACTTCCAGTATCGTACTCAGGTGGGTTTCACTCAGCGCCCGAATTTCGATCGTATGAACCTGATGAATACCAAAGAAATGCTTGCTTATGAAGAGCGTTTGAGATTAAATGCCCCAGGTTGGGTATATTCTCCAAACAATCCGGCTATTCCTGCAGGTATGACTGCAGCTCGTAAGCAACAAATTTTAGATAGTATTAGCGCAATAGATATTGACTATGCTAATGTCTTCTACCGTCAAGGTCTCACTCAGTCTCATGAATTGAATATGTCTGGTGGTAATGAAAAAACTCGTTTTTACTTGTCTGGTTCTTATTTTGATCAGGAAGGTATTGACCTTGGTTCAAGCCTGAAGCGTTATACCACTCGTTTCAATATTGACCATACCGCAGATAAATTAACAGTTGGTTTGAATGCTACTGTTGGTTTCTCTAAGACAAGATTCTCTGAGGGAGAGCAGTTGGGTAATAGCCCATTGAATCCATTCCAGATGACCTATCGTGCTAAAACCTATGAAAATCCATACAATGCTGATGGATCACTGCGTTTTGGTGCAAATACTTCACTGGCACTACGTCAAGTTGCTAATTTGTTAGAGCGTATCCAGAATGCACAACTCACATTAAATCAGATTAAGATTAATGCTGGTTTAAAACTCGGATATAAAATTCTACCTTCTTTAAATTTCAATAACACATTTGGTATTGATGTGGGAAGTGACCAAACCTCTCGTTACATTAACCCTAACTCATACACGGGTTCTTTACAACAATTCCAATCTGGTGTTGCTCAGGAAGGTTACAGAATGAGAACTCAGATCGTGAATACTACTAGTTTGATCTTTAATAAGCGTTTTGCGAATATTCATGAGGTGGAAGCAGGTGCTTACTTCGAAGCACTGCGTCAATATAACAAAACACTTGGTTTTACCTTGTTCAACTTAGATCCACGTTTGACAGAAACAGGTCAGGGTGCAGGTGCATTGCCTGTAGGTACTGGACAAACCACATACCCTCAGAATGCTTCTTCAGCTAAGAGTGGTTTTGGTATCCGTTCTTTCTTCGGAACCTTGCGTTATACTTACGACAACCGTTATACCTTAACTGCTAACGTTCGTCGTGATGGTACTTCAAGAATCGTAAACCCAGAAAACCGTGAGATCACAACTTGGTCATCTGGTTTTATCTGGAATGCATTGCAAGAAAAATTCCTGGCTAATCAAAAGATCTTTACTGATCTGAAAGTTCGTGCCAGCTATGGTATCGTTCCAAATATTGGTTCTATTCCTTCAGGTGGTTATGGTACTGGTGTATCTTTCGGTGGTATCCCTAACTACCAAGGTCCTCAACAGCCAGTATTCGGTGTAACCAACTATGCTGGTTCTACCATCACTGGTCAGGCGCCTACCAGTCCGGGTAACCCTGAACTGCGTATTGAAAGAATCAAAAAGTGGAACTTTGGTGTTGACTTCGCTGTATGGCAAAATCGTGCTAAGTTCACTGTTGAATACTATATCAACCGTACAACAGACCTTTTCGTAAACCAGCCATTGTCAGGAACTACCGGTTTCGGAAACCTGAGCATCAATGCGGGTGCTATGAGCAACAAAGGGTTTGAATTCAGTGCAAGTGTGGATGTAGTTAAGCAGAAAGATTTCAATTTGAATATCTCAGCTAATCATTCTATCAACAGAAACAGAATTGAAGATCTGGGTTTGGTTAACGAATACTTCCTCGGAACCTTCGTAATCCGTAAGGGCTTACCATATGGTTCTCACTTTACATACAACTACTTAGGTGCAGATCCTGCAACTGGTCGTCCGGTATATGAGACTCTAGATGGTGGTACAACCAACAACATTGCTCAAGCAGGTCGTTTTGCTAAGTTTGGTAACTTCTTGCCTGTACACCAAGGCGGTGCTACTTTAGAGGTTCGTTACAAAGCGATCACTGTTTCTGCATTGTTTACTTACCAGTTCGATGTAGTACGTAGTAACAATACACGTAACTGGATCACTCGTGGTACACCAGGTTACCATACAGCGGTACGTGCTTCTCGTGAACTGATCGATGGTCAGTGGGAGAAGCCGGGTGATGTGAAACCATTCCAAGCTTATATCTACGACAGAGACTTTACTTCAGCTGATTTGGAAGATGCTAAGTTTGTACGTTTCCGTAACCTGAACATCTCTTATCAGATCCCTACTATCAAATTGGGTAATGGTAACAACCTGATCCGTGGTGCACGTTTCTATGTTCAGGCACAGAACCTAGCTATCTGGAGCCCATGGAGAGGTTTGGATCCTGAAGATGATAATAACATCAGCTTGAACGAATACCCTAACCCTAAAATGTTTGTGGTAGGTCTGGATATTAATTTCTAATTAAATAGTATTAATATTTCGTATTTGAGAATTTCAAAAACAATCATGATGAAAAAAATAAAAATATTAATCCTCTCTTCTGCGCTGGTGACATTGTTCTCTTGCCAGAAGTTGATTGAGATTAAAGAAACAGACTTTATCGGTGGTGATGTAGCCCTGAAGACTGTTCTGAACAATGAACAGGGTTTGATCGGTGCGTATGCAGCGATGAACGTTGAAATGGGTATTTTGCTGAACGCCGTTTTTGCTGATGAAGTTGTAACAGCAGATTTCTACAACGCAGCAACCGTTCACGAATGGCAGTATAGCTCTACAGACATCTCTATCCGTGATAGCTACACAGCTTTCAACCTGTACTATCGTATCATTGACCGCGTAAACCGTGTATTGCAGGCTTTACCCAATGCTACAGCAGCTAATGCAACTCAGGAAGCTCTTCGTTCACGTATTCGTGGGGAAGCTTTATTCCTGCGTGCTTTCTGCCATTTTGAACTGTATCGTTATTATAGCAACAGTGCTGTAGGAACTGATCTGGCAATGGCATATATGGAAACTCCTTCTTTATTGCCAACAGCGCGTATCACTGTAGCTCCATATTTTCAGAAATTGAAAGGAGACTTGGCTGCAGCTAAGCCTCTGTTGCCTGCATTCTCTGCTACAAGCGATATCTATCGTGCTTCTAACATGGCTGCTTCAGCATTGCAAGCGCGTGTTGCTTTGTACCTGAGAGAGTGGAATGATGCCATTACTTTCAGTACTGAATATATCAATGCTATTCCTTTGGCTAGCCGTGCCAACTTCCCTGGAATTTGGACTGATGCTAACAGAAGTGAGTTGGCTTTCAAATTAAGTCGTACTGCTTCTTTGGGCGGTCGTATTGGTTCTCTCTTCCGCGGTACTTCTGCGAATGCTGCTAATATCGGAGCTATTACGTGGACTGTATCTCAGAAGTTATGGGATTCATATGATCAAACGAATGATATTCGTTTTAGTTCTTACTACAAAAACGAGCCATTATTGGCTGGCGGTGCACGTAAGTACACCCGTTTGATTAAAAAGTACGAAGGAACTGCTTATGGTACTCCTAACGAAAACGTAGCTGATGCTAAAGTATTCCGTACCGGTGAAATGTACCTTATCCGTGCTGAAGCACGTGCTGAGAACAATGACCTGGTAGGTGCTGCTGCAGACCTGAATGCTTTGCGTGCTGCACGTATCAACGGATATACTCCTGTGATTCTTGCTTCTAAAGATGCTGCTATTACACAGATCGTAGATGAGCGTTTCAAAGAGTTGCCTTATGAAGGTCACCGTTTCTGGGATCTAAAGCGCAGAAACCTGCCTGTAACAAGAATTACAGCTGATCTTCCTAATGGAGTTGCTACTGCTGCAACATTGCCTGCCGGAAACTTCCGTTTCTTATTACCGATCCCTAATACTGAGATCCAGGCTAATCCATTGATTCAGCAGAATCCTGGTTATACCAACTAATCAATTGATATAAATTGATATAAAAGAGGTCAGCTTTTTAAGCTGACCTCTTTGTTTGTAGGTGGTAGTCGTCGATTTTATTGAAGATGATTGATCGGACGCAGATTTTTACGATAGATTCTGGTTGGATTCCTTTACATCATAATTCATCATAAAATCTGCGTCCCATCCTTTAAAATATCTCTGAAGTAGGGTATAAAAAAGCCCGTGAATGAGTTCACGGGCTTTTTATGGATGTTGTGAGGTGATTATTGAATCACTTCAGCTAATTTTTTCTCTAAAGCTTCACCTCTCAAATCCGTTGCAATGATCTTTCCGGCTGGGTCTAGCAGTACGTTGAATGGAATACCTTCAATTTTATACATAGGCACCACTACACTTTCCCAATATTTCAGATCACTGATATGCTTCCAGGTTAATTTATCTTTTGCGATGGCTTCTAACCATGCTTCCTTATCCTGATCCAATGAAACACCTAAAATGGTAAAGTTCTTATCCTTGAATTTATTGTAAGCAGCTACCACATTTGGATTTTCTTTTCTACAAGGCATGCACCAACTCGCCCAAAAATCAACCAACACATATTTACCTTTTAAACTGCTCAATGAAAATATTTTTCCCTCTGTATCCGGTAAACTGATCTCCGGTGCAGGCTGATTTAATAAGCTGTTGGATGGAGGTGCTTGCGTACTTACTGCCATCAAACTTTTTATTTTTGCCAAACCACTATGCTCTTTGAACTTATCTGCTGATGCATCAGCCAAAGCTTTTAGTTGTTCAGGTTCCATGGTACGTGAACCCATGCCAATAGCATAGTACCTTGCAGCCGGACTTTCAGATGCATTCACAAAATCGGTCACCAGTTTGTTGATGTCTTTCAATTGACGGTCACGCTTATCTCTTTCTATCGTTAACAAACTGTCGTTGCCTTCCTTTTGTTGCATACTGTCCACCTTCATAAATGTCAAGTACAACAAAGAGTCTTTCACACGAAAGTCTTCAAAAAGTTTATGCAGACTATTGCTGGCATCTGAGCCTTCAACGGTATAATCCCTGTAGTTATTGACGTCTACATTCACACGAATACTTTTACCATCATTCACAAGTAAAACATCCGGACCATTTTCAATCACCAATCTATATAATGATTCTTCCGTACCAACCGCTCTTAATTCAAAGTTGCCATTGTCTTTTAAAGTGGTGGAGTCAAGAATAACAGGCTGTTCACCACCATAAGGTAATTCCTGCAAAAATATTTTTTTGGAGGGTGCATTCGTGATCTTACCGCTTACAGTAAAAGCGCCATATTTTTTTTCCTGACAACTGCTCAATAATGTAATTGCAGCTGCGATGTATACCAATGGTTTCATGTATGTATATTTATTGATTGAGTTTTTGTTCGAGTAATGCGGTTACTAATTTTGGATCTGCCTGCCCATTACTTCTTTTCTTCACTTCACCTACAAACAAACCAATTAAACCTTTTTTACCTTTTTTATACTCCGTTACTTTATCCGGCATGGCAGCAATGGCTTCCTCTATCCATTGCTCTAACCTATTTCCATCATTCACCATGATCAAATTCATTTCAGTAGCCAGTTGTAATGGATCAACCTCTTTCTCTAATAACAAGGGTAATAGTTTAGAAGACGCAACAGAGAAGCTAACCTTACTGCTTTGTACTAGTTCTATCAAAGCGGAAAGACTAGCAGGCTGTAATATAAGCGCTGTAAAATCTTTTTGCTGTTCATTCAGGTATTGTCGGATAGGTCCTAGTAGCCAGTTAGCAATGGCTTTGTAATGGGTAGTATGTTTAGCCACCGCCTCAAAGTATTGAGCAGTCGGTATGGAATCACAAAGTTGCCCTGCATCATATATATTCAATCCATAGCTTGCAATTAATCTCGCTTCCAATTCAGCAGGTAATTCTGGCAATGACTGTTGAATATCAGCAATAAAAGATTCAGTCAGCTGAAAAGGAGCGAGGTCGGGATCGGGGAAGTAGCGATAATCATTAGCTTCTTCTTTATCCCGGATTGCAAAAGTGGTATCATTAGACGCATCGAAACTTCTGGTTTGTTGTTTTACAGCTTCTCCTTTCTCTAGTAACTCAATGATTCTTTCGATCTCAAACTCAATTGCTTTTTTGACATTGCGTATAGAGTTTAGATTTTTAACTTCCACTTTAGTACCGAGTGCTGTGGTTCCTCTCAATCGAACAGAAATATTGGCATCACAACGCAAACTACCTTCTTCCATATTACCGTCACAAATACCCAACCATTGTACGAGTTTCCGAATTTCGGTAACATAATGCCAGGCTTCTTCTGCACTATGCATATCCGGCTCAGTAACAATTTCAATCAGTGGGGTACCGGCTCTGTTCAGATCGATACAGGTATTGTTTTCATCCAGATCATGTATGCTTTTACCGGCGTCTTCTTCTAAGTGAATTCTATTCAGTTGTACATCTTTCCTACCGGTAGAGGTATGAATGGTTACATACCCACCTTTACAAATCGGAGTAGTATGTTGCGATATTTGATATCCTTTGGGAAGATCAGGATAGAAGTAATTCTTTCTGGCAAAATAATTATGCTGCTCAATCTCACAGTGACAGGCCAGTCCCATTTTGATAGCATATTCAACTGCTTTCTGATTGGTTTTAGGAAGTGTGCCCGGATGACCTAAAGTGATCGGACTCACCTGTGTGTTGGGTTCAGCTCCAAATGCAGTACTATCCCCACAAAACAATTTGCTTTGTGTAGCCAGTTGGGCATGAACTTCCAGTCCAATAACCGCCTCATATTTGTCTTGCAATGACATGAACTACAAAAATACTGCTGATTGTTCAGCTAAAGGAGGTTTATCACTGTTTTATGAGATAATTATAAGGAAAGTATTCGCTTTAGGTCGGTTTCTGACACCGTTAATAAATTCACAGCGGGTAATCTTTTGGTGAGTTCTTTCCAATTTTTATCTTGATCATAAATCTTCTTTAACATCGGAAGAGCCTTGTCTACCTCTTTGTTATTCGCCAATGTAATGGCTGTCCAGAACTGCATCTCCAGATTATCGGGGAATAATTGCATGGCTGCTTTGTACTCAGCCATTGCTTTGGCCATATCGTTTTTCTCCACAGCAAGGTCTCCATCATTCATGTGTTGATACGCAAGATGTACCGTATAAATGCGGCGTAATTCCTTTAATGGTTCAGGGGCATCATCTACACGGATATCCACTGTTTTATTATTCCAGGCTTCGGTGATCTTTCCCGGCACAACAATAATCGCAGCAGCCTGCATACCTCGGATATCACCTCCTGCTTTTTGTGCGGCTTCCAATGCCAGTAATACCCTTTCTGCCAATGGTTTTCCTTTGCTTTTTTCAAATGCCTCAGACATATATTCATCTACTTTATCACCTAGCATCATATTACTTTGCACGCTGTAGTTGTTTCCTTTGATATGACTAGCTACCTGGATACAATTTTTACCGGTATGTGTGGCCACATTTCCTTTACTATCAATAATTGATACTTGTCTGACATCTCTGCCCGGATCATCAGCCACTAGCTTGTCAAGCACCTGTTGTGCTGTTAATCCCGTTTTTAATAAAGCCAATGCTTTTGGACCATACGATTTATCTACAAACGATTGAGTAGCTACAGCTCCTACACCTGCTTCTGCCCAGGGAACAGAAGTACCTACACTAAACCAATGGCTTTGTACACCTACTGCCATTTCTCCGGTTTGCTCATCTCTGGCAACTATGGAATAGGTATGAACCAGTGGCTCTTTAGTTCGATATACCTGAGCAAAATTTTGAACGCTTAAACAGATAAAAGCCATCAGTGTAAGAAATCTCATAACCTTGTTTTTTATTAAATATACAAATAAAAAAACCGCGCCAATCCTTACAAACGCAAGGTGACGCGGCCTTATAATGCACATGAGAAACTTATAACATCAGCTTTGATCCAATGGTTCAGAGATCTGCTGTTTTTAGTTTTTTAGGAATTTTAATTTCCAAAGTTTGTGTTTTTCCGGAACGAATGATACTTGCTTTGATCAAATCGCCCTCTTTTAGTTCTTTCAATGCAGCTTTGATTTCATCTACTGAGTTTACTGCTTTGCCGTTGATATTGGTGATGATATCATTTTCCTGAATACCTGCTTTTTGAGCCGGTGTTTCATCTTCAACCTCTATTACTTTTACCCCTTTACTGTCCTCGGTATCCTGAATTTCAATGCCCAATCTGGGTTTACGTGAGTAATTCCAGTTAAAATTTTCCAGACCTCTTAATCCAGGCATGTTGAAGTTAAAGCCACGTCCAAGACGATCATCAAAATTAAAATCGAAACCCATCTCCATGGTCTTGCCAAGCACTGCTGTGGTTGTTTTCAATTGACCATCACGTAAGTAAGAAACAGTCACTTTATCTTCAGGCTTGAATTTGCGGATGGTTTCAAACAGATCTTCACTGTCTGTGATAGTGGCATCATTCACTTTGGTAATGATATCATCTTTCTGAAGTCCGGCCTTGGCAGCCGCACTTTCTTTGGTAACAGAAGTGATTTTAGCTCCTTTTTCATTTTTCTCGCTCATCACACCCAAAAAAGCACGTGGAGTTCCTTCCGGTTTCTTGATTCTGATTTCATCCAGATCAAAGAATCCATCGGCATTACGTGGACTTCTTATGCGTACGGAAGGGGCTATTCTTAATCTCATATCGCCCAGCTTTTCTTTTTCTTCAGGCGACATATCTTTTACATCTTTTCCATTGATAATGACCCTGTCACCATCAACTACAATAGTTGTTTTTTGTCTTTTTTCCTTTACCTCTTCTTCACGCTGTTTTTTATCTGTGGTTTGTGCCGATGCAGTCATTCCTGCAGTGAGTAATAATGCGGCGATCCATTTGCAATACATAATCATAAAATTTTAGTGTACGAAATGTTTGGTAGTCAAATGTACAGTAAAATTTTATTTACGAAGGTTTTCGGAAATGTTAAATAAGGTTAATGGATTGGAGTATGGTTCATGGCTTATGGCTAATAGTTCATAGCAAATAGGCTTTCCTATAAGCTATGAACTATTAGCTATTAGCGACTTACAGCAGCGACTTCACCTTCTCCACCACCTGTACCAGATTACTGGCGTCTTGTCCACCGGCAGTGGCAAGGGTTTTTTGTCCGCCGCCGCCGCCTTTGATCAGACCTGCGATATGTTCTTTGATAATTTTAGGGGCTTCGAGTCCTTTTGCGTTGACCAGATCTTCGGATACCATCACTGCTACATTGGCTTTCCCTTCTGTTTGTGCTGTTAGTACCACCAAATAAGTAGCAAAATCATTTTTTAGTTCAAAGCATAATTTCTTGAGGGCATCAGCACTACTCAGTTCAGTTACAGCACCAATAAAAGTAACACCATTGATGGTTTCAGATTTACTTAATAATTCTTGCTTGAGAATTTGAATTTGCTTGGCTTCTAAACTTTCAACTTTCTTTTTTAATTCGCTATTTTCTGCAAATAAATTCTCTACTGATTTGATGATCTCTTTCGGATTTTTCAATGCTTCACGAACTGCTGTCAATTGATTGAGCTGTTCATCAATAAAGGCTTCTGCAGTAGCGCCACTCAGTGCTTCAATACGTCTTACACCCGCAGCTACGGCTGATTCTGATTTGATTTTGAACATACCCAATTCTCCCGTAGCCCCAACATGTGTACCACCACACAATTCAATAGAATATGCAGGGTCAATAATGACTACTCTTACCACATCGCCATACTTCTCACCGAATAATGCCATGGCGCCTAATTGTACAGCATCATCTTTAGCCATTTCTTTAATGACCACCGGAATATTTTCTCTGATTTTTTGGTTAACGATTTTTTCAATTTGGTTGATTTCTTCGTCTGTTACTTTAGCAAAGTGTGAAAAGTCAAAACGTAATTGTGTATCATTGACCAAACTTCCTTTCTGAGCTACATGGGCTCCTAATACTTGTCTCAATGCAGCATGCAATAAATGGGTAGCGCTGTGATGGATGGCAGTAGATTGTCTTCTATTTGCATCTACTTTCGCAATTACAGGACCATTAATACTAGAAGGCAATTGCTCACAGAAATGAATAATCAAATTGTTCTCTTTCTTAGTATCTATCACCGGAATAGAGTCCCCATTAAAATCAAGTGTGCCCTGATCTCCTGTTTGTCCACCGCTTTCAGCATAAAAAGGTGTGCTTTCCAATACCAGTTGATAGGCTTCTTTTCCCTTGGCTTTTACTTTTCTGTATCGTGTAACGAGGGTATTGGTTTCTAGTTTGGTATATCCTACAAAGCTATTGTTGGTTGTTTCTTTTAAAGTGATCCAGTCTTCTGTATCAACAGCAGTAGCGGCTCGACTTCTGTCTTTCTGTTGTTGCATTTCTGTTTCGAACCCTTTTTCATCTACGGTGAGATCATTTTCTATTGCGATCAATCTCGTCAAATCCAATGGGAAACCATAAGTATCAAACAATTCAAAAGCAGCTTTACCTTGAATCGTTTTATTGCTGGCTGAATGAATAATATCATCAATTCGCTTCAAACCTTTATCCAGTGTGCGGAGGAATGCATCTTCTTCTTCTTTCACTACCTTACTAACAAAATCCAGTTGCTGCTGCAGTTCCGGAAACACAGTTGTAAACTGTTGAGCAATTACCGGAACCA
>Ga0208243_1000834_pt1 | contig 12994 bp, 11 predicted proteins | sample Subbio2Aug_QV12A_FD_184826 | JGI IMG/M metagenome (GOLD analysis project Ga0208243, IMG submission 184826) | Serpentinite rock and fluid subsurface biosphere microbial communities from McLaughlin Reserve, California, USA - CR12Aug_QV12A (SPAdes) | ecosystem: Environmental > Terrestrial > Deep...
TCCCGTGTGGTCCGGTTGCGCCAGAACCAGCCATGTCCACCGTCGCTGCCGGCCGTCAACACGCCGCTATCCGACGCCACCGAGCGTCCCTTCTTGTAGCTCGCCTCCTTGCCGCTCTTGGACGTTCCATGCATGTCGTAGTTGATGGTGCCGCCGTCGGTCTTCCACGAGTATTGAACCTTGGCGCCGTCCTTCATTGTCAGCTTGTACTCCACGCCTTCGCCCGGCTTGAGTGTGATGACAGTTTCATCCGACTTCGTCGTCGCCGGTACGGCCTGGGCGACCGCGCCGGCGGGCGCCGTCTCAGGCGAGGCTTCGTCTTGCGAATCATGGTTGGGATGCGCGGCTGCAGGAGATACGACCAGGCGCATGATCAAGGCCGGCAAGTCCGACCGCCGGTCGGATTGTATCGGCGCGATCTGCGGCTGTCGGTCCTTGAGGCGGTCGGCTTCGGCCTCGGCGGCGAGCTGCTTCTTGATCTCGCCCATATCCGTGAGTTGCAATACCCGCCCGATACCGGTCGGGTCGATCGCGTACTCTGCCGGCAGTACGACCGTGACTAGAATCACCGCGGCCGCGGCGGCGGCGATAACGGTCGATTTCACGAGCTGAGCCGTGCTGGGAAGTTCGGCTCGAGAGGGGATTTCGGCATTGAACATGGCAACAAATCCTCAGGCGGGGGTGATGAAATAGCCGGTGAGCTGATAGCCGATCAGGACGAAACCAGCAGTCATGATCGCGACGTTTGCGGCGTAGGCATGGCGCCAGAATCCAACCGATCGCCGCCAGAAGCCCATCGCGATCAGGATGGCCGTGAGGGCCACGATCTGGCCGATCTCGACGCCGACGTTGAAGGCAAGCAGGTTAGGCACCAAGCCATCCGGCGAGATGTCGTACTCGATGATTTTTGTCGAGAGCCCGAACCCGTGGAAGAAGCCGAACACGAGGGTCGCGACCTTGGTGTTGGGTTGGACGCCGAACCAGCGCTGGTAGGCGCCGAGATTGTCGAGTGCCTTGTAGACGACCGATAAGCCGATGATGGCATCAATGAGGTAACTGTTGATGCCGACATTGAAGTAAACGCCGAGCAGCATCGTCGTCGAATGCCCCAGCGCGAACAGGCTGACGTAGAGCGCGACATGGTTCAGCCGATAGAGGAAGAACACGACGCCGAGCAGGAACAGGATGTGATCGTAGCCCGTCACCATGTGCTTAGCGCCGAGATAGATGAACGGCAGCAGGTGGATGCCGGAGATCTCCTGGATGTAGCCCTTGTCGCCCTCCGCGACGGCGTGGGCGAAGGTCGGCGACGCGACGAGGACGAAGAGACATGTCAGCGTAGTGGCTAGTCCGGCTTGACGCATCGATAGCGAAGCCGCGTCGCGTGAGCGAGCAGATCTTTGCATTGACGAATCCTAATGACGAACGACAGGAAGGTCACCCGAAAGAGTGACCGCGACTAGAGCATCGTTTCCGGTCTGGGGGGGCGTTCAGGCAAATAGTGCATGTCGAGGTCGACGAGTTCCAGCTTCGCAGAATGCCATGGCTGCGGAAGTGCACGCCTTCCCGTGATCGTGAACGCGTTCGTTCCACCCGCCTCATGACCATGATCGGCGGTCGCCCGATCGTGGCGGTGATCCATCGGTTTGTCGCGTCCGTTTCGATCGTGTGAGTGACCTCGATCCGGTTCGGCCATCGGTGCCGCACGGTCGCCATGCAATGTGAAGGAATTGTGGAAAGCAACGGCCATCGGAGAGGCCATGAGAAAGGACGCCGCAACGGCGTAAGCGACAATCGTGCGCAAGGAGGCCGAGCGCAAGCAGACTGACCGCAGAATAGACAAAGCTCGCAAATACAGCATGCCCTGCTTCACTACATCCCCTCCCGGAGGATATCAAGGGTTACGGCGCCGCGCCCCGAAAGCGGCATCGCTCCGAGGTCAATTTTCTCGTGGCCACTGGGCATGATGCGTGTCGATGACATAGGAATGCCTGTGCCGGTAACCCTGCCCGACGCGCTCGGCGTGAGCGACGTGGGGATGGTCATCTGGAAGTGTGGTGTGAACATGGTCGATTTCGTCTGGGTCTTGGGCAGGCCACAGGCGAAGGGCCAGAAAAACCGCAACCCCCGCAGTCAGGCCGAGTACCGCGAAGGTCGCATGCAAGCCGACCTTCGCGCCGAGCCAGCCAGCAACTGGATAGGTCAATAGCCAGCAGGCGTGCGAAAGGGCGAACTGCGCCGCAAAAAGTGCTGGGCGGTCTTCCGGCCGCGCGGATCGACGAAGCAGCAGACCGGACGGCGTCTGGGCGAGCGAATAGCCGACACCCAGCACAGACCATAGAGCAAGCAGCGAAGCATAGAAGCCGACGAGCGTGCCGGCGAGCAGCCCAGTTGCCAAAAGGATGGCGCCAGCCAGCATTGCAGTCCGATCTGCAATGGTGTCGAGGAGGCGCGGCACAAAAAACGCGGCAAGCATCGAGCCACCTCCGAACGCAGCCAGCGCGAAAGCCGTGGCTTGCTGGGGCAGCCCCAACTCTGCCTGGACGAATACCACCGTATTGACGATTACCATTGCGCTTGCTGCCGCGACCGCGAGGTTCAGGGCCAGCAGGCCGCGCAAGCGCGGCGTCGCGAGGAAGATGCGCAGGCCACTGGTCGTGCGTGCATAGATACCACGCGGCTCCGATGGCTTGGGACTCGGGAGCGCAACAGAGACGACCAGCAGCGCCGAGATCAGGAAGCCAACTACGGTGCTGGCGAACAGACTGTGAAAGCTGACGACCGTCAGCAGCGCAGCCGCTAGCATCGGACTCGCGACGCTTTCGAGATCGTAGGCAAGCCGTGACAGCGAAAGTGCCCGTGTATAGTCCCGCTCGTCGGGCAGGATGTCGGGTATGGTCGCCTGGAACGTGGGCGTGAAGGCAGCGGACGCCGACTGCAGGACGAAGATGAGGGCATAAACCTGCCATATCTCGCTCACGAAAGGCAGCAGCAGGGCAACCGCCGCGCGAACGAAGTCGAGCCCCACGAGCATCGCCCTTCGCGGCAACCGTTCTGCGAACGCCGAGGCGATCGGGGCCACGCCGACATAGGCGACCATCTTTATGGCGAGCGCGGTTCCAAGCACGGCCCCGGCGTCGGCGCCGGCAAGCTCATAAGCCAGAAGTCCCAGCGCGACGGTCGCAAGGCCGGTACCCAACAAGGCAATGACCTGCGCCATGAAGAGGTGACGATAGGTGCGGTGTGCAAGTACGTTCAGCAATGCGGGGGCAGTCTCCGCGGCAGCCCGCTCTACTGCAGGAAATGCACGGCGGGTGGAGGGACAGTATTGACGGATCCTCCCCTGGGGGATAGGAGAAAGTTATGGCTAGCGAGCATCTCCATCGAACCCATCCGGATATCGCCAAGCGACTTCGGCGTGCCGGAGGACATCTCAGAAGCGTGATCGAGATGATTGAGAACAACCGACCCTGCCTCGACCTCGCACAACAGCTTCATGCGGTGGAGAAGGCCATAGGCCAGGCGAAAAAGACCTTGATCCAGGACCACGTGGATCACTGCCTCGATGAGGCGGTTGACCAACCTGCGAAGGAGCGCCGGCGAGCCGTTCAGGAGTTCAAGGCGATAGCCAAGTATCTCTAGAGGCAAGTGTCAGATCAAGGCGCGGTGGTATTTGGACGACCGTGAATCCGAGCTTGGCCCGAGCGTCACTCATTGTGACTGCATTATGCAAGGCGTTGGAAGCTGGGCAATCTCGACGAGCAGTGCCTTAGGCGCCAGAATGTGCGAACTCGCTTCGATAGCTTTGCTCCTTGAACTTGAGTGAGGCTAAGGGCCAGAAGAAAGTGGTTCGTTGCGCGCGAACTTGCCGGCCGGGGCGCGCCGACATTGTTGCAAGGCGGGCAAATGTGATTGTGTACCCACTTGTTTCTGGGGCATTACTGTCTTCATGACGGTTCGCGTGAACAGCGTAGTGGGCGGATGGCTTGTCGGGATGACCTCGGCCACGTTGCATAGTGCAGGCCGCTTCGTGCGGCTGGCATGTATTGTGGCTATTGCATTAGCCAGCATAGCTCATGTGGGCCTCGACTTCCGCGACATCCCGGTCGATCGGCTCGCTGTGGTGGCCGATGTCATGTCCGCTCCATCAGACAACTCGACCGACACTTCGACGACTGCCGAGCGTTGCCATAGCTGCTCGATCGTTCCCTTTGTGGTCGCCCTTCAAATCGTCGGAATCGATATCCTGACCCCGTCTGTGGTGACGCGTCGTTCGCCGGCACTCGTCGGCTTCGAGCAACCGTCGACCGCACCGCCTCCCAGAGCCTGACCTCGTCGCGTTTCGCCCACCGTTCCGGCCTTGGCCGGTCACGGTGCGTTGGTGGCTGTGAATCAAGGTCAAGGTATGAGAATGCGTACTTTAGGGGCGTTGTGGGCGACGTTGGCCGTCGTGCATGTGTCGCCGGCGTCGTCACAGACTCCCCCTGGCCAGGTCCAGAAGAATGGCGTGTTGACCCTGTCCCGCGCCTTGCAGCAGGCGGCCAACGCCAGTCCTCGCCTGGAAGCTGCCGACCGGAACATCGGCATGGCCGATGGCCGCCGCCAGCAGGCGAACAAGCTGCCCAATCCGACGATCGGCCTGGAAGTCGACAACTTCGCGCCCGGGCCCAGCAACAATGTCGGCGGCGCGGAGACGACGCTGATGCTAAGCCAGCTCATCGAACTGGGCGGCAAGCGCGACGCCCGTGTATCGGCAGCGTTGGGCGACTACGAATTGGCACGCTGGGAGAAGGAAGCCGCGCGGCTCGAACTCCTCTCGGAGACAACCATTGCCTTCGTCGAGGCCGTGTCCGTGCAGCGGCGGATCTGGCTGCTCGATCGCCAGGCCGCCGCGCTCGAAAAACTCGTCCCCCTGATGCAGCGTCGCGTCGAAGCCGGCGCCTCGTCGCCCTCCGAGGTATCGCGGACTCAAGCGGCTGTCGGCATGGCGCGGCTCGAGGGGTCAGCGCGCCCGCTTGGCATTGGCAGTGGCAAGGCGTGAACTGGCCGCCCTGATGGGGCATGACACCCCCGACTTCTCTTCGGTTTCAGATGATTTTGGTCGCGTCGCCCGCCCGTCGCCCCTGGACACCCTGATCAAGGCCATCGACGACAACCCGCAGCTCATGCGCTGGACCGCCATCCGGGCGCAGCGCGACGGCGATTTGCTCGTCGCCCGCCTGAAGCCCATCCCCGACGTTACGGCCAGCCTCGGCTGGCGCTACTACACCGAGAATGGCGAGAGTGCGATCCGGCTCGGCGTTTCGATGCCGTTTCCGGTGATGGACCGAAACGGCGGCGGCATCCGCGAAGCGCAGGAGAACGTCCAGAAGGTCAATGCCGAGCGGGCGATGAACCGGCTCAACCTCGTGGCGGTCGTCGCCAAGGCGCACGATACGGCCAACAGCCAGCTCCAACAGCTCGACCTCCTGCGCAAGTCCATCCTGCCGGCCGCGCGACTGACGCTGTCGACCATCGAGGCGGGCTATGGCCAGGGCCGCTTCACGGTGCTCGAAATCCTCGATTCGTATCGCACGGTTGCCGAGGCCGAGCTGATGGAACACGAGGCCCTGGCAAGCTTTCACACCCGGTGGCCACGATCGAGGGGCTGACCGCCAGTCCCGTTAATCTCGCGAGGGCGCGATGATGAAGACCATGCTCAAGCTTCTCGGCTATCTGGCGATAGCCGTCGTCTGTGCCGGCGCGCTCGCGGCCTCGGCCTACTACGTGTTCGATCCGAAGTTCTCGAACGGCTCCAAGGCTGCGGCCGGCAAAGGGCAGGCGGCCGAAAAAGGCCACGACGATCACGACGAGGGCGTCAAGCTGACGGACGCCCAGATCGCCGCTGCCGGCATCGAGATGCTGACCGCGGGACCGCGCGAGCTGCGCGACATCCTGCGGCTGAACGGCATGATCCAGCCCAGCCAGGAGGCGCTGGTGAAGGTGACGCCGCGCTTCCCCGGCGTCATCCGCAGCATGCGCAAGCGGCTGGGCGACAAGGTCAAGAAGGACGAGGTGCTCGCCACGATCGAGAGCAACCAGAGCCTCACGACCTACGAGCTGAAGGCACCGATCGACGGCACCGTCATCGACCGCGACGGCACATTGGGCGAGTTCGCCGCCGAGGCGAGGCCGCTTTTCACGATCGCCGACCTCTCGACGATGTGGATCGACTTCGCCGTCTATCGCCGCGACTTCGCGCGGGTGCGCGTCGGCGATGCCGTGTCGATCGACGTCGGCGATGGCGGACTCCCGATCGAGGCGAAGATCGACTACGTCTCTCCGATCGGGACAAGCGATACGCAATCCTCGATCGCACGGGCCGTCGTGGCCAATGACGGACGGCTTCGTCCGGGTCTGTTCGTCGATGGCCGGGTCGTGCTGTCGGCAAGGCCCGTCGATGTCGCGGTCAGGACCAGTGCGATCCAGACGCTGGAAGGCAAGACGGTCGTCTTCGTGCGCGACGGCGATGCCTTCGCGGCGCGCGAGGTCGAGTTGGGCGGCCGCGATGCCGACTGGATCGAGGTGACGTTCGGCCTGTTGGCCGGCGACGTCTATGCCGCAAAGAACAGCTTCGTCATCAAGGCCGAAATCGGCAAGGGAAGTACTTCCCATGACCACTGAGCGGCAGCCATGATCGACCGCATCCTCGACTTCTCGATCCACAATCGCTGGCTGGTGATCGTGGCCGCCCTCGCGATGGGGCTGCTGGGGGTCTGGAACTTCACGCGCCTGCCGATCGACGCGGTTCCCGACATCACCAATGTCCAGGTGCAGGTGAACTCCGTCGCGCCGGGTTACTCGCCGCTCGAGGTCGAGCAGCGGATCACCTTCCCGCTGGAAACGGCAATGGGTGGTCTTCCCAAACTCGAATACACCCGCTCGCTGTCGCGCTACGGCCTCAGCCAGGTGACGGTGGTCTTCAAGGACGGCACCGACATCTATTTTGCCCGCCAGCTCGTGAACGAACGCATCCAGCAGGCCAAGGACAAGCAGCCGCCCGGCACCGACACGTCGATGGGACCGGTCTCGACCGGCCTTGGCGAGATCTACATGTATGCCGTCGAGGCAAAGCCCGAGGCGAAGAAGCCCGACGGGACAGCCTATTCGGCGACCGACCTGCGCACGATCCAGGACTGGATCATCAAGCCACAGTTGCGCACCGTCCCCGGCATCGTCGAGGTCAACACGATCGGCGGCTACGAGAAGCAGTTTCACGTGCTGCCCGATCCGGCGAAGCTGACGTCCTACAGGCTTACTTTCCGCGACGTCATGGCGGCGCTCGTCTCGCACAATGCCAATGTCGGCGCGGGCTACATCGAGCGCAACGGCGAGCAGTACCTGGTGCGCACGCCGGGGCAGGTGAGCACCCTGGGCGAGATCCGCGACATCGTCGTCGGTTCGCGGGGCGGCGTTCCCATCCGGATCGGCGATGTCGCCGAGGTCGAGGAAGGAACGGACCTGCGGACGCGGCGACCCTCGACGGCAAGGAAACCGTGATCGGCACGACCATGCTGCTGATCGGCGAGAACAGCCGGACGGCGGCACAGCGCGTGGCGGCGAAACTCGACGAGGTCGCCCGTTCGCTGCCCGACGGCGTCGTCGCACGCGCGATCTACGACCGCACGAAGCTGGTCGAGGCTACCATCTGGACAGTGGAGAAGAATCTCCTCGAAGGCGCGCTGCTGGTCATCGTGGTGCTGTTCCTGATTCTGGGGAACTTCCGGGCGGCCTTCGTCACCGCCTGCGTGATTCCACTTTCCATGCTGTTCACCATCACCGGCATGGTCGAGAACCAGATCAGCGCGAACCTGATGAGCCTCGGCGCAATCGATTTCGGGATCATCATCGACGGGGCCGTGATCGTGGTCGAGAACTGCCTGCGGTTGCTTGCCGAGGAGCAGCATCGCCGTGGCAGGTTGCTGACCCGCACCGAGCGGTTCGGAACGATCCTCGCGGGGGCCCAGGAGGTCATCAGGCCCAGCCTGTTTGGCACGGTGATCATCGGCGTGGTTTACCTGCCCATCCTCACGCTGACCGGGGTCGAGGGAAAGATGTTCACGCCCATGGCGCTCACGGTGCTTCTGGCCCTGACCGGAGCGGCCATCCTTTCCATGACGCTCGTGCCGGCTGCCGTCGCGCTTCTGGTAACGGGCAAGGTCGCTGAGAAGGAGAACCTCTTCATGCGCGGCGCGTCCCGCCTCTATGCGCCGGCGCTCGAAAAGGCGATCCATCTGCGATTTGTCGTCGTGGGCCTCGCGTTCCTGCTGGTCGTGGTGAGCGGTGTCGCCGCTTCACGCATGGGCGGCGAGTTCATCCCCTCGCTCGACGAGGGCGATGTCGCCATGCACGCGTTGCGTATCCCTGGCACCAGCCTGACTCAGTCGGTGCAGATGCAGGAGTCGCTCGAGAAGGCCCTCAAGGAATATCCCGAGGTCAAGGAAGTGGCGGCGAAGATCGGCACTGCCGAGGTCGCGACCGATCCCATGCCGCCCAACGTCGCCGACAACTTCATCATGCTGAAGCCGCGCTCCGAGTGGCCCGATCCGGCTCGTCCCAAGGCCGATCTCGTCGCGGCCATGGAAAAGCGGGTCGCCGGCATACCGGGCAACAACTACGAGTTCACCCAGCCCATCCAGATGCGCTTCAACGAGCTGATCTCAGGGGTACGCAGCGACTTGGGCGTCAAGATCTTCGGCGACGACCTCGACACGTTACTGTCGATCGCGAACAAGGTGCAGTCGGTCGTGCAGGATATTCCCGGCGCTGCCGACGCGCGGACCGAGCAGGTCAGCGGGCTTCCCATGCTGACGGTGAAGCCGAATCGCGCCGCACTCGCCCGCTATGGCATCAGCCTCGCGGAACTGCAGGAAGTCGTCGAGATCGCCGTTGGTGGCAAGGAAGCCGGCCTCGTCTTCGAGGGTGACAGGCGGTTCGACATCGTGATGCGCCTGCCCGAGCATCTCCGGGTCGATATCGACGCCTTGTCCTCGCTGCCGATTCCGGTGCCGCCGCACGTTCCCGCAGCAGGGGAGAACGGCCGCCGGGCCCTCGTGCAGACCGGCATTGGCGCCGCTTCGCCCTATGTGCCGCTGTCGGCCGTCGCAGATATCGAGGTGGCGCCCGGTCCCAACCAGATCAGCCGCGAGAACGGCAAGCGGCGGGTGGTCGTGACCGCCAACGTCCGCGACCGCGATCTCGGCCCTTTCGTGAGCGAGATCCAGCGCCAGGTGGCTGAGAAGGTGAAGCTGCCGGCCGGCTACTGGATCGGCTGGGGCGGGCAGTTCGAGCAGCTTGTCGCGGCCTCGGAGCGGCTGGTGATCGTGGTGCCGGTCGCCCTGCTGCTGATCTTCGTGCTGCTCTGCATGAGCCTGAGATCGGTCGGCGATGCGCTCCTCGTGTTCAGCGGCGTACCGCTCGCGCTGACCGGTGGCGTCGCGGCCCTGGTGTTGCGCGATATCCCGCTCTCGATCAGCGCCGGCGTCGGCTTCATCGCTCTGTCGGGCGTGGCCGTGCTGAACGGCCTTGTCATCATATCGTTCATCCAGAAGCTGCGGGCCGACGGCCTGCCGGTCGCCGAGGCTGTCCGCGAGGGTGCCATGAAGCGGCTGCGACCCGTGCTCATGACCGCCTTGGTCGCCTCGCTCGGCTTCGTGCCGATGGCCATCGCGACCGGTGCCGGTGCCGAGGTGCAGCGGCCGCTCGCGACGGTCGTCATCGGCGGCATCATCTCGTCCACGATCCTGACGCTCGTGGTCCTTCCGGCGCTCTACGCCCTTTTCAATCGTGACAAACAAGCCACCAAAGGAGAAAGCACATGAAGAAGTTCCTGATCGCCGCCGCCCTGCTGCTTTGGGCAGGACTGGCTGTGGCGCAGCATAGCCACGGCAGCATGAAGGGTCCCAACGGGGGGGCGATGCAGGATGTTGCCGGCGTTCACGCCGAGCTGGTGGTTGCGGGCAACGTCGTGACCATCAACATTCTCGACGAGAGCAACAAGCCTGCCTCGGCCAAGGGCTTCAGCGGCTCGGTATTGATCGTCGCGGGAGGTGCACGCGAAACCGTGCAACTCGCGGTCGCCGGCGACAGTTCTTTGAAGGGAGAGGCCAAAGCCCCGGTCGGCACCGGAGGCACCATCACGCTGGTCCTCAAGAACGCCGCCGGCAAATCTGGCCAGGCGAAGTTCTAGGCGAGGGCCTCGCGGGCACCGAGTGCGACTGCGGCAACCTCCCGACTTTCATGCCGTAACCCACAGTCGAAGTGACTGCTCGATCCCGGGGCGGTGACGGGAAAGTGTGTCTATCGATGCTGGCTCTGGCTTCCCATGAGACGGTGCTGACAGGAGAGCAACGCAGATGGCGTCGTGAAAGGCGGTCGGCCTGGCTTCGGCTCATTGTACTGGGAATCTTGATCGTCAATCTCGGGATGGCCGCACAGGACGGCAGTGTCCTGGATTATGCCAAGGTGGCCTTGGGATACGGCATCGCGACACTGGCGGCACTGACGTTTGCCGAACTCCGGCGCGGTCCGGCGTGGCTGGCCGCCTTCTTTGTGATTCTCGACGGACTGATGGTCGTGGTGCTTTTCCATGAACACCTGTTTACGCCTGGACAAGTGGTTGACCACAATCTGACGGCTCCCACACTGGCGATCGGGTTCGTGCTGCTGGCGCATGTGGCGCTTCGGCTTCAACCACGCCTGCCGGTCTTGTTTTCGAGCGTTGTGATCGTGGGGTGGCTATCCCTCCTGACTGTCGCTGTCGATACACATATGGGCTCGCAGGCGCCGCATGCTTTCGATCCGTCCGCATTCATGGCCGAAGGCGCGCTCGCCGCCGCTTTTGGATTCGCTGCCTTCGTCTGCTGGCTCCTGACGAACGACCACGACGTGCTGCTGAAGAGTGCCGTCGCCAGTGAAGGCCGCAGAACGAACCTGAGCCGGTTCTTCTCGCCGACCATGCTGTCCGAACTCGAGAGGACTGGCGCATCTTTGGCGCTCGGTCGCCGACGGATCGCCGTAATGTTCGTCGATCTGAGGTCCTTTACGCGCTTCAGCGAGACGCTTCCGGCCGAAGAGATTGCCGACTTGCTGGCCGCATACCGCGAACTGGTGACGAACGAGGTCTTCTCCCACGGTGGCATGATCGACAAGTTCATCGGCGATGGTGTCATGGCAGCGTTCGGTCAACCGAAGACGATGCCCGATGACGCCGCCCGCGCTCTACGATGCGCGGTTCGGTTGGCGGAGGCCCTGACGCAATGGAGGGAAGAGCGACTGCGCAGGAACAGGGTCGCGCCACAGGCGGGAATTGGTTTGCATGTCGGCACCGCAGTGTGTGGAGTGCTGCATAGTGGTTCTCACGACGAATTCACTCTTTTCGGCGACGCCGTGAATGTCGCCGAGCGCCTGGAGCGTCTGTGCAAGACGCTGGAGGCATCGATTGTCGTTTCCGAGCAGGCGATAGCGGAAGCACCGGATGTCGTGCCGAATGTGCCGTGGTTGTGGATGGATGCCGTGGAACTCGATGGCCGTGCGGGCCGCCTGCGCGTTGCTTACCTGCCAGCACGCGAGTTGCCGCCGATTCGCTGCGCGAGGCATTGAAAGTTGTTCGCAAGGCGGTGATTTCTTGCCGACGTCCTCCCGGCCGTCGATAGTGAATCTCCGTTTCCCACGAGGTAGGTGCCATGAAGCTCGTTGTCTGCACGTTGATGACTTTGGCGATCGGAATCGCTCCGGCGCTCGCGTGCTGTCCCGGCTGCCCATAAGGACGGTCGATTCGAATGAGCAAAGCCGCCCTCGACGGGCGGCTTTGTCGTTTGCAGGGGCTGGCGGCCCGGGGGCACGTTCAGTTCAGGCCGCGCACGTCCTGAAGCCGGCGAAGATGTCGTTGCGATCCGACATGAAGAAGTTCCGATACGTCGGCCGGGCGATCCGCGCGCTTGTCGCCCAGCAGCCGCCGCGCAAAGCCTTGCGTGTGCCGAACCACAGTTGCGTATAGTCCGTGGAGAGATCGGCAGAGAATTCCGCGAAGGGCAGGGAGTCCGACGCCATCCATTCCCATACGTTGCCGATCATCTGCCGGCAGCCGAACGCGCTGTCGCCCTCGGAGCATGCAGTGACGTCGACGGCCCCGTCGGAAGGATTGGTCCAAATTGGTACCGGAGGGCGTGGGCAGCGCATCGCCCAGGGTCATCGATGACATCGGCCACGCGCGTCGTCCGGTGTCGGCGCGCCGATGGTGGCGGGTTCCCGGTCGGCTTTGCTGCCTCAGCGTAGCGAGGCGATCGGGCTGCTTCTAATCATCGCGGATTTGCCGCAGCTACCTAAAGTCTTCGTGTGATCGCTGATCCGGATCGCCTCAAGCATGTGGCCGGACTCGCTGAGGACAATGTGAGGAAGAAGTGAAGTCGCGCCAAAAATTTAGGAGGGTTTCAATGCAGGTATCTTCACCTCAATATGTGAGAGCTTGTGCTTCTTGGATGCGCTCCAAGGGGCAGACCGGCTGCCTTCCACTCGGGGAAGCCATCCTCCAGCCGTCTGACATCGTAACCCTTGGCGCGCAGGGCGGCGACGGCTTCGAACGACAGCACGCAATAGGGGCCGCGGCAGTAGGCCACGATCTGCGTGTCCGCCGGCAATTCGACGAGGCGGCGCTCGAGATCGGCGAAGGGGATGTTGAGCGCGCCCGGCAGGTGGCCTAGCGCGAATTCGTCTTCCGGGCGAACGTCGAGCAGTACCACACTGCCGTCGCCCAGCCGCTTCACGAGGGCGTCGCGCGAAACCGGTTCCAGCGAGTCGAGCCGATTGAAGCAATCCGAGACGATGCTGCGCACCTCGGCACGGCTGTGCTCGGCATAGCGCCTGAGTGCCCCCAGCAACTCTATCACCGGCCCGTCGCCCAGCCGATAGAGGATGCGTTTGCCGTCACGGCGGGAACTTACGAAGCCCGCCCGCC
>Ga0208243_1000835_pt1 | contig 12993 bp, 14 predicted proteins | sample Subbio2Aug_QV12A_FD_184826 | JGI IMG/M metagenome (GOLD analysis project Ga0208243, IMG submission 184826) | Serpentinite rock and fluid subsurface biosphere microbial communities from McLaughlin Reserve, California, USA - CR12Aug_QV12A (SPAdes) | ecosystem: Environmental > Terrestrial > Deep...
AGGAGGCGAACGAGGGAAACACCCATATGTTAACACCATTGCTTCTCATTGGTGGCTCAATTCTCGATTATCACTAGTGGCTCAATTCTCGGCTATCACGTGGCTCAATTTTCGATTGTCATTCAGAAGCCAACGCATGAGAGAAGCTAACCTGCTGACGTGAGAACGCCACAAACCTTCCAACCCCGCGAAATCCGCCCACAAAACTCTTCCCCCGTGCCGATAGACAGGAGTTGACCACTATGTAACCGCCTTCTAACTTACCCGCATAGCACACGCGACCCGCCAGCAATGACCCGAAAATTCCCCACCCCCCTGGGGAAAAGTATTCTGCAAAAGTGGGGAAATTCTACTTGCAAGAAACATTCTGGCAGCGGCAATGTCGCCTTTACGCCGGAAGAAGCAAAGATGCGTAAGCTTGAGCGGGAAAACAGAGAGCTCAAGGAGGACATAGAAATCCTAAAAAAAGCGGCGACCTACTTCGCGAAAAGTCTCAGGTAGAGATGTTTAAATTCATTAGGTCGCAAAGCGTGAATCACCGGGTTACGAAGCTATGCAGAGTACTAGAAGTCAGCAAGAGCAGCTTCTACGCATGGATGAATCGCCCAAAGAGCAAGCGTGAGCAGGACAATGAGAAGATTTCGAAGGAAATACAAACCGTTTATGCGCGTTCTAGACACGTCTATGGGATTCTCAAGATCACAGAAGCGCTTAGACTTCTGGGGCATCACGTGAATCATAAGCGCGTAGCCCGCCTGATGCGTAAGCTGGGGATACAGTCCAAGGTAGCCCGCAAGTTTAAAGCGACAACAGACTCTAATCACTCCCTACCGGTGGCCGAGAACCTTCTAAACCGTGAGTTCCAGGCAGAAAAACCGAACCAAAAATGGGTAAGTGACATTACTTGCGTCTCTAGCAACGAAGGGTGGCTCTATATAGCTGCAGTTATGGATCTCTACGGACAACCTGTCATCGGGTTATCCATGAGTGACCGCATGACTAGGGACTTGGTCATAAACGCTTTAGACAACGCCTACAAACAGGCAGCTCGGCCCAAAAGGGTGCTAATTCACTCAGACAGAGGTAGTCAATACTGCTCTTACGACTACCAAGCTTACCTTAAATCGCACGGCTTTATTTGCAGCATGTCGCGCAAGGGCGACTGCTGGGACAACGCCCCTAGGGAAGCCGCATACATCAGTCCAATGGATACCTGACCCCGGAGGCGTATTACAGAGCAGCGAGCAACTAATCCCACACATGCTTTGAGTCGTGCCCTGAGCTCACCTAAGGCGGCGGATTTATTTTACCTTGACAGGTGGGCTACAATATCCTGCGGCGAGGGGCTGCAAGGCTTGACTCATGCTTCTCGCCTACGCCCCTCGCTCACAAACCAAACAGCCCACCTGTCAAGGGCCGCCGCCCGCTCTCGGAGCGAACACGCGCAGACGAAACGTCATCCTTGTATCCTAAAGAATAACTGCAAAAAACGGAGCTAGAACGAGTTCTGACGTGTCTATTTTTCGGGGGTAACCGCACCCTGCGACGCAACTGCGACAGCCCGAAGCCGTGAGTAGAGCAGTTAAGCGAATTAGAGGTAGATTAAGGCCACGAACTCGACGAAGAGTTTGGCTGCTCCAAGTTGCCAAAGGATTGTGCATAAGGCATCTGAACATATGACGTACAAGACCAATTAAGGAGGTCCCTTCGGATGAAAGGCATTATCCTCGCAGGCGGCGCAGGCACAAGACTGTATCCATTGACCATGGTAACAAGTAAGCAGCTGCTACCCGTTTACGACAAGCCCATGGTCTATTACCCGTTAGCGACGTTAATGCTAGCTGGGATTCGAGATATATTGATTATCTCTACCCCCACGGATACGCCGCGGTTTAGGGAACTGCTTGGCGATGGCTCTCAGTTCGGCGTTAGACTAAGCTATAAAGTTCAACCCTCACCCGATGGATTGGCGCAAGCATTTACCTTAGGCGAGGAGTTCATTAACGGCGAATCTTGCGCCATGATTTTAGGCGATAACATTTTCTACGGCAATGGCCTGTCGCGCTTGCTGCAGGAGGCTGTGGCTAACAAGGGGCGTGCTACCGTGTTTGGCTACTATGTGCCTGACCCTGAGCGCTTTGGCGTAGTGGAGTTTGACAAGAATGGCGTTGTTCTTTCTATTGAAGAGAAACCTAAGCAGCCCAAGTCAAACTATGCGGTTACGGGGCTGTACTTCTACGACGAACGCGTAGTGGAGTTTGCCCGGCGCGTGCGTCCTAGCGCACGGGGAGAGTTAGAGATCACCGACCTCAACAAGATGTACCTAGAGCGAGGCGCACTAGATGTTAAACTCCTCGGCAGAGGGTTCGCTTGGCTTGATACCGGCACGGTGGATAGCCTAAGTGAGGCTGCTGAATTCATAAGAGTCATCGAAAGGCGGCAAGGTATTGTGATATCCGCTCCCGAGGAAATTGGGTATAAGATGGGGTGGCTTGATCGCGAGCAGTTGTTAGCCTCAGCCAAGATATACGGCAAATCCTTATATGGCGCGCACCTACGGCATGTAGCCGAAGGGCACGTGCGCTACTAGGAGCGGGCATAATGCGTTTGACTCAAACCAATCTGTCAGGACTAGTTGTGCTCGAACCGCAGCTGTTTTCCGACCACCGCGGGTGGTTTTGTGAGGTCTGGTCTCACAAGAAGATGCAGCAGCTTGGTCTGCATTACGCATTTGTCCAAGACAACCACTCGTTTTCCGCAGCCAAGGGGACTTTGCGCGGCTTGCACTTTCAGATTAACCCCCGGGCACAGGCTAAGCTAGTGCGGTGCACTAGGGGAGCTATTTTAGATGTGGCGGTAGACCTGCGCCGGGGATCGCCTACTTGGTTGCAGTGGGTAGGCGTGGAGCTATCTGCGGTAAATCGACTCCAGCTGTTGGTGCCGCGTGGCTTCGCCCATGGGTTCTTGACATTAACCGAAGATACCGAGGTGCAGTACAAGGTAGATGAGTACTACGCACCGGAGTGCGACCGCAGCGTTCGCTGGGATGACCCAGATATTGGCGTCACTTGGGGTGTGTCCTCCCCGGTTCTTGCGGGGAAGGACGCAAATGCGCCTTATCTGCGCGACAGCGATGCGAACTTTATGTTTCAGGGGGTGTAGCAGTGAAAGTTCTGGTGACAGGCGGAGCAGGGTTTATTGGCAGTAACTTTGCCTATCACATGTTGGAGAAATATGGTGATTATCAAGTGGTCTGCCTAGATGCCCTGACTTACGCCGGAAATATTGAGACGCTAGAGGGCGCGCTTACTAACTCCCGGTTTCGGTTTGTGTGCGGCGATATTACTGACCGAGCAGGTGTTTTTGCATTGTTTGAGCAAGAGGCCTTTGACGTTGTCGTAAACTTTGCTGCCGAGTCGCATGTAGACCGTTCCATCGATAACCCAGGGGTGTTTTTGCATACCAACATAATCGGCACGCAAGTGCTTATGGATGCATGCCGAGCTTTTAGGGTGCCACGCTTCCACCAGGTTTCAACTGATGAGGTGTATGGCGATTTGCCGCTCGACCGTCCGGAGCTAATGTTTACCGAAAACACTCCTATCCATACGTCATCTCCCTATTCGGCCTCAAAAGCGTCCGCCGACCTGCTTGTGCAGGCGTATCACCGGACTTATAAGCTACCTGCCACTATTTCGCGCTGCTCTAATAACTATGGCCCTTTTCACTTTCCAGAGAAACTTATCCCCTTAATGATAACTCGTGCCCTAAATGATAAGCCCCTGCCGGTCTATGGCAAGGGCGAGAATGTGCGCGACTGGCTTTACGTTGCAGACCACTGCACCGCCATAGACCTTATCATCCATCGCGGTAGGGTGGGCGAGGTGTATAACATTGGTGGGCACAACGAGCGCGCAAACATTGACGTGGTGCGCACAATTCTGCGGGAGCTTGGCAAACCGGAAACCCTCATCAATTACGTTACAGATCGTCCCGGGCACGACCTGCGTTATGCCATTGACCCAACCAAAATTCACGCTGAGCTAGGGTGGACACCGACAACGAGCTTCGATGTGGGGATCAAACAGACAGTCAAGTGGTATGTGGACAACACAAAGTGGTGGCAGCGTGTTCTGAGCGGGGATTACTCGCAAAGCAACAGCGCTGTGCGTCGCCGTGGCAGCTGAGCAATGCGAGTTATCGTCACGGGGAGCAAAGGCCAACTTGGGCAAGATGTGGTGCTAGAGCTTAAAGCTCGGGGTATAACCTGCTTAGGGGCAGATAAGGACGATTTTGACATTACGGATAAGACGGCAACCATGCAGTTTATAACAACCGCGCGGCCTGATGCGGTAATTCACTGCGCTGCATATACAGCCGTCGACCGCGCGGAGGATGAGCCTGAACTCTGCTATAAGGTCAACGCGGAAGGGACGCGCCATGTAGCCGAAGCATGCCAGCATGTTCAGGCCAAGTTGCTTTATGTTAGCACAGACTACGTTTTTGATGGTACTGGGGATGTGCCATGGGAAGTAGACGCCCCAACGAAACCAATTAACGTGTATGGGTTCAGCAAACTACGAGGTGAAGAGGCATTAAGCATCGTAGACCGCAGCTTCATCGTCCGCATTTCGTGGGTGTTTGGCATTAACGGATCGAACTTTGTTAACACCATGCTGCGATTAGCAGAACGGGGTAAGCTAGGCGTCGTCGCCGATCAGGTGGGGTCGCCAACCTACACCAAAGATTTGGCCCCTCTGCTGTGTGACATGGTTGTAAGCGAGAAGTATGGTACATATCATGCCACCAATGAAGGCTATTGCAGCTGGTACGAATTTGCGTGCGCCATTTTTCGGGTGGCCAAGTTGAAGGTAGACGTAGAGCCATTGACGACTGCCCAATACCCGACCAAGGCCCGGCGTCCCCTAAACTCTAGATTGTCAAAGCTTTCTTTGGAAAGGGAAGGCTTCCACAGGTTGCCGCTGTGGCAAGACGCGCTAGCTAGGTATCTTCAGGAGATGGATCTGTTTCAAGCACGAAAGTAAGATTTTGCGTGCTCCGTGGGGGACGTTCTCGGACGTAATTATACGCAACAGGATGACCTCGGAACTGGCAGACGTCATCCTCGACATTCATGCATAGACCGCTCGACAGGTAGCAACTCGTTTACGGCCCCGCAGTGATAACACGTCGGCGCGCTATCCGGTAGAGGGCGAGATTTTCTTCCTCGTCGACACACTTCGACTTGTTTTTCCATCTCGCGGTGTTAGAATACCCAGAGAACTCATGCGAATAAGTTGAGTAGAGAAGGGTATGGGGTGGGGTGTACGCTAACTTATTGTGGTACTTGGTGATAGCAGCGGGGGCAGGGGCAGTTATCCTGGGTTGCTGGCTACGCGTACGGGCCATTAAAGCACGCGGTGTACGCCGATACGGAGTAAGCTGGCGCAAATCTCAATACTACCACCGCTTCCTCGCCGCTCTCAGTGCGGAACAAAGGCAGCGCTTCTTAGACTTAGATGAGGGCGAGCAGTTTCAGCAGTTCATGGACTGGTCTCTGCGCGAGGGGTGTTAGCATGCGCTTGTTGAGAAGAATATCCGTCATGTACTTTGCGTTGTGGTGCAGGCTGCTGGCCCAGAAACGGTGAAGAAGCGGCAATAAGGTCAATCAGGCTCTGGTTATCCTGAGGATCTCCGGTAATTTAGAGCCTGATTTCACTGATTACCCTGATTAGAGGGAAAGGCGCTTATAAAGGCCCTATGACGGCCCAGTGCTCAACTCCTAATCAGGGCAATAAGGCTAATCAGGCTCTGGTCATCCTGAGAAGCACCGGGGACGGAGCTTTTTGCTTCACAGCACTCCTGCCTTAGCGCGGGAGTTTTCCATCGCAGCGGACGACAGCCTTCACCTTCGCATTTGTTACCTTTGATGCTCTTTTCGTGTATAATTAGGGCGTGAAAGTTAGGTGATGGTGTATGGGTAAATTTGAAGTGCTTGACTATCTTTTAGAGAAGAATAATGGTTTTCTTAAATCATCCGAAGCCGTAGCCGCCGGAATCTCTAGGCCGTATTTTCGTGAGTATGTGCGCAGTCGTGGACTTGAACGTGTTGCCCATGGACTCTATATGTCTCAGGATGCTTGGGAAGATGGGATGTACGTCATTCAAACGCGATACCCTCAAGCTGTGTTTTCCCATGAGACTGCGCTGTACCTCTTGAACTTAGCTGAGCGTGAGCCACTTAAGTACTCCATCACCCTCAAGGCTGGGACAAACGCAAGCGGGCTCACAAGCCAGGGTGTAAAGGTGTATAAAATCAAAGAATGCCTTTTCTATGAGGGCATTACCGAAGCAAGGTCTCCTGCCGGACATGCGCTAAGGGTTTATAACCCTGAACGCACAATCTGTGACCTGATCCGAAGCAGGATGAAGGTGGAAGTTCAGGACATTCAAAGTGCATTTAGGGAGTATGCGCAACGCAGAGACAAGAACATACCCTTGTTAATGCGTTATGCAGACGCCCTATCGGTTGAAAAAACGGTCAGGCAGTACCTGCAGGTGTTGCTACCATGATCCAGACATCACGTCAGCTCAAGGCCTTGGTGCGCAATCTGTCAAAGGGGGACAGTACAAGAGCACAGATTATCCTTCGCAACTATGCGATGGAGCGATTTCTTGAGCGTATCTCCCTGTCTCAGCATAGGAACAATTTGATCCTGAAGGGCGGCACTCTTGTGGCAGCGGTGGTTGGACTGGATAACCGCTCTACAATGGATATTGATGCGACTTTAAAGAATGTCGCCTTAAGTGTTGAGAACGCGCGCAGGATAATCGACGAGGTTACGTCCGTCAAGATTGAGGACGGGATGAAGTTTGAGGTAAAGAGTGTTACACAGATCATGGATAATGCTGGCTATCTCGGAGTAAGAGCGATGCTCGACAGTACGCTTGAAACGATGCACATTCCTTTAAAGATTGATTTCTCGACGGGAGATGTGATTACGCCTCGGGAAATTTCCTATTCGTTCAAGCTGCTGTTTGAGGATCGCTCGTTTTCAATACTGGCTTATAACTTGGAGACCGTTCTAGCGGAGAAGCTTGAAACGCTCTTGTCGCGGGCAACGGCTAACACACGCATGAGGGATTTCTATGACATTTACGTACTTGCATTGACCCAGCGGCACAATATCGACTCTGCTGTATTGCGCAACGCCTTTAAGAATACTGCTAAAAGACGTGGCTCCATTGCATTGGTAGCAGAAGCAGAGTCCATACTGCATGAGATTCAGGCGAGTGCAGAGATGGTAGTGCTTTGGAAGAACTACCAGCGCAAGTTTGAATATGCCAGCGATGTGACCTGGAATGATCTAATGACAGTGGTTGTGCAGTTCTGCCGTCTCACAATTGAATGACCATATAGCGAAGCAAAAGGGACGGAGCTTTTTGCTTCACAACACTCCTACACGCCTTAATCAGAGCAATAAGGTCCATCAGGCTCTGGTTATCCTGAGGAACCCCCGTAGTTTAGAGCCTGATTTCACTGATTACCCTGATTTGGAGGGAAAGGCGCGTATAAAGGCCCTATGACGGCCCAGTGCTCAACTCCTAATCAGGGCAATAAGGCTAATCAGGCTCTGGTCATCCTGAGAAGCACCGGGGACGGAGCTTTTTGCTTCACAGCACTCCTGCCTTAGCGCGGGAGTTCTTTCTTCGCAGCGGACGACAAAGCTGAGTCGGTCTTGTGTGCCGTTGTCACTGCTAGGCATATCATGTAAACTGTAGACACATGAGAAGTGGCAGTGGAACATGCGAGATTTAACCTAGAAAGGGACGTGGTCGGATTGGCTAGGGTCGCGGTTAAGCCCGAGATGCTGCGTTGGGCACGCGAACGCGCGGGACTAGAAAGCATGTTCCTTAGCCGGCGCTTCCCAAAACTGCGAGACTGGGAGTTAGGTAAAGTTCAACCGACTCTGCGTCAGCTAGAGGAGTACGCCCAAGCTGTGCACCTTCCGATTGGGTACTTGTTCCTATCCGTGCCTCCGGATCTGCAGTTGCCGATACCTGATTTGCGAACACTTGCCGGTCGAATAGACACACGCCCCAGCCTAAACTTGCTTGACACGGTGTACATGTGCCAACAGAGGCAAGACTGGTTTGTCGAGTACGCGCACTTACATGGCTTAACACCTTTGAGCTTCATACAGAGCGTCAGCCCGCAAGAGGATCCTGTCGCAGTGGCGGGGTCGATAGCGCGCACGCTAGGGCTTTCTACAGAAGCAAGGATGAGACTTCCGACTTGGGCGGAGGCGTTACGCTATCTTAAACAAAAAGCCGAAGATGTGGGTATTTTGGTCATGGCGAGTTCAATAGTTGGGAGCAACACTCGTCGCAAGCTTGATGTTGCCGAGTTCCGTGGATTCGCCCTTGCTGACCGCTTCGCTCCGGTGATCTTTTTGAATGCAGCCGACAGCAAGTCTGCGCAAATGTTTACCCTATGCCATGAATTGGCACACTTGTGGATTGGGGAAAGTGGAGTGTCCGATCCGGTTGCGGGAGCAGTTCCCGCGCAGCCAATCGAGCGGTGGTGCAATGCGATAGCAGCAGAGGTGCTCGTGCCTGTGGAAGAATTGCATGGTCGACGTCGGCCAGATCTTCCGCTCGAAGAGGAGGTACAGCATTTGGCCCGCGTGTTCAAGGTGAGCCTGCTGGTGATATTGCGTCGACTGCTGGACATTGGCGCTATCGATCAGGATACTTACTGGCAGGCCTACAATGCAGAAGCGGAACGCATCTTAAGCTACGATCGTGGTGGTGGCAGCGGCGGTGATTTTTACCGCACACTTGCGGCGCGCACGGGCAAGCTCTTTGCTCGGGCAGTAATCTCTAGCACCCTAGAAGGGCAGACATTGTTTCGCGACTCTTTTCGCATGTTGGGAATACGTAAAACCGCTACCTTCTATGAGGCTGCCCGCGAATTAGGGGTGATGCTATGACTTATTTGCTGGATACCAATGTGTTCATTCAGGCTAAAAACCTACACTACGGATTAGACTTTTGCCCTGCATTCTGGGATTGGCTGCTTGTTAGCAATGCCAAGGGCCGTGTTTGGAGTGTCGACAAAATTGCCGACGAAATAGCTGGCGGTGCTGATGAGCTGTCGGATTGGGTACGGAACACGGGTGGCAGCCTCTTCCGTGACACTGACGCTGACGTTTTTGTGCAGCTTGGGAAAGTTGCCGACTGGGTAACGAGGCAGAAGTACGAAGCGGCTGCAATCAACACTTTTATGCAAGTGGCCGATTACTACCTAGTAGCACACGCATTAGCGGGGCGCCACATCGTTGTCACGCACGAGATTCCGGCGAATTCCTTGAAGCGCATAAAGATCCCTAACGTATGCCAAGGGATAGGCATTGCCTGCATTAGCCCGTACCAAATGCTGCGTCGTGAAGGGGCCAGATTTGTCCTAGGTAAGTCGCCATCCGCTAGCGAAGCAAAAGGGACGGAGCTTTTTGCTTCACAACACTCCTACATGCCCTAATCAGGGCAATAAGGTCAATCAGGCTCTGGTCATCCGGAGTAACCCCCGTAGTTTAGAGCCTGATTTCACTGATTACCCTGATTTAGAGGGAAAGGCGCGTAAAAAGGCCCTATGAAGGCCCTGTGCTCAACTCCTAATCAGGGCAATAAGGTCCATCAGGCTCTGGTTATCCTGAGTAAACGTGGAAGCCAGGCTCCCGTTGCGGGAAGCAGTCTGCGATGCTATGATGATAGCGAAACCGTGGCGATTGACATAAGGAATCTCCGCGCTAAGAGGGGGGTTGTGATTATGACGATCTATACTCACGCCGACTATCAAAATCTCCCGGAAGGTGCACCGTACCAGTTAATCGGAGGAGAGCTTGTTATGACGCCTGCGCCGTCTATTTATCACCAGATTATTTCCGGGCGCCTAGGGTTCCAGATGCGCTCCTTTGTGACTAAGCAAAAACTGGGGCTGATCTTGGATGCTCCGGTAGATGTTTGTCTAGGTGAAACAGAAACCTTCCAACCGGACATCCTGTTTATCTCCAAAGAGCGAATGGAAATAGTCGAGCCAGCCCGGATCAACGGAGCACCTGATCTGGTGGTCGAAGTTCTTTCTCCGGCCACCGCCTATTACGATTTGCGGAAGAAGTTCAAGGTCTACGAACGATGCGGGGTCCGGGAATACTGGATTGTGGATCCGGATGACAAGTCGGTGCAGGTTTTTGCTCTAAAAGACGGCAAGCTTGTTCTAGATCAGGAAGTCGGGGAAGCAGGGGAGATCTCCTCCTGTGTTCTCTCAGGGCTTACTGTTTGCCTAGGTGACATTTTTGCAGAGCAGTTGGACTAGTTATACTCCTGCCTTAGCGCGGGAGTTTTTTCTTCGCAGCGGACGACAAAGATGAAGCACCGGGGACGGAGCTTTTTGCTTCACAGCACCCTTCGCTAGGTTCCTAGTCCCTGCAAAAAGGCCTGCACATCCCTGGCGTATAACGCCCGCAGTTTGGCCACATCTTCTAAGACAATTCGCACCTTCCGCTCATCTAGGTCATAGGAGTAGGCGTGCCGGAACACATGCCTGAAAGCACGCAGGTTATCTAGCAACATGTAACTATCCTGCGTCAGGAGAGCGGGCCTTACGCCTTCAATCGTGTAGGTCATTCTTTTTAGCAGTTCGGTGTGATAGCGCGACTTGTGGTCGATGTTGTTTTCAAAGGCAACAGATACGGCCTTAAAGAGGTCTTCAAATGCGCAGTACAGGTTGTGGAGCTGATAGGCAAGGCTTTCGACGGCTATTTTGCCCCTCCGCCCTTTACGTTCGTCAATCTTCAAGTATATGTTCTCAATCTCTTGGGTGCGTGACTGCAGTTCTGCCTGTAGTAAGGCTACCCTTTCCTTTTCCACGGTATCCCTTCCTTTACTATTGTACTAGCCAGGCGATGTCCCTCTAATTGCACGACATCCACTTCGTCTATGCCCACTTCTCTTGAGAGAAAAGCCGCAGCGGTAAAATAATCTTCGTCCCGCAGCCCTGCGAAGGCTATATCCAAATCCGAAAGCTCGTCGAACCCCTGCTGCCTTGCCACGGAACCAAATACATAGGCTTTATCAAACTGAAGCAACAGGGACAGCTTATCTAGGGCTTGCATGGCAGCGTCTAGCAATCGAACGCGAAGTTGCTCCCGCGCTTGCTTTTTCTTGGCACGCGCGCTGTCTAGGATATGGGTTGACCACATAGCAAACGCCACCCCCAATGCTCTTCCACAATACTACAATAGCATGATAAATAGGCCCTAGCAAGGCAGGCAACTACGCCAGGATCTGAGTATCCCCGTAGTTTAGAGCCTGATTTCACTGATTACCCTGATTAGAGGGAGAAATTGTAGGCAAAATCCTTAATCTACGCCCTAATCAGGGCAATAAGGCTAATCAGGCTCTGGTTATCCTGAGTATCCCAGGTAATTTAGAGCCTGATTTCACTGATTACCCTGATTTGGAAGGAGAGACGCTTGTATAGGCCCCTATGAAGGCCCCTGAGGTGAAGGCCCCTGTGCTCAACTCCTAATCAGGGCAATAAGGCTAATCAGGCTCTGGTTATCCTGAGTAACCCCCGTAGTTTAGAGCCTGATTTCACTGATTACCCTGATTAGAAGGAGAGACGCTTATATAGGCCCCTATGCAGGCCCCTGAGGTCAACTCCTAATCAGTGCAATAAGGTCAATCAGGCTCTGGTTATCCTCCACTTCAGATCATCCACGCCGGGACAGCCCAGACGTGTCTGTCTATGGGCAAGAGGTTGTTAGCCATGCAGACAACCGCGCCCGGGCCGATGCTTGCTTTAAGGTGCGGGTGCGCCTCGGTTCGCAGAGAGTCGGCGAGCGGCTGCAATAGATGGAAGTGCTTACCCGCATCTCGCCCGGGGGACGCGGTTTTTTTAATTTCGATGGGGTAGAGGGTGCCGTCCCAGTAGATAAGCAGGTCGATTTCCTTTTGGTCTTTGTCGCGGTAGTAGTAGAGAGGGGGTTCCTTGCCGGCGTTAAGCCACCCCTTGTAGATTTCCGCGAACACGAAGCTCTCAAAAAAGGCGCCGGACATCGCGCCGCGCTCTAGCGTTTCGGGGCTGGCCCACTTAAGTAGATACGCACACAACCCTGTGTCCAGAAAGTGTAGAAGCGGCGACTTAACGACCCTCTTTAGGATGTTGTTGTGATAGGGCTGCACGAGCGCCACAAGGCCGGACGAAACCAGTATGGAGAGCCACTTCTTGGCTGTGGGCGCGCTAATGCCGCAATCCTTAGAGATTTCCTCGTAGACTATAGGTCGGGCCGTGCGGGCGGCAACCACCGTCATAAAGTTGAAGAACGACATTTCGTCCGCTACTTGTGTAAGGTCGCGGATGTCTCGTTGCAGATAGGTATTAACGTAAGCTCGGTAGTAGGCCTCGCGGTCGATGGCGTGGGCGTAGAGGGCCGGCATGCTGCCCTTAAATATGCGGGCGTACAGCTCATGGAGCCCGAGTTTCGCTTGTTGTGGCGGTGCTTTGGCCAAGAGCTTCTCGGGCACAGGCAGAAATGGCTCAGATTGAGTGCCGTGTATCTCGTGGGTAGACAAGCCAAGCAGATTGACGATGCCTACTCTCCCGGCTAGGGATTCGCTGACGTTCTGCATAGTCTGAAAGACTTGCGAGCCCGTCAGCCAAAACTCGTCTGTGCGCCGCGTGGAATCTACATGCATTTTAATGTAAGGCAGCAGTTCGGGGGCGTATTGTATCTCGTCGATGATGACGGGAGGGGTAAAACGCTGCAAAAAGAGGCTTGGGTCCGCCTTGGCCAAGCGCCTTAGATCGGGGTCATCTAACGTGACATACTTGCGTTCGGGGCCGGATAAGCTTTGCAGCATGGTTGTTTTGCCCACCTGTCGCGGCCCTGTGACCAGCAAAACGCCAAACATGCCCGCCAATCGCTTGAT
>Ga0208243_1000836_pt1 | contig 12970 bp, 14 predicted proteins | sample Subbio2Aug_QV12A_FD_184826 | JGI IMG/M metagenome (GOLD analysis project Ga0208243, IMG submission 184826) | Serpentinite rock and fluid subsurface biosphere microbial communities from McLaughlin Reserve, California, USA - CR12Aug_QV12A (SPAdes) | ecosystem: Environmental > Terrestrial > Deep...
CTGTATCGAAAAGCAGTTATCCAGCAGTGATTATTTTGAGATATTGGATGAATTTCAAGAGCTTGCCTTTAAGAAGGATTGTATAAAGGAGTTTATAGACAGCATAAGCAGCTTTAAGGCAAAGATGAAGAAGCACAGGGCTGCCAAAAATACTGATAACCAGCTTCAACTTGTCACAATGCATAGCGCTAAGGGCCTAGAATTCAAGGTTGTAATTGTGATCGGTGCAATTGAGGGATTGGTGCCCCACTATAAGTCAGATACATCGGATGAGGCCCTGGAGGAGGAAAGACGATTATTCTATGTTGCGGTGACAAGGGCGAAGGAGAAGCTAATTATAAGCTCACCACGTTTCCGATATGACAAAAGAGCAGATGTTTCACGCTTTATTGAAGAAATGGGTTTAAATAAAGGATTTAATGCAAAAATTTCTAAGGGCGATGAGGTTCAGCATAGGGTATTTGGTAGGGGTTTAGTTGAGAGGCTAACGGATAAAATAATGACGGTTAGGTTCTTTAAAGGTAATCAGGTCAAGGAGCTAGATATTGAAATTTGTTATAATAACAGGCTTATAGAAAAATAAAGAAGTTGCACCCCAATCGTTAGTTTTTTTGTCTAACAAGTGAGGTGCATTTAACTCTTTTCGTCTTATTTTATTTTCTCTTATATTGATTTAACTCAATTATTTCCTTGAGCTTTTCTATATCGGAGGTAACACTTAAGGCCAGCATAAGCTTAATTCTTGCCTTTTGACCAGGAAGGTCCCCTCCCAGGATAACTCCAAGGTTTCTTAAGGTTCTACCGCCACCAGTATATCCATAGGTGTCTAATACTCTTCCGGTAGGACAACGGGAAACCATAACAACAGCTACTCTCTTATTTATAGCATACTCAATACCCTCCATCATATTGGGAGGAACATTTCCTCTACCCATAGCTTCGATTATGAGACCCTTTGCACCAGAATCTACACAGTGCTTTACAAGTCGGGAATCCATGCCAGCAACACATTTTATTAAATCCACCTCTGGTACAATACGATCCGTCTCTATGTGCTGTCTGATAACTATGTCTCGGTGAAAAATAACCTCATCATTGTCTACAATACCTAAAGGACCAAACTCAAGGGATTTGAAGGTATCCAGGCTTAGGGTATTAGTTTTAGTAACCTCACTTGCTGCATTAACCTCATTATTCATTACTACTAATACACCCTTGTCCTTAGATTGAGGTGAGATTGCCGTACATACTGCTGCAGCTAAATTACTTGGGCCATCATAGCCAAGCTCTGAGCTGTTTCTCATTGCTCCTACCACCACCACTGGCTTTGAAGAGGAAATAGATAAATCCAATAGGTAAGCAGTTTCCTCCAGTGTATCCGTTCCGTGGGTTATTACAACACCAGTGATATCCTCCCGGTTGATAATATCCACAACAAGTCGTCTCAGTTCCACCATTAGCTCCAGATCTATATGGGGTCCAGGAAGCTTAGAAAAATTGAAGGCTTCTATCTCAGCATACTTATCTATATTGGTTACCAGGGAAAGTATTTCTTGACTAGATAAAGATGGAATTGCTGCTCCAATTCTAGGGTCTACAGACATTGAAATAGTTCCACCCGTAAATACAACCGCGACTTTAGGCTTATTCATAAATAGCCTCCTTTTTAACGATAATATATTGCAAGATAATTATATATTATCAGCAGGTAAAAGTGAATTAAATTTATGAAATATTTGTATGAGATTTATGTCTTAAACGATTATGTAAGTGACAACACTTTGGTAGTTAACATCAGATTTATTTAAGGGATTGAATATGAGGACAAAGATTATGGGATTAATTTAATAAAAAAAGACAAAAAAAACTGGGTCGCGGACCCAGTGTCACATCCTTTGATGTGATTCTTTCAAAAGGGGTATTGGGAATAGAGATTATATAATAGAGGTTACCAGGGGGATAACCACAGAATTATTATAACAAATATCGACAAATTACGCAAGTATTTGACAAGAAAAAATAAAAAAATCCTTAAAATCAAATTTACCGGAAGAATATAAATATGATATGATACATATAAAAGTGTATAAATAATTTTTATTAAATTTATTATAGGGGAGAAGGGTATTATGGAGAAGATTCAAAGCGTAATGAAAAATCTTGAAGGAAGAAAGATACATACTAGGTATTTTGAAACTAAGGAAGAGGCAGCAAAGGCTATCCTAGAAGAAATTTCTCCAAAGGAAACAGTGGCTATAGGTGGCTCAATGACCATAAAGGAAATGAATCTTTATGAGGACCTAAAAAAGGCTGGTAATGAGGTTCTATGGCATTGGATGGTGGAGCCAGAGAAGAGAAAGGATGTTTTAAGAGCTGCAGCCTTTACTGATGTATATTTATCAAGTACAAATGCTCTGACAGAGGGCGGAGAGCTGGTCAATATAGACGGAGTAGGTAATAGAGTAAGTGGTATGTATTTTGGACATAAGAAGGTAATTGTGGTTTGTGGTATAAATAAACTATGTACAGATGTGATATCTGCTATGGATAGAGTAAAGCAGAAGGCCTGTCCACAAAATGCAAGAAGACTAAATCTAAAAACCCCTTGTGCTGTAATAGACGAATGTAACGACTGTCTAACACAGGAGCGCATGTGTAATATTACAACAATAATTAGCCATAAGCCAATGCAAACGGAATTAAAGGTATACATAGTCGGTGAGGAGCTTGGGTTTTAATAATATAAATAATGTATAATGAATAACGAGTAATGAATAATGATAGAAAGCGAGGCAAGCCTTCGCTTTTTTTCATGTATTTTGGACATACTATTTAACAGGAAAACTTTACAAACCTAATATATTTAGATATGATAATAGCTGTAAACATAATGGATTGAAGGTGAATTAATGGAGGTTTATTTAGATAACGCCGCCACAACCCCAGTAAAGGAGGAGGTTGTTAAGGCTGTAGTAAGAGCATTGGAAAAGGAATATGGAAATCCTTCTTCCTTACATAGTAAAGGGGTAGAGGTTGAAAAGAGTATAAAGGCCATAAGAAAATCAATAGCTAAGGCATTAGGCTGTTTAGATCAGGAGATATATTTTACATCAGGTGGCACAGAGGCCAACAATATTGCGATTCGAGGAATTGTGGAGGCCAATAAAAGAGCTGGAAACCATATTATAACCACTAAAATAGAACATCCTTCTGTATTAAATACCTTTAAGGAGCTAGAAGCAAAGGGCTATGAGGTAACCTACTTAAATGTTGATGCTGAGGGCTTTATAGCACTAGAGGAACTCTCAGATTGTATTAAGGCCAACACTATTTTAGTCAGCATTATGCAGGTTAATAACGAGGTTGGTAGTATACAACCAATAGAAGAAATAGCCAAGCTCATTAAGCAGAAAAATAAGCAGGTGCTTTTTCATGTGGATGCTATACAATCCTTTGGAAAGCTTAAACTGAAGGTGGAGGACCTCCAGGTGGATAGCCTTTCAATAAGTGGTCATAAAATTCATGCCCCAAAGGGTATTGGTGCCCTTTATGTGAAAAAGGATACTAAAATTATTCCTATTATAACCGGTGGTGGGCAAGAAATGGGTCTAAGGGTTGGTACTGAAAACGTACCGGGAATTTATGGACTAGGTGAAGCTGTCCAGCTTATTATGCAGGATCAGCAGAGCTATATAAATAAGCTTAATGAGAATAAGAGGTACTTTTTAAAGATATTAAAAGAAAAGGTCCGGGATGTGAATATACTAAGCCCTATAAAGGACTCCTTTGCACCTCATATAATATCTGTGGCCTTTATGGGGGTAAAGAGTGAGGTTTTACTCCATAGTCTGGAGCAGGAGGGGGTTTATGTATCCTCCGGATCAGCATGCTCTTCTAAAAAGAAGGGCTTTAGTCATGTATTAACTGCCATGAAGCTTAAGGAAGCTGTCATAGACAGTACTATAAGATTTAGTGTTAGTGATGCTACTACAGCAAAAGAGCTGGATTATGCTGTCGAAAAAATAAACCATCAGGTAACAATGCTACGAAAGATAATGAAGAGGTGATAATGGTTTGGATAAGGTTATAGTTATACGTTATGGAGAAATCATGTTAAAGGGTGATAACAAGCGATTTTTTGAGGACAAGCTGGTTAAACACATTAGACATTCAGTAAGTGATTTAGGAAAATTAAAGGTTTATAAGAAGGATAGTAGAATATATATAGATGTTGAGAATTATAGTGAAAAGCAGATTGTTGACAGAGTAAAGAGGGTCTTTGGTGTTGCTCTAATTAGCGTGGCTAAAAGATTCCCAGTGGATTTTGAAGTTATTAAGCAGGTGGCACTGGAGGAGTTAAAGGAGCAAATAGAAAAGCATCATTTCAAAAGCTTTAAGGTTGATAGTAAAAGGGTTGACAAGCGTTTTCCTCTTACCTCGCCGGAAATAAGCAGAGAAATAGGTGGCTATCTACTTCAGAACCAGGAGGAAATAAAGGTGGATGTGCATAATCCTGAGGTTACAATATATGTTGAGGTAAGGGATGAAGCCTTTGTTTATGCTGATAAGATTCATGGGCTAGGAGGTTTACCTGTTGGAACAAATGGAAAGGCATTGTTGCTGCTTTCAGGAGGGATTGATAGCCCTGTTGCTGGCTGGATGGTTGGAAAAAGAGGCGTGGATATAGAGGCTGTGCATTTCCACAGCTACCCCTTTACCAGTGAAAGAGCAAAGGAAAAGGTTATGGATTTAGCAAAAATTCTTTCTATATATGTAGGTAAGTTTAAGCTTTACTCAGTGAACCTATTACCGATTCAGCAGGAAATAAATGAAAAATGCCCTGAGGAAGAAATGACTATACTTTCAAGACGCTTTATGATGAAAATAGCAGAGGCTATTGCTGTAAGGAAGAGCTTTAATGCTTTAATAACAGGTGAAAGCATAGGACAGGTAGCAAGCCAGACGGTAGAAAGCTTGCATGTTACTAACTCAGCGGTTACCATGCCTGTTTTTAGACCATTAATAGCGATGGACAAGGTTGATATTATTGAGATAGCTAAAAAGGTTGGAACCTTTGAGACCTCAATATTACCCTTTGAGGATTGCTGCACAGTATTTTTACCAAAACGTCCTATAACTAAGCCTCGATTAGAGAAAATATTATTATCTGAGGAAAAGCTGGAGGTACAGCGTTTAATTGAAGAAGCTCTAGAAAACATGGAGATTGAAGAAATAACACTATAGATTACAAACAAAAGGGAGGAATAAGTGATGAATCATACAGAGGATTTCACTCATTTTAATGAGGCTGGAAGAGCAAAGATGGTAGAGGTTGGGGAAAAGCTTAACACCCGTAGAGAGGCTGTAGCAACAGGAAGTATTTGTATGAAGGTAGAAACCCTAAAAAGAATTATTGATAAAAACATAAGTAAGGGAGATGTTTTAGCAGTATCTCAGGTGGCAGGTATAATGGCAGCAAAGAAGACCAGCGATCTTATCCCTATGTGCCATAACATAATTTTAACTGGAGCAGATATTAATTTTGATATAGATGAAAAAAATAGTAAAATTGATATTGAGGCAGTAGTTAGGACTACTGGAAAGACAGGAGTAGAAATTGAGGCTTTAACAGCTGTTTCAACAGCAGCTCTGACTATATATGATATGTGTAAGGCTGTAGACAGGGGAATGACTATTTCAGACATAAAGCTGGTTAAGAAAACCGGTGGTAAATCTGGAGACTTTATCCGAGAAGAGTAAACAGAGGGGATGAAAGGACAAGGGGAATGATCCTAGAATAATTGGATGGAGTTACATGCTCCATCCAATTTATAATATTAATCCAATTATTGATTTAAGCTTCAAAATTTATCCTTCTAGGATTCTATATTTTGTATAGTATTATTTTGATAGGCCAGAACCTCTTCCTTAGAAAATCGATAAATAGCAATTGAATAATTAGTAAAAAAGACATTCAATTAAATCCTCTAAGGTTATAATCCCTAGGTAGTCATTAAGCTCAAAGTCCTTTAAGGACTCTGAAATCTCACTTTCCTCATATTTTAACCCTACAATTTTTTCCTCAAGCCCTGCAACATCCCTTCTGCTAAGGAAATCACCGTATATCTTAATTTTATCTATAGCACCCTTTGAGACATCAAAGCGTATATCCAATAGCCCACCCTCAAAGCCTTTTGACTTCTGAATACTAAAGTCAGGTGATAATCCATAATTCCATTCCCAGGTAGCATATCGACTCTTCATAATTTGATAAATATTTTTATAATCCTCTTCATTTAAAACATATTCCTTACCTAAGGAATTGAAGCCCTCTTGGATTTTGCTCAATAATAGCTCCTTAAAGTGTTTTATATCGTATACCTCCTCAAGATAATCAGCAATATTTGTTACACGGCTTCTAACGGACTTTATTCCTTTAGAGGTAATCTTATCTATTCTAACCTTCAAGGCCTCTCCAAGCCTTGTTAGCTCAGAATTATATAAAAGTGTTCCGTGATGTAATAATCTATCCCGATAATAATACTGTGCGTTTCCTGAGAATTTTTTACCTTCAATTGTAATATCGTTACGTCCACTAAACTCAGCTGGAACTCCCATTTCATTTAGGGCCTTAATCACGGGCTCTGTAAACTTCTTATAGTTGCTTACATCCTTCTTATTGTTATGTACAATGAAGGTAAAGTTTAGATTTCCAAAATCATGGTAAACTGCACCACCACCAGATAATCTTCTTACAACGGGGATATTGTTATCCTTCACGTACTTTTGGTTTATTTCCTCAATAGTGTTTTGGTTTTTACCAATGATTATAGAAGGCCTATTCTGCCAGAGTATAACAAAGTCCTCCTTTGGATTAAGGGCCTTTAGAACGTATTCCTCCAAGGCTAGATTGAAGTGTGGATCATTACTGCTGTTATTAATTTTAATCATGTTAAGATCCCCCTTTAAATTACTATTAAGCTAAATATACCCTAAGGTATTTACTTTAATAAAAGCAAAGATAAAAAAGGATAGATTTGCTTCTATTCGTCTCTTTGAGTCATCACATAGCTTATACAAAGGGTTATAATTTTAATAACTAATAAGAGCATAATCTGTTAAAAAAGTTAGACGAGGCAGCTGCAGTATTGATTAGAGAAGTAGAGCCAGTTGAGGGCTTGAATACACTGGCTAATAATAGGTATACTAAAGCACCGGCTGACCTCAGTAAACGAGAGCTTATAAACCTTACTAATGGGCCAGGCAAGCTATGCAAAGCAATGGCTAAAGGGCAACCCCTATGTTTCGGGGACGGTCCTTTCTTTCCATTCTTGAAAAATAGTGTTTTTTGTGAATTTTTTTCTGCAAAATAATAAAGGAAAGAAAGGACCATCCCCTATTTTAGGTTTTCCTTTATTATGTCTTGAACCATAGATGTTAAATCTGTTGATTTTTCCGTTTCTGCTGTTTCTATAGCAGGTGAAAATATTATTTTTACATTGGCTGGCTTAACTCTATTATTATTGGCCTCCAGAATTTTATAGGAGCCTATAATTGTTACTGGTATAATAGGTACCCCTGCTCTGCTGGCTAGCTTTAGGCTGCCGGGCTTAAAGGGCTCCATTTCTTTACCTTTGCTTCTTGTACCCTCTGGAAAGATAACCATAGATTGGCCGCCTTTTAATATTTCAATTGCTTCAGAAATAGCTCTTAGAGATTGTCTAAGGTCCTTTCTATCTATAAATACACATTCCATTAGCTTCATCCAGGTGCTAACCATCGGTAGCCTTTGAAGCTCTGTTTTTGCAACAAAGCTGATGGGAACAGGTATATTTGCTAACAATATAGGTATATCGAAATTTCCTTGATGGTTGCCTGCAAATATTACTGTTCTATCCCTCGGGATATTCTCTAATCCTATTATTTCGAAGCTGCTACCAGTCAAGTCTATAAGGCTTTTAGCCCAGCGTCGGGCAACCAAATTTATATATAATCTCTTCTCACTGATAAGGCCCTTCTTCATCAAGGATTTAGCCTTTGGTAAAAAGAATAAGGTATAAAAGGTATTAAGCCAAAAAAATGAGAACCAAATAATTGTACGCATTATGAACCCCCTTTATTTACATATTGCTATTTTTATCCTATCATAAAAGTAAGGGGATTTAAAGCCAAGTTTAATTAATAATCTGTGAAAGGGGTAAGGCTATGAGAAAACTAAAAATTGCTGTATGTCAAATGTCTGTAGTAGAGAGTAAAGAGGAAAATTTGACAAAAGCAGAGGAAATGCTTAAAAGGGCTGCTGAGGACTATAATTCGGATGTGCTGGTATTGCCAGAGATGTTTAATTGCCCCTATTCAAATGATTTTTTTCCAGCCTATGCTGAGGCCTTTCCTGGGGAATCAACCGATCGTTTATCAAGTCTGGCAAAGGAGCTAAAGGTCTACATAATAGGGGGCTCCATTCCTGAAAGAGAGGGAGACAAAATATATAATACGTCCTTTATCTTTGACCCTGAGGGTAAGCTGTTGGCTAAGCATAGAAAAATGCATTTATTTGATATTGCTGTGGAGGGGGGTATTACCTTTAAGGAGTCCGATACTCTTGGAGCTGGAAACCATGTAACAGTTGTGGATACCCCCTTTTGTAAGCTGGGTATAGCAATTTGCTATGATATGAGATTTCCTGAGCTAATGCGTCTTATGGTAGAAAAGGGAGCAGAGGTAATTATCATCCCGGCGGCCTTTAATATGACCACAGGACCAGCCCATTGGGATTCTCTTATTAAAATAAGAGCTTTGGATAATCAAGTATTTTTTGTAGCGGCATCCCCGGCTAGAAATTTAGAAGCAGTCTATCATGCCTATGGACATTCGACAATTATCAGTCCATGGGGAGATATTGTTGCCCGCGCAGGAGAGGGAGAAGAAATAATTTACGGAGAGCTGGATTTAGAGTATGTTAACAAAATAAGAAATCAGCTGCCACTACTCAAGCATAGAAGAAGAGACATTTATGAGTTGAGGGAGCTATAATAAATTTATTAAGGGGGAGTAAGAATTGCAATATTCAGAGGTTTTAAGCAATGCCAGAGCTTTAGCAGGTTTTAAATGTAAGGTATGTAAGGATTGTAACGGAGTGGCCTGTAGAGGTGAGCTTCCAGGTATAGGCGGAAAGGGGACTGGGGCCTCCTTTATTCGTAATAGAGAAAAGATAAACCAGGTAAAGGTAAACTTAGATACAATAATTGAGGAAGCGCCTATCGATACAACTATAGAACTGTTTGGAAAAAGCTTCAGTCTACCTGTATTTGCAGCGCCTATAGGGGCATTATCAATCAACTATGGTGAGCAGTACAATGACTTATCCTATGCAAAGGCTTTGGTGCCAGGCTGTATAAAGGCAGGAACTGTAGCCTTCACTGGAGATGGTGCTAAGGATGAATTCTTTGACTCACCATTGGAGGTTATTGGAGAACATAGTGGTATGGGTATTCCTACTATAAAGCCTTGGAAAAATCCTGAAATAATTGGGAAAATAAAAAGGGCGGAGGAAAAGGACGCCTTATCGGTGGCTATAGATATTGACGCAGCAGGTTTAGTATTGCTGAAGCTGCAGGGAAAACCAGTAGCTACAAAATCTGTAGATGAATTAAAGGAGCTGGTGGCCTCCACCCGATTACCAATAATTTTAAAGGGTATCATGACCCCAGAGGGGGCTAGAAAGGCTGTTGAAGCAGGAGTATATGGTATAGTGGTTTCTAATCATGGTGGCAGGGTAATGGACCATACTGCTGCTACAATAGAGGTTTTACCAAGCATAGTAGATGCTGTACAGGGGAAGCTTAAGATTTTTATTGATGGGGGCTTTAGAAATGGAATAGATGTATTTAAGGCTTTAGCCTTAGGGGCTGATGCTGTATTAATAGGACGACCCTATGGTATTTCAGTCTATGGCGGAGGAGAAGAGGGGGTTACCCTATATACTCAAAAGCTTCAGCAGGAGCTGGAGGAGACAATGATTATGACTGGCTGTCATAGGCTGAAGGATATAGACAGAAGTAAGGTTTTTATATAAGGGAGGGATAGTTTTGAAAAGGGGAATTGTAGATAGGTTTGAGGGGGATTATGCCATTATTGAGCTTGATAAGGGCTTTGAAAGAATAGCTAAAGGCAAACTGCCAACAACTGTTAAAGAAGGGGACGTAATAGTAATAGATAAGGAAAAAATCTATGTGGATATAGAGGAAACAAATAAAAGAAAAAACAAAATAAAGGGCTTGTTTGATAAACTGTTCCAATAGTTCCAGCAATTTGCCAAAACTTACATCCCACCTTTTCGTGTACATTACATAGTATATGTGCTACAATTTTTGTATTATGTTAACTAGAAAGGTGGGAGTGAATGCTAAATAAACAAAGAAAAGGTATAATCTTTTTAATCTATGCATTAATAGTGGTTAGTTGTTCCTCTTTAGTGCTTGCGGCAGATTTATTTTTATATAGAGATAAGAAGCAACCAGTTGAAAACATAGTGGCAGAGGTGCCAGCAGCAGATGAAACAGAGGCAATTGAGGTTGATGAAGCTACATACCTTCCAGAGGATGAAGGGAAGGATGTTGAAGAGGATGTGAAGCCTAATGAAAAAACAAAGCAAGAACCTATTAAGCCTAGTGATGAAGAAAAAGAAGAGAATATAGCTCCTGTCTCTGATAGCAGGGAATATATTGTTCAAGCAGGGGATACCTTATTTTTGATTGGACAAAGGCTAAAGCTTGATGTTAATCGAATAAAAGAGCTTAATCAATTGACAAAGGATGGCCTAATGGTAGGTCAGGTATTAATTGTTGAAGGTGCTGGTATAAAGGTTGCTGATGGTCAGGAGCCTACATCTAGGGGTACTCATAGAGAGGACGACCTGTATTGGTTAAGTCGTATTATCCATGCAGAAGCTCAGGGGGAACCCTATGAGGGCAAGGTGGCGGTAGGAAATGTAATTTTAAACAGAGTAAAGAGTAGTGATTTCCCGAATACTGTCTATGGTGTTGTATTCGACAAGCAATTTGGATATACTCAGTTTTCACCTGTTATTGACGGAAGCATCTATAACACACCTAATGCCGATAGTATTGAAACTGCAAAGGCTGTATTAAAGGGTGAAAGGCCTGTTGGTGATGCCCTGTACTTCTTAAATCCAAGAAAGGCAACTAATTTTTGGATTGTCCAAAATCGTAGATTCTCTATGACAATTGGAGAACATGATTTTTATCATTAATAATAAGTTAAATAGGAATAATAAGAAAACAGCGAATAAACTCGCTGTTTTTTAAATGTAAGAAATTTATACTTGGTGAATTATTAATTTCCTCAAAAACAAAAGGCACAAGGTATTTGTTCTAGCTGGCTATAACACTTTCGTTAACATGATTTAATAGTATATGTCTTACATCACCGACTAAATAAAGAGAACCAGTAAATACAGTAACCTCATCTGCAGCCGTGGTTTCTAAGGCTAATACCACTGCCTCCTCCAGTTTTTCAACTACTTGTATCTCCTTTCCAAGGAAGGAAACCTGACCAGCCAGCTTTTCTGCTACCATAGCCTTTGGGTTGTTATTTGGAGTAGTAAAGATTACTCTATTGCACAAGGGAATCAGGGTATTCAAAACCCCTGTGGTATCCTTGTTGCTCAGCATTCCAATAACAAGATTTAGCTTTTTATTGGGGAAGTACCTTTCAATGGAGGAGGCTAATACCTCGGCTCCCTGAAGATTATGGGCACCATCAATAAAAATCAAAGGGTTTTCCAGTATTAATTCCAGCCTACCTGCCCATATATTAGAATATATTCCCTTATATATGGAATCATTAGGGAGATAAAGGTGCTTTCTCTCCTGTAAAATTAATAGAGTTAATATTGCTAAGGAGGCATTATAAACTTGATGCTGCCCGATCATTTGTAGCTGAAGGTTTGGTAGACTAAACCCATTTGAGGAGAGATCGAAGGCTTGTCCACGATAGCTTTCTTCTAATAGAGTAATATCATTTTTCTTCAGAAAATATAACTGAGCGTTATTATCCATAGCAGTATGCTGTATTACTTCCTAGATGATTTCATCCTGCCAATGGGTCACAGCTATACCATTTCGCTTTATAATACCAGCCTTATGCTTAGCTATTTCCTTAATGTCATCACCGAGGACATCTATATGGTCTATGCCAATAGGAGTTATGACAGAGGCAATCGAGTCCTCAATCACATTGGTAGCATCAAGCAGTCCACCCAAACCAACCTCTAATACCACATAATCTACGCTCTGATATTGGTAATAAATAAAGGCCATAAGGGTCATGATATCAAACATTGCTGGATAGGGCATCTCGTGTGGTGAAAAGGCTGTTATTATATTTTTAAGGTAGGAGGTAATATTGACGAAATCATCTTTTTCCATATTTATATTATTAATGCGAATTCTATCAGTATAGCAATGAAGGTGTGGAGAAGTGAAAAGTCCCACCCTATAGCCCGCAGCAATTAAAATACTGTTTATAAAGGATGAGGTTGAGCCCTTACCGTTAGTGCCAGCTACATGTATATACTTAATATTCTTATGAGGGTCACCTAATAAGGACAATATCTTTCGCATATTATCAAAGCTTAAACGGCTTCCGTGGGAGTGACATTCTTCTATAAATTTTATTGCTTCAGCGAAACACATATTTTAAACCTCCTTTGCATTTGATCCTTAATTTGTAACTTTTAGACTATTGAAATTTGTAGGATAATTATACTATTTGAAAATACTGCCAGCAATAGCGAAAAATGATGAAAAAAAACATATTTTTCTACAAATTTCGCTCTTGCAATAATATAATCTTGGATTCGGCAAGTAAAAATAAGAAATCAGATAATGACTTGCTTAATCCATAAAAATTCACTCGAAAATTTTTGAATCTTCTTTTGAAAAATAAA
>Ga0208243_1000837_pt1 | contig 12953 bp, 11 predicted proteins | sample Subbio2Aug_QV12A_FD_184826 | JGI IMG/M metagenome (GOLD analysis project Ga0208243, IMG submission 184826) | Serpentinite rock and fluid subsurface biosphere microbial communities from McLaughlin Reserve, California, USA - CR12Aug_QV12A (SPAdes) | ecosystem: Environmental > Terrestrial > Deep...
TATGCCTAATCCGTCCTTTAAATTATACCATAAGACAAGCAAAAATGCAAGCAAAAAACCGCGATTCTACGCGGTTCTTTGGCACTTTTTTTCGTAAGATCAAGTCCATTGATCTGTTAAACTCGGGGAAACCGGCACCGCTGCGATACCGCTCTACTGGGCACTGAGCACTAGGCACTGGGCACCTTCCTCTTCCAGCAGCCAGCAGCCAGGAGCCAACAGCCCTCCGTTCTCCACTCTCGCGCGCATGTCCTGCCGCAATGTGGTATAATACTGCAGAGCGCAGGCGTGCGCGTTATTTTGTTGCGTGAGGAGAAACAAATTGCAGGAGCGCATACGCAATTTCTGTATCATTGCCCACATTGACCATGGGAAGTCTACCCTCGCCGACCGACTGATTGAGGCCACGGGTACCATGTCCGAGCGCGAAATGCAGGAGCAAGTGCTCGACAGCATGGACCTCGAGCGCGAGCGGGGAATTACGATTAAGCTGCAGGCAGTGCGGCTTATTTACCGCGCCAAAGACGGCGCCGAGTATACCCTTAACTTAATCGATACGCCGGGGCATGTGGACTTCTCTTATGAAGTTTCCCGCTCGCTCGCCGCCTGCGAGGGAGCGCTGTTAGTGGTTGACGCTGTGCAGGGAATTGAGGCGCAGACATTAGCCAATGTCTATCTGGCGCTTGACAGCAATCTGACTATCATCCCGGTAATTAACAAGATAGACCTCCCCTCCGCCGACCCGGAAAGGGTGCGGCGCGAGATTGAAGACGTAATTGGCTTGTCTACCGACAACGCCATTCTTTGCTCGGCTAAAGAGGGGATAGGGATTGACGAGATTCTGGAAGCCATTGTGCGCGAAGTCCCCCCGCCCCAAGGCGACATTAACGCCCCGCTGCAGGCGCTAATTTTCGATTCGCACTACGATTCCTATCGCGGCGTCGTGAGTTACGTGCGGGTGGTAAACGGTTCGATTAGCCGCGGGCAGAAAATCCGCCTGATGGCGACTGAGCGCGAGCACGAGGTAGACGACGTGGGCGTGTTCACGCCACCCCGCCTGCCTGTCCCCGCGCTGACGCCCGGCATGGTAGGCTACTGCATTGCCGGTATTAAGAACGTAAAAGACACGCGCGTGGGCGATACCATTACCGGCGCTGCCAACCCGGCACCGGAGGCACTCCCGGGGTACCGCAAGATTAATCCCATGGTATTTTGCGGGCTCTACCCGAGCGAAAACAACCAGTACGACGAGTTGCGCGACGCGCTAGATAAGCTTAAGCTAAATGACTCATCGCTTATTTATGAGCCCGAGACATCTGAGGCGCTAGGCTTTGGCTTTCGCTGTGGCTTCTTGGGGTTATTGCATATGGAAGTGATTCAGGAGCGGCTCGAGCGCGAGTACGAACTCGACCTAGTCACTACCGCGCCGAACACCCTCTACCGCATCGTGACAACGTCCGGCGAGGAGCTCTTTATCGACAACCCGGCTCGCCTGCCGCCGAGCAATAAAATCGAGACGATGTACGAGCCGTATGTTAAAGCCTCGATTATTGTGCCGGAGGAGTATATCGGCACGATGATGGAACTTTGCCAAGACCGCCGTGGCACCTTTAAGAACATGGAGTACCTAGACACCACCCGTGTCGTCATTACCTACGAACTGCCGCTCTCAGAAATACTTTACGACTACTTTGATCAGCTAAAGTCGCGCTCGCGCGGCTACGCTTCGCTAGATTATGAGGTGATTGGCTACCGCGAGGCCGACCTCGTCAAGCTCGATGTGCTGCTTAATGGCGAGCCTGTCGACGCGCTCTCGTGCATTGTGCACGCGGATAGAGCGCAACAAAAGGGCCGTGGCCTCACGGAGAAGCTGCGCAAGATTATTCCACGCCAGATGTTTGATATCCCTATCCAAGCGGCCGTCGGTGCGAAAATAATTGCCCGGGAAACGGTTAAGGCCATGCGCAAGGACGTACTCGCCAAGTGCTACGGCGGCGACATTACGCGCAAGCGCAAGCTCCTAGAAAAGCAAAAAGAGGGCAAGAAGCGCATGAAGCAGGTTGGCAGCGTAGAGATTCCACAGGAGGCGTTTATGGCCATTCTGAAGGTAGACGAGTGATAAGCCGCGGCCTCTATCTCCACGTCCCTCTGTGTGTTTCTAAGTGCCTGTACTGCGACTTTTACTCCTTGCCGCTGGCAGCGGATGTCGCTGCCAAGTACCTAGAGGCGGTTGTGCAAGAGATAAGGCTAAAAGGCGAGTTGTGGGGAGGGCCTGTTCAAACCGTCTATTTTGGCGGAGGCACACCGAGCTGTTTGTCACTCACGCAAGTGGCGAATATCCTCGGGGAGTGCGGCCGTTTTTTCACGCAGTCGCCAGATTGTGAAGTAACGTTTGAAGTTAACCCGGCGACGGCCGACCTAGATTATTTGCGCGCACTTGCAGCCCTAGGAGTTACCCGTCTAAGTATCGGTTTGCAGTCGGCTACACCAACGCGGCTCATGGCCCTTGGGCGAAGCCACACCTGCGAGGACTTTTTTCGCTTAGTGAGGGAGTCCCAGGCGGCAGGCTTCGGCAACTTTAGTGTCGACGCCATGTATGGGTTGCCTGGGCAGACTACAGGCGAGTACCTAGAAACGCTAGAGACCATCGTGAATACAGGTGCGCCGCACGTGTCGGTCTATTCTCTGCAGGTGGAACCTAATACTCCCCTCGCCGGTCAAGTGGCCAGCGGGCAGGTGGCGCTGCCTACCGACGATGCGGTCGCAGATATGATGCTGGCCGGGCGGGAGTACCTACTCGCGCAGGGCTTTTTACACTATGAGCTAAGCAATTTTGCGCGCGCCGGTTACGAGAGCGCGCATAACACCATCTACTGGCGAAACGAAGAGTATATCGGCCTTGGGCCGGGGGCCGCGAGCTACATAGCAGGCCGACGCCTAAGCAACGTGCCGAACCTAGACGATTATGCGCACACGTTAGGGCTCGGGCGTCTCCCCGTCCACTGCTGCGAGCATTTGCCTGTATCACGGCAAATGGGTGAAACCATGATGCTTGGCCTGCGTATGTTACAGGAAGGGGTCAGTAGGGAGAGGTTTGCGGCACGGTTTGGGTGCGACCCTGTCGAGGTCTACAGCCCGGTAATCGCGCGCTTTGTCCGGCAGGGAATGCTTGAAGTGACCACGCGCTCTGTGCGACTAACCGCCGCCGGGTTTCCATTGGCGAGTCAAATCCAGATGCAGTTTCTTGATCCCTTCCCCACTTGACAACCGCACCGAAGCGGTGGTATTTTTGTGCTGTAAGTGTTAGCACTCAACACCGACGAGTGCTAACGCAGAAGGGCGGTGTATGAGATGTTAGATGCGCGTAAGCGACAGGTCCTGTTTGCGATTGTGCAGGACTACATTCAGACCGCAGAGCCTATCGGGTCGAGGACTATTGCCAAGCGGCACGCTTTAGGCGTCAGCCCTGCTACCATTCGCAACGAAATGGCCGACCTCGAAGAACTTGGCTTTCTGGCTCAACCACACACTTCGGCCGGACGCATCCCCTCTGAGCGGGGTTACAGGTTCTATGTAGACGCCATAGAAGAACTGCCTGTGTTGACTGCTGTTGACGCAGAGATTGTCAAGCGTCAACTTGGCGGCATATTGCGCGGACAGCAGACTATGCTTGACGCTCTGGCCCGCCTCGTCTCGTCGCTTACTAATTACACTTCCATCGTCGTCGGCCCAGAGCAGCAGTTAGCCTGCCTGAGACTCATGCAGGCAATTCCGCTAGACGAAAGCAGGGCCGTGCTTATGCTCGTCTTAGACACCGGTATGGTTGCTAACGAAGTGCTTGCGCTGCCGCCCGGCCTTACTATGTACGACCTCCTGGCGTTCTGCAACTACGTTAACTACCACTACGGCGGCACATCGCTCGGCAGGCTCAAGGCCATGAACTTCGAGGCTTATGCGGGCCGGTTTCACGCCGGTGCGCAGGCGGTAGAGCAAGCCATGGACTCGCTTATTGCCGGGCTGAGTCGCAGCGACGGCGAACGCGTTGTCTTGGGCGGGGCGACCAACATCATGAACCAACCCGAGTTTAGGGACATTGCCAAACTCCGCGCCATTATGCGCGTGCTAGATGAACATGAGCTGGTGTTGCGCCTGGTGACGTCGGTTCGAGGCGCTAGCGCCTCCGTCAGCATAGGGTCAGAGAACGCTGTCGAGGCGCTGCGTGACTGCTCGCTGATTACGGCTACCTATCAGCTTAGCGGGGGGCAGACCGGCCACATCAGTGTGCTAGGGCCTACGCGGATGGAATACGCGCGCGTCATTGCGCTCCTAAACTACGTAACCAAACTAGTTAGCCAGGCGTAAGCGCGGGTCTGAGGGGGAAGGGGATATTGACTGCGCAGGTGAGAAATCCTGAAGTTGAGCAAAGAAACGCCGCTCTTTTGACTAACAGCGCCGCCATAGCAGCGATTGCCGCAGCCGTGGCCGGGACGATGGGGCCAAAGGGGCTTGACACGATGCTCGTCGACCGCTTTGGCGAGGTCGTGGTCACTAACGCGGGTGTGACAATCCTAGAGAAGATGCAGGTCAACCATCCTGCGGCACGCATGCTCATTAAGGTGGCCAAAGCGCAGCAGGAAGAGATTGGCGACGGCACTACCACCGCTACTTTAATGGCGAGCACACTTATAGCCGAAGGCGTCAACCAAGTGGTGCGGGGCGTACCGGTAGCCCGTGTTATAGAGGGTATGCGTAGCGGGATTAAGTGCGCCTTAGAGGGGCTTGCTCGCCGCTCACGCCCCATGGATGCGTCCGATTCGCCTCTGCTCGAGCGAGTGGCCTACATATCTGGGCGGGCTCATGCAGACATTGCTGCGCTGGTAGTGCGTGCGGCACAGCTCATTGGCCAAGATAAGCTTAAGGAGCGTTCATTTAGGCTAGCTGACACTATTCGCGCCGAGGAAGGCATTGCGAACGAAGTCTTTATGGGCGTTATCGTCAGCAAAGGACGCAAAAACCGACAAGTGCCCGCAGGTGTTAGGAACGCGCGCATCTTGGTGCTTGACGATGCTCTCGAACCCGAGGCAGTCGAAGACGAGGCGTTAGCTACCGAGTCTGGGTTTAAGAAGTACCTTGAGCTGCAGGCAGATTTTCAAACGTACATACGAAAGATTATCGGCCTAGGCGTTACAGTCTGCCTCGTTGAACGTGGTATGCACGATATAGCCGAGGAAATGCTAACTGATGCAGGGGTACTGGTGATCTGTCGCGTTCCCGCAAACGAACTGCGACAGGTCTGCGAGCACACCGGGGCCAGGGCGATAAAACGCACCGCACTGCGCAAAGCCGGCGAGGAGCTTGTCCGTTGTTTGGGCGAAGCGAGCGAGTGCTTCGAGGACGAGAGCTTGCGGCAGGTGCGTATCTTAGGAGGCAGCGGTAAGCCGATGGCCACCATAGCGGTTGGGGCTGCCACTGCCGAAGTGGTAGGCGAAAGACTGCGCATAGCCCGAGATGCGGCCTCGGCCGTGCAGGCCGCGGTGCGCGGGGGGTATGTCCCCGGCGGCGGTGCGGTGGAAATCGCCTTGGCTAAGGATGTGGAACGTGCGCGCGATACTGTTAAGGGCATGGCGGCCTACGGTCTGGATTGTGTCAGTGCGGCGTTGCGGCGGCCGCTTGCGCAGATTGTCCAAAACGCGGGCTTTAACCCATTAGAGAAGGTGGAAGAGGTGGCAGCTCTGCAACTCGCCTCTGACAGCGACGCAGTGGGCATCAACTGCGATACGGGTGAGGCGGCCGATATGCTAGCACTTGGCGTGGTTGACCCGACACTAGTTAAATTACATGCCGTCAAAGCGGCGGGTGAAGTCGCCGAGGCTATCCTCCGCATTGATACGATTATTAAGATGACGGACACTGAGGGTTAGAGCGAGAAGGTGGTGGACAGATGGAAGAGACAGTAAAGGACGCCGTAGAGACAGAGGTCGGTAATGAGCTAGAAGGTCTTAAGAACAGACTGGCCGAGGCCGAGGCACGCGTTTTGCGCCTACATGCCGACATGGACAACATGCGCCGACGCATGCAGCGCGAAAAGGAAGAGATCTGGAATGTCGCCGTAGCCGATTGCCTGGCAAAGCTACTGCCGGTGGTAGATAACCTCGAGCGGGCTGTCGCGGCGCTGCCTGACTCCACGTGGGGGCAAGGCGTAGTGCTGGTAAGCAGGCAGTTCGAGGATGTACTGACCAAGCTAGGGCTCGAACCAATCGCCGCGGCAGGCATGTTTGACCCACAGTATCACGAAGCGCTCATGCAGGACGTCGAGTCGCCTGAGCCGGAAAACACAATTACCGCCGTGCTTGAGCGCGGATATGTCTTTAAGGGCAGAGTTATAAGACCGAGCAAAGTAAAAGTTTCAGTGGGAGGGTGCAGTGATGAGTAAGATTATCGGGATTGACCTTGGCACCACAAACTCAGTGGTAGCCTATCTGGAAGGTGGCGAGCCGGTTATCATTCCTAACACCGAGGGCGGGCGTTTGACGCCGTCTGTGGTAGGTTTCTCCAAGACCGGGGAGCTGCTTGTCGGGGCCATTGCGAAGCGCCAGGCGATTAGCAACCCCGACCGCACAGTAACGTCGATTAAGCGCCATATGGGCACGAGCCACAAAGTGCGCATCGATAAGAAGGAGTATACGCCGCAGGAAATATCATCCATGATTTTGCGTAAGCTCAAGCAAGACGCAGAAGCCTATCTCGGCACGACTATTGACAAGGCTATTATCACCGTGCCCGCATATTTTACGGACAGCCAGCGTCAAGCCACAAAGGACGCAGGCGCCATCGCCGGGCTAGAAGTGCTTAGGATAATCAATGAGCCGACTGCCGCAGCGCTAGCCTACGGCTTAGACAAAGGTCAAGATCACACCATTTTGGTGTTTGACCTTGGCGGCGGTACGTTCGACGTCTCTATTCTAGAGTTAGGCGACGGACTTTTCCAGGTGAAGGCTACCTCCGGCAACAACAGGCTCGGCGGCGACGATTTTGACCAGCGCGTGCAGGAGCACTTTGTTAAGGAGTTTAAGCGCGACACCGGCATCGACCTTAGTAAAGACAAAATGGCCATGCAGCGCCTGCGCGAAGCCGCCGAGAAAGCCAAGATTGAGCTTTCCACTTTGCAGCAGACCAACGTAAACTTGCCCTTTATCACCATGGACGCAGAAGGTCCGAAGCACTTAGACATTACCTTGACGCGGGCAAAGTTCGACGAACTGACGGCAGACCTCGTCGAGCTGACCATGGGGCCGACAAGGCGGGCGCTACAAGACTCTGGGCTAGAGCCATCGCAAATCGACAAAGTAATACTGGTAGGCGGTTCGACGCGTATTCCCGCCGTACAGGAGGCCGTGCGCCGCATCATCGGCAAAGAGCCGCATAAGGGAGTTAACCCCGACGAGGTGGTCGCACTAGGCGCCGCTATTCAAGGGGGCGTGCTGTCGGGCGATGTCAAGAATGTCGTGCTCTTAGACGTGACGCCGTTGTCCTTAGGGATTGAGACGCTTGGAGGGGTGATGACGCGCTTAATTGAGCGTAACACCACTATTCCTACTTCCAAGAGCCAGATTTTCTCCACCGCCGCAGACAGCCAAACCACAGTTGAGATTCACGTTCTGCAAGGTGAGCGCTCCATGGCGCAGGACAACGTCACGCTCGGGCGATTCAACCTTGACGGCATTCCCCCGGCCCCGCGCGGTATCCCCAAAATAGAAGTCGCCTTTGACATAGACGTCAACGGCATAGTTAACGTAAAAGCCAAGGACATGGCCACCGGTAAAGAGCAGCGCATCACCATTACGTCGTCAACCGGGCTTTCCGACCAAGAAATCGAGCGCATGGTGAAGGATGCCGAGAAGTACGCCGCTGAGGACGCCAAACGCAAAGAACTGGTCGAGGCCAAGAATTCTGCCGAGCAGTCCTCTTACGCGGCCGAAAAACTGCTCAAAGACCTAGGCGACAAAGCTCCTGCCGACAAAGCCGAGGCCGTCAAAGAAGCTGTAAGTGAAGCGCGCGCAGCCATTGCGACTAGTGACTTAGCGAAAATCACAGCGGCAAGCGAAAAACTAACCACGCTGATGAACGAGCTATCCACCCTGCTCTACAGCCAAGCCGGCGCAGGACAGCACGGCGAGCAGGCGAGCAGCGAGCAGAGCCACGGTCCGTCTGACGGACAGACGTTTGACGCCGACTACGACGTCGATAAGAAGTAGCGCTAAGGTTAAAACGCGAGGGGTGATTCAGAGTCATGGCTAAACGTGACTACTATGAGGTGCTGGGTGTAGAGCGCTCGGCCGATGAAGGTGACATAAAGAAGGCCTATCGCAAACTCGCCCGGCAATACCACCCTGACGTTAACCCAGGCGATGCATCTGCTGCCGACAAGTTTAAGGAGATTACCGAAGCGTACGAAGTCTTAAGTGATACCGACAAGCGCGCTAAGTACGACCGATTTGGACATGGCGCTTTTGAGCAGGCTCAAGGCGGGGGGCCTGGTGGCTTTGGTGGATTTAGCGGTGACTTCGGTGGGTTCGGTGGCGTCGAGGACATATTCGATATGATGTTTGGCGGGGGCGGACGGCGTCAGCGGTCCGGCCCCGAGCGCGGTGCCGACTTGCAGTATGAGATGGAACTGGAGTTTGTCGAGGCCGCCCTCGGCAAAGAAGTTGAAATCGAAGTGCCGCGCACCGAGTCCTGCGATACCTGCAAGGGAAGCGGAGCAAAACCCGGCACCAAAGTAGAGACGTGTTCCGTGTGCAAGGGCACCGGTCAGACTAGCTTTATCCAAAACACGATTCTTGGCCGTATCAGTAGCGTTCGCACTTGTGAACGCTGTCATGGCACAGGCAAAGTCATTCCTTCACCCTGCACGACGTGCGGCGGCAAAGGCTTAGTACGCAAGCGCCGTAAAGTCACCGTACGCGTCCCTGCGGGTGTAGACACCGGCACGCGCCTGCGCATGAGCGGTGAGGGCGAGGCAGGCCTGCGCGGCGGGCCGGCGGGGGACTTGTTTGTGGTAATGCGGGTTAAGCCTCACCCAGTGTTTAAACGGAGCGGGGCCGACCTGCTGGTAGACCTGCATATTTCTTTCCCAAAAGCCGCCCTAGGCGGCAAGGCGAAGGTTACGTTAATTGAGGACGAGACTGTCGAATTAGACATTTCCCCCGGCACGCAAAGCGGCGCCGTGCAGCGCATTAAGGGGAAGGGAATTGCCAAACTCGGTAGCGTATACAAAGGCGACGTAATCGTAACCGTCATTGTCGATACTCCTAAGAAACTTGGCGCGAAAGAGCGCGATTTACTAAAGCAACTCGCACAAGCCTTAGGAGAAGACCTAGATGATGATAAGGGCTTCTTTGGGCGCGTACGGGATGCCTTGCGATAGGTGAGCAAGATGAACACCAAGTGGCTGGAGATTATAATCGTCACGTCGCAAGAGGCCAAAGAGGCTGTGGCCGACATGCTGTATTGCCGTGGTGCGACCGGGGTCATTGTCGAGGACAGCGAGCTTCCGCACGGCGCGCTTGACAACGAAGACTACGCGGAGCGCCCCGAGCCGAATATTCCCCTCGAAGAAGTCCGCGTGACGGCTTACTTGCCTTTGGGTAAGAACGCGCCGGGCTTGGTGGAGGGTCTACACTCATCCTTGGCCACCTTGGGTGAGTGTGGGCTAGACCCGGGACGTGCCGAGGTTGTGCTGTCAGAAGTGCAAGAAGAAGATTGGGCTACTGCCTGGAAAGCATATTTTAAGCCGCTACGGATTGGGGAAAGGCTAGTCGTCAAACCCACGTGGGAAGACGTAGAGCTAGCGCCGCACGAAGTTGTCGTGGAAATCGACCCCGGCATGGCCTTTGGCACCGGCACCCACCCGACGACCGTGATGTGTCTCGCGCTCTTAGAAAAACAAGGGCTCGCGGGGCGCCGCATGCTTGACCTTGGGTGTGGCTCGGGGATACTTTCACTTGCGGCGGCGCGGCTTGGCGCAGGTAGCATAGTTGCTGCCGACTATGACCCTATAGCCGTGGCCGTGGCAGAGGAGAACATCCGGCAAAACGGGCTGGCCAATGTAATAGAGGTAGTAGAGAGCTCCTTCTTCTCGCGTGTGCAAGGTCAGTTTGACGTAATCGTCGCTAACCTGACAGCGAAAATCATTATAGAAGCGCTGCCGGGAGTCCCGCCACACCTTGCGGCGGGCGGGGTGTTGGTTATGTCTGGCATCATCCGGGAGAAACTGGCCGCGGTAGAAGACGCGCTCATGCAACAGGGCCTCAGTGTGGCCGAAGTAAGGACCGAGGGCGAATGGGTAGCGCTCGTGGCTAAGGGCGGGGAAGCGTAGTGCCCCGCTTTTTTCTCTCTACCCGTACGGGCGCGAGCGGAGTGATTGCCGACAAGGAGGCGCATCACTTAATAGCGGTGCACCGCCACAGTTTAGGTGACGTCATTGAAGTCGCACACTTAGGACAAGTCTTTCGCGCTGAAATTGTCGCGGCGGACACGCGTGCGGTTACCGTTAGACTTACGGAGCAGCTTGTTAGCCCTGAGGCTAAGCTCAAGGTGACTTTGTTGCAGGGATTCCCTAAAGGGGACAAGATCGAGCTAATTATCCAGAAGGCAGTAGAGCTAGGAGTTGCGCGAGTTGTGCCGATGGCATGTAGTCGCTCCGTCGCTAATGTTCCTGCCGGCAAAGTTGCTGCGCGTGTAGAACGTTGGCAAACGATTGCCGCAGAGGCAGCCAAACAGAGCGGCCGCGCCGTCGTACCAGAAATAAGCCAACCGGTGGAGTTTACAGGGGCGATAGGCGAAGTGCAGGCGAGCCTAAAGCTTGTTGCCTACGAGGTTGCAGGCAGTGGGCTAAAGGAAGTATTACGGCGCGCCGGGGAAAGCCAGAGCCTAGACAGCATAGCATGCTTGGTGGGACCGGAGGGAGGCTTGTCGCGAGACGAGGTAGAGGCGGCAGAAGCTGCCGGTTTCGTACCTGTCACGCTCGGGCCGCGGATTCTCAGAACCGAGACTGCGGCACTAACCCTTGTCAGTGCGGTGATGTATGAGCTTGGCGATGTGGGAGGTTGAAATGACGACGGTCGGATTTCACACCCTCGGGTGCAAAGTTAACCAACAGGAGACCGGCTCGCTTGCAGCCCGCTTTCAGGCGGCGGGTTTTTGCGAAGTGCCTTTTACAGAGCCTGCCGACGTGTATGTCATTAATTCGTGTGCGGTCACGGGTGAGGCGGAGCGCAAGTCACTCAGCCTAGCACGGCGTCAGAAGCGGCGCTTCGGTGAAGCCATAGTGGTTCTGGCCGGTTGCTTTCCGCAGGTGTCGCTAGAGAAGGCCACCGGGGCAGGCGTCGACCTTTTGGTGGGCAGCAACGATAAAGCTAAGATAGTGGAGCTCGTAACCGAGTTGCTCGAGGATAAAGGCGGCGCGGTTACTATGGTTACTCCTTGGTCTAGTGACACTCCTTTTGAAGTGATTTCGGACGTCTTTAGCTCGTCGCGCGTGCGAGCTACTCTAAAAGTACAGGACGGGTGCGAGCAGTTCTGCGCCTACTGCATTATTCCCCATGCCCGGGGCCGGGAACGCTCGCTCCGACCGGCGGCAGTCGTGGAGCAGGCGCGCGGTTTGGTGGCGCAGGGGTATGGCGAGGTGGTCTTAAGCGGCATACATCTTGGGGCCTATGGGCGTGACCTACCGGAGTTGCCGAGCCTTGCCGACCTAATTGCCGAGCTTTCCGGCGTGGCAGGACTTAAGCGCCTGCGCTTAGGGTCAGTGGAACCTAACGATGTTAGCGCACCTTTGCTAGCGCAGTTTGCGCATAATGAGAAACTATGTGCGCACATTCATCTGCCATTGCAGAGCGGCAGTAACAGCGTGCTTAGTCGCATGGGGCGACGTTACACTGCCGAAGAATATCTAGGCGTTGTCGCCGCTTTGCGTACCGCCTCGCCAAGCATCGGCATTACGACCGACGTAATGGTAGGTTTCCCGGGGGAGAGTGACGCCGAGTTTGGCGAGACCCTAGCGCTTGTTTCCGAAGTGGGCTTCTCGCGTCTACACGTCTTTCGCTACTCCCGGCGGGAAGGGACACCAGCCGCCTCCATGCCGCGTCAGGTGGCGGCAGCCGTTAAGGCTAAGCGAGCGAACTTGCTACAGGAGCTGTCGTTACGCGAGGCCCACAAGTTTAACCTCTCCCTAGTCGGACAAGAGGCGGAAGTTCTGGTCGAGTCTTGTGACGGCGAAGTATGCTTAGGCTATACGTCCTCGTACGTCAAGGCGCATTTGCCGGCAAGTACCGGAGCGATAGGCGCTATCGTTACCACGCAAATCGCTGCGGCCACAAGCGAAGGCGTATGGGCAGCAGGAGTTATTCTCCCGCCACAGAATATACCTAGGGCAAAGAAATGAGGTGAGTTGTATGTCTTGTGTCTTCTGTCGAATTGTAGCCCGCGAAATACCCGCAAGTTTTGTGTACGAGGATGAGCATGTGTGTGCTTTTCGTGACCTAAACCCCGTCGCTCCCGTACATATTTTAGTTATCCCGAAGGCGCACGTGGCGCGCGTCGATATGCCCGAAGTTTGCGAACTTGGGCTTGGCGACCACATTTTTCGTGCTATCGGTAGCATCGTGCGGCAGGAAGGCCTAGAGGAGGGCGGCTTCCGCATCGTCAGCAACGCCGGCAAAGACGGGGGAAAGACGGTTGACCACCTGCATTTTCATCTGATTGCAGGGAGGCGCATGGCCTGGCCGCCGGGTTAGAGTTGACACTACCCCTTGCTGTGCTATAACCCGAGTTTAACAGATCAATGGACTTGATCTTACGAAAAAAAGTGCCAAAGAACCGCGTAGAATCGCGGTTTTTTGCTTGCATTTTTGCTTGTCTTATGGTATAATTTAAAGGACGGATTAGGCATA
>Ga0208243_1000838_pt1 | contig 12926 bp, 6 predicted proteins | sample Subbio2Aug_QV12A_FD_184826 | JGI IMG/M metagenome (GOLD analysis project Ga0208243, IMG submission 184826) | Serpentinite rock and fluid subsurface biosphere microbial communities from McLaughlin Reserve, California, USA - CR12Aug_QV12A (SPAdes) | ecosystem: Environmental > Terrestrial > Deep...
GCCGCATCGATCGCCCGCACCGCCGCGATCCTGCACGGCGACGATCCCGGGCCCGACCCGATGGGCGGCTACCACGCCGCGAACATCGAGTTCCACGAGGCGATCATGACCGGTTGCGGCAACGACCTGATCGCTGTTGCCTTCGAGCGAATCCGCCACTTGCCCTTCGCCGCGCTGGGCACGCTCGCCTTCGAACCGACGGCCCGGAAGAGCGACCTCATCCGCCTGAGCGTCGGCCATTCGCAGCATGTCATCATCCTCGACGCGCTGCGCCGGCGCGATGCCGCGCGCGCCGAGGCGATGATGCGCGAGCACAGCCATGCCACGCTCAACTATGCCGACCTGTTCGTGACGTGACGGCGGGAGGAGCGGTGCAGGCAGGGGCGCGGATCGGAGATCGCCCGACCGCCGAAGGGCCGGCATGTCCCGTCCCCCCGCCGTCTGCACGGCCGCCACGCATCCGCTCCGACGGGTCGTCCTCGATTCTGCGGTGTCCGAACGATCGCAGGCGGGCATCCGCGCGGCCTTCTCGTCGGCGTCCCGAGGCGGCAGCGCTGGCGGCGCGCGCGAGGCTGGCCTGCGCGGTTCCGCGGGCGGCCGACCGGAACGCCGGCGACGACCGGCGCCGCGTGCCTCGTCGTGGACCGGCTCGCGGGCATGGACGGCGAGGCCCGGGTCCCGGATACGTCGTCCTTCGTGCGCTCGGACGCCGTTCCGGGATGACGCGGTGGGGGTGCCGCCCGGAATGCGGTCGCTTCGGCGAACCCCGCAACGCGATCGCGAACCTGACGAAGCAGAGCCTCGAAGGACTTGACGACTTCGCCGGTGCGGAAGAGTCGAAGACGGGCCTGACCGCACAGCCATTCGATGCCGTCGTCCGCGAACAGAAGTTGTATTCGTCGCAGAACTCCACCAGTATGGCTCCATCGGCAGCCGCCGTTGGGGACAGCAACGCGCGTAGGTTACTTTCGAGGAGGGGTGAGGCACGCCCGAGGCCGGCGACAGGGCAGGATCGGGCACCGCGGCGTCGGTTGCGCCTCCCAGGCGAGGTGCGCGATGCACGGACCGGTTCTCCGCCGGCCGGCCGCGTCCGCGAGACGAATGGAAGCGAAGCCCGATGGACTGCAGGACATTCCTCCTTACCATGGCGTTCCTCACCGGCTGCTCGTCCGAGGCACCGCCTCTCTTCGACGACGCGGAGATCGCCTATCTGAACGGAGGCGGCATCCTCGACGCGACGATGCCGAAGCTCCAGGGTCATGATGAAGTCTGCCTCTTCGGCCGTGACGCCCTCAAGTACAAGGGCTGCCCAGACATGCAGGGAGCAGCCATCGGTCTGCTTAGAGGCAACGACTGTGAGATCTTCAGTCTGAAAGGCGTTCAGGCGCGGGTGTTGGCGGATGGATACGATCGCGAATGCCGGAGCATCAGATCCGATTTTGCCATGTGCATTTTCGTCCGGCACGGACAAAGGCACCTCGTCCTGTGGGACAAGGCGGAGGCGCGCTGCAACGGATGACGACGCAGGCTTTGGCGGACATGGCGCGGTCCCTGCGCCGGCGGCTCGTCAGGTCAGGAACAGATGGTACGCGAAGAACGCCATGATGATGGCGAAGAATCCGACGATGTATCGCCAGTAGCGCGTGTTGCCTCATCTCCGCCCAAGCATTTCCAGGATGTAGTCTATGATTTCCATGGCCGGCCTCGCTTCGAATGTCGATCAGGCGCTGCGGATGTTCCCGGCCGGCCCGACGGCGACAGCACGGTTGCGCCGGAGGTCGCCCGACACTGTGCGCAAAGAGACACGTTCATGAGTGGCGCAGACCCGGAGCGGCCGGGAGGCGAGTATGCGGCGTAGGCTTTGGATGCGCACGCTTGCGGCGACGCTGCCGGTCATCGCAGTGGCCGGGGCACTGGCCTACAACCAGTCTGACGTCCATGCCTCCCGGATCTACGCCCGGAGCGTGGTGGCGGCGATCCGCGAAGGGGGCGATCCCGGGGGGCTGGATGTCGAATGGACATGTTCGAAGCAGCATCGCTACCTCGTGTTCTATGAAGGATACTTCGTCTGTAGCATACCCGAGGAATGGGACTGCAACCACCACAATATCTACATGGAGTTCACGGGCCTGACCTACCGGTTTCGCCCGGACTCGCTGCAGCGGCAACTGGCCATGTCGTGCGGTGGCGCCTTCCCGGGGCTTTCGGAACTGTATCCCTGGCGTCGGGGAGGATGACACGCAGGACGAGCGGCAAGAACCCATCGCGCCGAAGCGGACCGGCCAGCCGGCCGCTCGTCCGGACCCGCAGCGCCGACCGCCTCGTCTCCGGCCGCCGGATCTCCGCCCGCCCCGCCTTCACGCCCCCTCCATCTCCCCCTTCGCCTTCAGATCCGCCACCTGGCGGATGGCGTCCGCCAGGGTCTGCGGGTCCTGCGCGCCCATCACGGCGTATCTGTTCTCGATGATGAAGCAGGGCACGCCGCGCACGCCCATGCGGGAGGCGGTGGCGATTTCCTCGGTGACGGCGTCGCGGTCGGCGTCGGTGGGGAGCAGCGTCTCGACGACGGCCGCGTCCATGCCCGCCTCGCGCGCCGCCGCGATGAGTTCGGCCGGGTCGCCGACATTGCGGCCCTCCTGGAAGTAGAGCTCGAACAGGCGCCGGGCGAGGCGGTTCTGGATCTCGGGCCCGGCAGAGCCCGCCCAGCGGATCACCCGGTGGGCGTCGAGCGTGTTCGGCGCCACCGTGATCGCCTCGAAGTCGAAGGCGATGCCGTCGGCGGCACCCGCCGACACCAGCGTGTCGTGCGCCTGTCGCAGCCGGTCGCCGCTGCCGAACTTCGCCAGCATGTAGGCCTTGCGCTCCAGCCCCTCCGGCGGGATCGACGGGTCGAGCTGGTAGGGCCGCCAGCGCACGTCGACGGCGATGCCTTCGGCAAGCGCGATCGCGCGGTCGAGCCGCTTCTGGCCGAGGAAGCACCAGGGGCACACGACGTCGGAGATGACGTCGATGCGGACGGTCTGGGTCTGGTTCATGGCGGGTTCCATGGCTGAACTCCGTAAGCGATGGTCGGATCTCTCGGGCGCTGCGGGCCTCGGCGGCCCGCATCCCGTGTGCGTCACTCGGCGGCGCGCCACCAGGTCGGCAGCTGGTAGCCGTAGAGCGGCACCTTGCCGGTGTGCGCGATGCGTGTCCAGCGGCCGACCCACTGCTCGTCCTGGTGATAGAGCGGCACGACATAGGCGCCGGAGAGCAGCAGCCGGTCGAGCGCCCGCACCGCCTCGACGAAGTCGCCGCGCTCGCGCGCCTGCAGCAGCGCCTCGATCAGCGCGTCGACGGCGGGCTCGGCGACGCCGGCGAAGTTCCACGAGCCCTGCGCGTCCTTCGAGGCCGAGCCCCAGCGGCCGACCTGCTCGACGCCCGGCGACAGCGAGGCAGAATAGCTCGTCAGGATGACGTCGTAGTCGCGCGTCAAGAGCCGCTGCTGGTACTGCGCGGCATCGACCGAGCGGATCGAGGCCTCGATGCCGAGGCTGGCGAGCGTCCGCTGCCAGGCCAGCGCCAGTTCCTGGCCGCCATTGGCCTTGAGCATGATCTCGAAGGCGAAGGGCCGGCCGTCGGGACCCACCATCTTTCGGTCCTGCATGGCATAGCCCGCCGCCTTCAGCGCCTCGAAGCCCTGGCGCAGGAAGGCCCGGTCGCGCCCGCTGCCGTCAGAGACCGGCGGCGCCCAGGTGCCGGCCAGGATGGCGGGGTCGACCGTGTCGGGGAAGGGCGCGAGCAGGGCCTTCTCGGCCGGGCTCGCCGGCACGCCCTGCGAGCCGAGTTCGGAGCCGTCCCAGTAGCTCTTCGTGCGCGTATAGACCCCGCCGAACAGGTTCTGGTTCGCCCATTCGAAGTCGAACAGCCCGGCAAGCGCGCGCCGCGCGGCGCGATCCTTGAACACCGGCCGCCTTGTGTTCATCACGAACCCGTACATGCCCGACGGCAGGCCGCTGTCGAACGTGTCCTTCGCCACCGCGCCGCTCGCCACGGCGGGGAAGTCGTAGTCGCTGGTCCAGCGGGTCGAGCTGTTCTCCGGAAAGACGTCGATCAGGCCCTTCTTGAAGGCCTCGAACATGGCGTTCTCGTCGCGGAAATAGGTGAGGCGGATCGTGTCGAAATTGTCGAAGCCGCGCTTGGAAGGGATGTCCTTGCCCCAGTAGCCGGGATCGCGCCGCAGTTCGAGGAGTTCACCCGGCCGCACCGTCGCGATGGTGTAGGGTCCCGAACCGATCATCGGCGCGAGCGTCGACTTGTCGAAGGTCGCCGCGTCGATCGCATGCTTCGGCAGCACCGGCATCAGGCCGAGGATCAGCGGCAGTTCGCGGTCGGGCGTCTCGAAGGTGAAGCGCACGCCGCGCTCGCCCACCTTCTCCATCGCGGCCAGCTTGTTCACCGTCGTCGCATAGCGCGGGAAGCCCTTGTCGCGCAGAAGCTCGAACGTGAAGATCACGTCCTCGGGCTTGACCGGCTCGCCGTCCGAGAAGCGGGCGCGGGCGTCGAGCGTGAACTCCGCATAGGTCCGGTCCTCGTCGGTGTCGATCGTCTCGGCCAGCAGCGGATAGAGCGTGAAGGGCTCGTCGTAGGAGCGCATCATCAGCGTCTCGAAGACGTTGTTGCCGTAGAGGAGGTCGAGGATGCCGCGCGCGCCCGACCCCTGGATGATCAGCGGGTTCAGGCTGTCGAAGGTGCCCTGCACGGCATAGTTGATCGCGCCGCCCTTCGGCGCATCGGGATTGGCGTAGGGCAAATGGTCGAAACCGGCGGGCAGCGCCGGCTCGCCATGCATGGCGATGGCATGCCGCGGCTCGGCGCCGGCCGGAGCGGCGGCGAAGGGGAGGGCGCAGAGCGCCAGGGCGAGGAGGGGGGTGAAGGGTCTCATGGCGGCCGTCGTCGATGAGCGGTGTGATTCGGGCCACCCTAACACGCCGGACCCGGCCTGCACCCCTCGCAGGACAAAGCGGCGGGAATCCGGACGACGATACTGGATTCGCCCCGCGCGCGGGTGTAACACGCGGCGGCAGGAAGATTCATGGTCCGCCGGGGGCGCGCGGCCAAGTCATGCTGTCGCCTCATTTGGCCAACAATGAGCGGCCAAGGTTCAGGCACCGAAACCCGAGAGGAAGCGCAACCGATGCAGTCGAAGAACATCTCCGCACCCCGCCTTGCAATCTACGCGGCCGGCGTGGCCGGCTTCGTGGTGGCGAGCGCCGCACCGGTCCTGGCGCAGCAGCCGGGCCAGCCGCCGCGCGGCTGGTTCAAGGCCTGCTCCAAGCAGGAAGACATCGACATCTGCAACGTGCAGAACATCGTCGTGGCCGATTCCGGCCAGCTGATCACCGGCGTCAGCCTGATCGAGGTCAAGGGCAAGGTGAACCGCAAGGTCTTCCAGGTGACCGTGCCCACCGGCCGCATGATGATGCCCGGCATCGGCATGCAGGTCGACACCTCCAAGCCGCAGAAGGTCGACTATGCCGTCTGCTTCCCGGACCGCTGCGTGGCCGAGGTGCCGATGACCGACGAACTGGTCGCCGCCTTCAAGAAGGGCACCGAGCTGACGCTGACCTCGGTCAACTTCCAGAACCAGCCGAACCCGATCAAGGTCTCGCTCTCGGGCTTCACCGCCGCCTTCGACGGCGCGCCGCTCCAGCAGGCCGACATCGAGGACCGCCAGAAGAAGCTCCAGGAGTTCGTGTCGAAGAACAACGAGGACTTCGCCAAGAAGCTCAAGGAAGAGCAGGAAAAGGCCAAGGCCGCGAACTGACCACGACGTCTGCGAGGGCGGGCGGGACGGAGTTCCGTTCCGCCTGGGTCGGGAGTTCTGCGCGCCGGCATCGTCGTGCGTCCTTCGAGGCTCGCTTCGCTCGCACCTCAGGATGAGGGCCGTCGAGGTGCTCGCGCCAGACGCGCACCCCCGCCTTCGTCATCCCGGAACGGCGTCCGAGCGGAGCGAAGGACGACGTATCCGGGATCCATGCCTCCCTGTCGCACACGAACGAGATGGTGCAGGAGAGATCGCCGAACGTCGTCGCGTTTCTCCGTCGTCCAGCCTCCCGACATCGTCCGAGGCACGGATCCCGGGTCTGCGCCTCCTTTTCGCTCCGGCTTCGCCCGGGATGACGACGCTGAAGGGGCGCCCCCGCCAGCCTTCACGCCGCCTGCATCTGCCGTGCCGCGAAAGCGTGGATCTCGATCGGCGCCTTCTTGCCCTTCACCGAGATCGGCGGCAGCGGGCGCGCGGCGTCGCGCAGCTTGGCGGGCAGCGCGTCGTAGACCACCCGCGACACCAGGGTTTGGTCCGGATCGGCGGCCGAGCACAGCCGCGCCGCCAGGTTGACGTGGTCGCCGAGCACGGTGAAGTCCTTGCGGTGGGTCGAGCCCATCGCGCCCACCACCACCTCGCCGGTGTTGACGCCGATGCCGATCTTGAGATCGGCGGAGGTCTGGCTCGCCATCTCGTTCATGGCGTTCATCATGCCGATGGCGCATTCCACGGCGTGCTTGGACATGTTGGCGCCGGCGAACACCGCCATGATCTGGTCGCCGACATATTTGTCGATGTCGCCGTGATTGGCGGTGACGATGTCGGCCAGCTTCTGGAAATAGCTGTTCAGCACCGTGACGACTTCCTCGGGCTCGCGGTTCTCCGAAAACGCCGTGTAGCCGCGGATGTCGGCGAAGAGCACGGCCATCTGCCGCCGCTCGCCGCCGAGATGCACCGTTCGCGCATCGCTGTTCTGGATCGCCCGCATGGTGCCGGCGGAGACGAACTTCTGCAGCTCGAAGCGTTCGTTCAGCTGAACGATCATGTCGTTGAACCGCGTCGCGAGATCGCCGATCTCGTCGCGCGAGGCCACGCCGCGCACCCGGTGGGCGAGGTTTCCCTTGGCGATCTCCGACGCCGCCTCGCCGATGCGCAGGATCGGCCGCGAGATGCCGAGCGCAAACAGCAGCGCGCCCGCCAGCGCCGCGACGAGCCCGATCGCCAGCCATTGCGCCAGGCTGCGGATCATGTCGTTGACCGGCGCGTAGGCGTCGGCCTCGGCCTTCTCCGCCACCACGGCGAAGGGGAAGGCGCGCGACAGCGCGATGGCACCGAGCGAGATCGATCCGTCGTCCAGCGTGAAAGGCTCGACCGCCACGGTCGCCGTGCCGGTGTCGAGCATGTCGCGCGCCTTGGCCAGTACCGCCGGCTGGTTCCACGGGCCTCCGTCGCTGGCGAAGACGACGCGGCCCTCGCGGTCGACCACGTGGATCGATCCGGTCTTGGCGAAGGGGTTGTTCTCGACGGCGCCGCGCAGCCGGGCGAGGTTGACGCGCGCGTGCAGCGTCGCCGCCCGCTCGCGGATGCCGCCGGGAATGGGCAGGCTCACCGTGGCAAGCCAGTCGCCCGTCTCGGCGACGGCTACCACCTGGGCCGCCGCGCGCCCGTCGGCGGGCATCTCGAACTGTCCTGCATCCACCCGCAGCACCTCGAGCGGATTGTCGAAATGCGCCTTCAGCCGGTCGAAATAGGCTTCCTGCACCACCGTGATCGGACGCGGCACGCCGTCCACGTCGACCTGCAGCACCACGACGTCCGGCAGGTCGGCGATGCCCTGGCGCAGCACCACGATCTTCTCCTCGAAGCCGAGCTGCTCGCCGGAGATGGCGTTGCGGATCAGGTCGAGCGGTGTGTAGAGCGAGTATTCGAGGAAGTCGTTGAACTCGCCCGTCACCTTGTCCACCGTCACGGCGAGCTGCTCGTTGGCCGCACTCTTCAGCTCGTCGCGCGCCACCCGGATCACCGACTGGCCGGCCACGATCAGCGGCAGCGCCGCGATCACGGCGGTGAAGATCAGCATCTTCGCACGAAGGTTGAGGCGCATGCTGCAAATCCCGGCGGCGACGGAGGAATGCCGTGTCTGCGGGCGTGGCGACGGCGCGACCGCGGCACGACGCGAAAGCGCGTCGGCACGATCCTCCCCGGGTCCCCGCCCATCAGGCGAAGGATCAGTTTAGACCCGAATCACCCGTTTCGGGAAGCAGCAGAGTCTGCGAACGCGGCCGCGCCCGGATGGTGATCCGGTCGGTCGACACGCTGCAGTCCAGCCCGTGCGGGTCCGACGTGGTGAGTTCCGCCGCGACGTCGCCCGGCTGCGTGATCTCCACGCGCGCCTTCTCGCCGTCGCTCTCGAAGCCGTTCGACAGCGTCCAGTAATGGTCGAGCGCATCGCCGTCGGCATCGCGCGAGCCGCTGGCGTCGAGCACGAGGCTGTCGAGCGCGCCGCCGATGAACAGGTCGACGTCGGGGCCGGCATCGGCGACCGGCGGCGCGTTGACGAAGACCTCCAGCGTCTCCACCGTGGCCGCGCAGGCCGAGCCGGACGTATCCGTGGCCTTCATGCGCACCGCATAGGTGCCGGGCCTGTCGAAGGTGTGGCTCACCTGCGGCCCTGTCGCCAGGTGCCCGTCGCCGAAGTCCCAGTCGTAGCTGGCGATCGCGCCATCGGTGTCGAAGGAGCGCGACGCGTCGAAGGCCACCGCCTGGCCGGGGCAGGTCTTGCGCTCCGCCTCGATGATGGCGGCCGGCGGCCGGTTCACCTTCACCAGACGTGCCACCGGCGTCAGCAGCACCTGGCCGGCGCGGTCGATCGGGCCCTTCACCGCGACCGAATAGGTGCCCGGCTGGGCAAAGACGTGCACGGCGGCCGGCCCGGTCGCATTGCTGCCGTCGCCGAAGCTCCACACCAGCGCGTTCGGATCGGCGAGGCCGGGCAGGTTGGACAGGCCGAAGGCGACGCGCTCGCCGGCGCAGGCCGCCTGCGCCGCCTCGATCGCCGTGCGCGGCGCGTCGGCGACGGTCACGCTGAAGGTGGTCGAATTCTCGGCATTGGCGAGCCCGGTGCCGTCGCTCACCGTCAGCGTCACCGGGAAGGTGCCGGGCGTGCGCCAGATGTGCCGAACCTCGACGCCGGTCGCCGTGCTCCCGTCGCCGAAATCCCAGCGATAGGAGGCGATGCCGCCGTCCGGGTCGACCGATCCGGCTGCCGAGAGCTCGAGCGGCTGGTCCACCTCCACGGCCGCGTTGCCGGCGATCCGCGCCTCCGGGGCGGCGTTGATGGTGATGACGTGGATGGTGTCGGCGCTGGCGCAGCCCTGGTTGCCGGCTCCCGACAGCGCCTTCAGCTGCACGCGATAGGTGCCGGGCCGGTCGAAGGCGTGCCGCACCACGGCGCCGCTGCCCGTCGTGCCGTCGCCGAAGTCCCAGGCGTGGCCGGTCACGGTGCCGCCGTCGAGATAGGAGGCGGCGCCGTCGAACACCACCTCCTCGCCCACCGCCGCGGCACGGACGGCATTGATGACCGCGCGCGGCGCCGGCAGCACCGTTACAAGGAGGTCGTCGCTCGAGACCGGCGAGCAGAGGCCGAGATTGTCGCCCTCGATCTGCAGCGTGACGCGGTAGCGGCCGGCGTCGGTATAGGCGTGCTCCGGCTGGTCGCCGCCGCCGCTGGAGCCGTCGCCGAAATCCCACGAGAAGCGGTTGACCACGCCGTCGATGTCGGTCGACCGGCGCCCGTCGAAGCGCACCGTCGTGTTGGCGCAGATCTCGAGGTCCTCGCCGGCATCGGCGACGGGGGCGGGCAGCACGGTCACCAGCGTCTTTGCCGAATGGCTGCCATTGGCCAGCCCCGATTCGTCCGTCACCGTCAGGCGTACGCCGAAGGTGCCCGGCGTCTCGAAGGTCTTGGTCGGGTTGATGATGTCGGAGGCTGCACCGTCGCCGAAATCCCAGGCATAGCGCAGCAGCCCCTGGTCGGGATCGCTCGACGACGAGCCGTCGAAGACGACGACGTCGCCCACGCAGGCCTGGCGGTTGTCGCCGGCCACCGCCAGCGGCGCGCGGTTGATGCGCACCGTCATCGAATCGCGGTTCTGCGAATTGGACAGGCCCTTGCCGTCGTCGACCGTCAGCAGCACCGGAAAGACGCCGCCGGTCTGGTAGGTATGTTCCACCACCGGCCCGGTCGCCGTGTTGCCGTCGCCGAGATCCCACAGATAGCTGAGCCCGTCATTGTCGGCGTCCGCCGAGGCGGTCGCGTCGAGCACGACGCGCAGCGCCTCCGAGAAGACGTCGCGGCCGGCTTCCGCCACCGGCTGGTGGTTCACGAAGACGGTCGTCTCGTCCTGCGCGGTCCGGTTGCCGGCGCTGGAATCGTCGGTCACCGTCAGCGTCACGGTGTAGACGCCGGGCGCCTCGAAGCGGTGCTCCACGTCGGCGCCGTCGAGCACCGTGCCGGTCTCGTTGACGTCCCACCGCCACGCGGTCACCGCGCCGTCGCGGTCGCTCGACCGGTCGCCCGACAGGCGGAAGGTCTCGCCCGGCGCCACGACGAGATCGGGGCCTGCATGCGCCACCGGCGCCTCGTTCACCGTCACGCGGATCTGCGAGAAGTCGCTGGCGTTCGGATGGCCGCTGTCGTCGTCCACCGTGAGTTCGACCGTGTAGGTCCCGGGCCGCGCGAAGGCGTGTTCCACCACCTCGCCCTCGGCCGTGGCGCCGTCGCGGAAGTTCCAGGCATGGCGGGTGATCGTCCCGTCCGGGTCCTCCGAGCGGCGGCCGTCGAAGGTCAGCGTCTCGCCGGGGGCCGCGACCATGTCGAAGCCGGCATCGGCGACGGGCAGCGCGTTCACCCGCACCGTCATCGTGTCGGTCGCGCCGTTGCGGATCGTGCCGGAATCGTCCGCGATCGACAGCGTCACGGCATAGGTGCCGGGGCTGCGGTAGGTGTGGGCGATCGTGCGGCCTTCGCCGGTCTCGCCGTCGCCGAAATCCCAGCGATAGGACGCGATCGCGCCGTCGCTGTCGGTGGAGCCGCCCGCGTCGAAGCTGACCACCGAGGCCGTGACGTGCTGGTCGGGTCCGGCGTGGGCCACCGGCGGCTGGTTCACCAGGATGCGCCGCTCGGCGCTCGCCTGGTCGTTTGCGAGCCCTGAATCGTCGGTGACGGTCAACCGCGCGACGTAGAGACCCGACCGGGCATAGCGGTGCACGACCTCGCGGCCGGTCGCGGTGGCGCCGTCGCCGAAATCCCAGTCATAGGCGAGGATGTTGCCGTCCGGATCCTCCGACGCCCCGCCGGAGAAGACGACCGGCTCGTCGATGGCGGCGGGCCGGTCCGCCTCCACCCGCGCCACCGGCGCAAGGTTCGGCCGGTCGGCGACGGTGACGGTGAGCGTGTCCGACGCGCTCGCATTGTCCTGGCCGGAACCGTCTGTGACGGTCAGCGTCACCGTGTAGGTCCCCGGCCGGTCGTAGGCGATCGATCGCTTCTGCCCCTGCGCCGTCCTGCCGTTGCCGAAGTCCCAGCGATAGTCGACGAGGTTGGTGTCCGGGTCGCTGGAAGCGCCGCCGTCGAAATCGATGCGCTGGCCGACGATCGCCGCCACGTCCGGCCCCGCCTCCGCCAGCGGCTGCGCATTGCGCCGCTCCTCCACGAAGGCCACGAACTTCTTTTCGGTGACGCCGCTGTCGAGGCCCGAATCGTCGACCAGCCGCAGTTTCCCGAAATAGGTGCCGGGCTCGGCATAGGCATGCGCGATCGCGGCCTCCGTCGACACCGTGCCGTCGCCGAAACTCCATTCGATCAGGGTGATGCGGCCGTCGGGATCGGCGGCCGCGCGGGCGTCGAAGACCTGCGGCACGCCGGTCTGCAGCGGCAGTTCGGGCGCAATGGCGACGTCCGGCGGCTGGTTGTAGGGGTGGGTGACGGTAACGGTGAAGCGCGCCTCGGCCTCCGAGCCGCGCCGCCCGGAATCGTCGCGCACCAGCACGTGTACCTCGTAGCTTCCGGGCCGCGCATAGGCGTGCCGCGCCTCGAAGCCCGAGGCCTTGGCGCCGTCGCCGAAGTCCCATTCCACCGCCACCACGTTGCCGTCGGGATCGGTCGTGCCCGTCGCCTCGAAGGGGATCACCTCGTTGACGAAGGCGGCGCGGTCGCCGCCGACGCGCACCTGCGGCGACAGGTTCCGGCGGTTGTCGACGATGACCTCGAAACCCGTGCTCGCGACCGCATTCTCGCGTCCGGAATCGTCCTCGACGGTCAGCGTCGCGCGATAGGTGCCCGCGACGTGGTAGACGTGCTCGACGGCGAGCCCTTCCGCCGTCGCGCCGTCACCGAACTCCCAGCGGTAGGCGAGGATCGAGCCGTCCGGATCGCGGGAGCCCGAGCCGTCGAAGCGCACCGGCGCGCCCGTCACCGCCTCGCGGTCGCCGCCTGCCTCGGGGATCGGCGCATCATTGCCGGAATCGACCACGGTGAAGCTGCGCTCGATGGTGGTTACACCGTTGGAGAGGCCGGAATCGTCGGTGACGGTCAGCGTCACGCCATAGGTGCCGGGCGCAGCGAAGCTTCGCCGTATCACCGGCTTGTCCGAGCTCGTGCCGTCGCTGAAGCGCCACGCGACGGCAACGATGCGCCCGTCCGGGTCGGTCGCCGCCGATGCGTCGAACAGCCCGGGCGCGCCCGCCACCAGCCGGTCGGGCGTCTTGGCCGCCGTCGGGTCCGGCGCGGCGTTGACGAACATGCTCGCCGCGGCGCGGGCGACGCTGTTGGCGGCACCGCGCCCGTCGTCGACCGTCAGTGACACGGCATAGGTTCCTGGCTGCGCATAGCGGTGGGCGACCGCCGCGCCCGCGGCCGTCGTGCCGTCGCCGAAGTCCCAGGCGAAATCGTGCGTGTCGCCGTCCGCCCCTTGCGTGCTGCCGGCGTCGAAGGCGATCGCCTCGCCGAGCGCGATCCGCCTGTCGCCGCCGGCATTGGCGACCGGGGGTGCGTTGACGGCGATCATCCGCGTCGCGACCGCCTCGTTGCACGGATTGTCGGAACTGTCGGTGACGGTGA
>Ga0208243_1000839_pt1 | contig 12920 bp, 10 predicted proteins | sample Subbio2Aug_QV12A_FD_184826 | JGI IMG/M metagenome (GOLD analysis project Ga0208243, IMG submission 184826) | Serpentinite rock and fluid subsurface biosphere microbial communities from McLaughlin Reserve, California, USA - CR12Aug_QV12A (SPAdes) | ecosystem: Environmental > Terrestrial > Deep...
CCATTATCCTTAGCGTAACCAATTTCATTTTCCCATTCCTCGATACTAAACTCACTATATAGCTCAATGTTCTGAATCCCGTTAGGTCCTTTATATAGTCTAGGTCTAACATTGGGCCTTATTTCGTTCACGATTGTCTTTGTGACAACAGCTCCGGCTCCAGCTTCGGTGGCCTTTTTCATTGCTTCACCACTGGCTGTAAGTGGTCCGGCGGCTATTATAATAGGATTCTTTAGCTTTAATCCCATAAAATTAGTTGATAAGTCCAAAGTCAGTCCCCCTTCAATTAAAAATTTCTCGAAGCCTATTTTCATGTCCGCAGGATTTTCGCACCATTAGCTTAGGTTGTATGTAAATTTTCTGCTGGTAATTAATATCATCTTCGTTTTCAATACTATCAAATAGTATTCTTGCTGCAATCAGGCCCATTTTATATACAGGCTGTGAAACTGTTGTAAGCTTTGGCTCAACAAGGGAAGCCATCCTAATATCGTCAAAGCCAACAATTGCAATGTCATTAGGTATCTTTAAGCCTTCCGTCTTTATAGCATCTATGGCTCCAATAGCCATTAAATCATTGGCAGCAAAAATTGCATCCGGCGGATTATGAAGGCTTAATAGCTTTTTTGCAGCTATATAGCCCCCTTCAACCTCGTTATCTCCATTTATGATCAAATTCTCATGAGTAGAAAGCTGGTTTTCTTCTAAAGCCTTTATGTAACCTATGCATTTATCTTTATTTTCCCTCAAATGTAAAGGACCTGTTATATGAGCTATACGCTTATAACCAATCTCTATAAGATGCTGGGTAGCCAGTTGACCTCCTAGTAAATAATCTGTATATACAATGTTTTCTGGAGGATTCTCATCCCTATCAATTAGCACCAGGGGTACCTTTGCTTCTTTAATTTTCTTAAATTCAGAAGGGGGCAATTGGCTGGCAGTTAAAATAAAGCCATCAACCCTTTTTTCCAGTAGCATGTCTATGTATTGATTTTCTCGTGCCTCAGAATACTCGGTGTTGCATAGTAGGATATTATAGCCCTTTTGATGCGTTACATCCTCAACACCCTTTGCAATTTGTGGGTAAAGTGGATTAAGAATGTTGGGAACTAGTAAAGCAATTGTATTTGTACGACTTAGGGCTAGACTTCTGGCTAAACCATTTGGTGTAAATTGTAATTCCTTTATAACTGAAAGGACCCTTTCAGTGGTTATAGGGGAAACACTTTGGGGGTGGTTTAAAACCCTTGAAACCGTTGCCACTGATACCCCGGCTTTTTTAGCCACCTCACGTATATTTGCCATTTCTTCACCTCTCATGAACTAGCTTCAGTATATTTTAATTATAGCATGAAGAATATAACAGGGTTAAAAATTTTTTAATATTCTGTAATATAAAAATAAACCCTCCACATAGGTAGAAGGCTTATTTGGACTAAGTGATAAAAACCTATGTAATTTCTATTAAAGCTTAAAGCTAATAACCTCCTGAGAACCACTGAAGTATACGAGGCTTTTAGAGGGAGCAGTTGAAGCGATAATATTACCTTTTCTAATAACATACAGGCATTCTGGCATCAAGCGGATTGCATCCATTTCATTTGTTGCATTTATTATAACAAAATCAGCTGGCTTACCCACCTCTATACCATAATTATCCTGTAGATTCATGGCTATTGCGGAGTTTGTAGTTATCATATCATAGAGGGATTTAATTTGATTATAGCCACTAAGGTGACCAAGGTGCATTAAAAGATTAGCCGCCTGTAGCATGCTTCCCTTGCCCAGTGGGTACCATGGATCCATAATCGAGTCGTGGCCTATGCTAACATTTACACCCCTCTCCATCAGCTCATCAACCCTTGTTATCCCTCTTCTGCGAGGGTATCCATCAGTTCTGTTTTGAAGAACTGCGTTATCAAAGGGATTTGTTATCATGTTCATCTCTGCACGCTTCAATATTCCTATAAGCCTAAAGGCATAATCATTGTTGTAATTGTGCATTGCAGTTGTATGACTTGCAGTAACAAGACCCTGCATTTGATGGTCTATAGTTAGCTTTGCCATAACCTCAACAAATCTTGATTGCTCATCCCCTGTTTCATCACAATGGATATCAATAAGGCGATTGTATTTCTGTGCCAGATGGAAGACAAACTCTACGTCCTTAACTCCATCCTCACGGGTCAGCTCGTTATGGGGTATACCGCCTACAGCATCAACTCCCATCCTCATAGCCTCCTCCATTAACTCTTCGCCATTTGGGAAGGCATAGATACCATCTTGAGGAAAGGCTACAATCTGCAAATCAACGTAATCCTTCATTTCCTCCTTTACCTCCAGTAGAGCCTCCACCATAAGCATTCTAGGGTCACACACATCTGCGTGGGTCCTGATCTTTAGTGTTCCATGAGCTACCTCCCACTTAATTGCCTCAATTGCATTCTTTTTTATAATTTCTTTAGTTAAGAGTGGTTTTCTTTCACCCCAAATTTTAATGCCCTCTAATAGAGTTCCGGAGAGATTATAGCGTGGGTCCCCAACACTTAAAACAGCATCTAGATGGAGATGAGGGTCACAAAAAGGCGGAGTGACAAGATTACCCATGGCATCTAATTCCTTGACCCCCGTAACTGATAGCTTTTCTTCGATCCCCACGAAGATTCCGTTGGAAATTCCTATATCAACTAAGCCCTCCCGGTTCCTTAGCTTAGCATTTCGTATGATTAGTTCCATAAAAGACTCCTTTCTGAGCTGCGCAATCTGAATGAAAACGGTTACAACCTAATTTGCGGCCTTTATAGTATGATCCTGCTTCAAGCCTATAGAAGTGAGTATAATATCTATTAGCCAATAGCCAAGGAAGGAGGCTATAATTCCGTTAATCGGCGGTACACCCGGACTGAAGTAAGCTACTATTGCACCTACAATATAAGCTAGTATACCAGAAAGATTAAACTGTCTAAGCTTTACCTCACTAAGCCTTGGATAATTACCCTTATGCTTGATAAAGAAGTCTGCCATTATTACCCCTCCAATTGGAGGAATAAAGGTACCTAGCAGCACCAAATATGGAATTAGCCAATTGTACATACCAAAGATTGCAAGTATAGTTCCGATAGCAGCTCCTATTATAGTAAAGTTTCTTCGTTTTTCGGTTCTAAATAAATTACAGCCAGCAACTGAGAAATTGTATACCGTATTGTCTTGTGTCGTCCATATATTTAAGAAAAGCATTACAATACCCCATAAAAGCAAGCCCTGCATTGACAATACATTTACTATATCAGCCTCTTGGTAAACAATAGCACCGTAGGCACCGGCGAAAATCATTAATCCATTACCAATAAAGAAGGCAATTAAGCTAGAATAAATAGCTACCTTAGCGCTTTTTGCGAAACGGGTCCAGTTGGTGGCCTGTGTTCCACCACTTACAAAGGTACCAAAAACTATTGTAATAGCTGCACCTAAGGACATAGGGCTTGTAGGAACAATTTCCTTTAAGGCCGCATAGCCACCAACATCCTTAGTGGCAATAGTAAAGCTCCAAAGGATAAGTATAGTCATTAAAGGCACCGCGAACTTAGATAAAAGCTCCAGGCCTCTATAACCAATATAAGCCGTCCAGCAGAAGGCAAAGCCAAAGAATATCATTAATGGTATTTGGAAGGAGGAGCTCAATTTCATTAATTCAATAAAAATAATAGCAACAGTAGCAGTGCCCCACGCATACCAGCCTATTTGAGTGAAGCCAAGGATAAAATCGGGCCATTTGCTTCCTAGATCGCCAAAGCCAAAACGAGCCATTAATACTGAATTCAGGCCACTTTTATAAGCTATGTAGCCTAATATTGCAACATAGACACCTAGCAATAAATTACCTAAAGCTGTTATCCATAGTAGGTCATTGAACTTAAAGGCTACTCCAAGGCTTCCACCACCCCACATAGTTGCAGTGAAAAAGGTAAAGCCTAATAGTACAATAGATGTGGACCAAAGGCTTTTACGAGCTTCAAAGGGGACCTCTGATAGTGGAAAGTCCTGATTCTCAGGAGTTAGATTTTGGGTTTTTTCCATAGTCACAATAAAACCTCCTCATAATTTTTTTACTTATTTTACTGACAAAGCCTCCCTTCGTTGATTGTTAAGTGTTGATAAATAAAGAATGTAAACGGTTACATTAAGGTATTTCTACACTATTAAGAATATTCCTTCTTTTTAAAAAAAGTTTTTAGAAAATTTATTTTAGTAACTTTCGTTTTAATGACTTATGATTGCATTAGCCTTGTTATTATGATAATTTATAAGTATATGTGTTTAAGCTGTGCAGCTAAAATTATAATTGTATAATAATTATTTTAAAATTAAGGCACTAAAATAGATATGCTAAAGATAATGGAGAGTTAGAATTACAAGGGGAGTTGAAAAATGTGAGGGAGGAAATTAGTGCTGGCGGAGTAGTAATCTTCGGAAATGCAATACTTATGCTGAAAAAATATAATGGTGATTGGGTTCTTCCCAAGGGCAAGGTGGAACTTGATGAAGAATTTGAAGATACTGCTATTCGTGAGGTTTTTGAAGAGGCAGCTGTAAAGGTAGAAATAATAAATTACTTAGGTAAAATTCATTATACCTACAAAAACAGCTGGGAGGATAATGAAAAAGTTTATAAGACAGTTCATTGGTATTTAATGCAGGCTAGAAGCATCCATTGCATTCCTCTGAAAGAGGAGGGTTTTATAGATGCCAAGTTTATTCATATAAATAGAGCAGTTGACTTAGCAAAGTATACTGATGAGAAGGAAATAATCAAGAAGGCAATTCTTGAATATGAAAAGACCTCACATGTAAAGTAAAGTGAGGTCTCTTGCAGTTGTAAATAGTATTACTGTGGCTTAAAAGTAGAACATAAAGCTTCTTTAGACGTAGAAGCACTATCCCCGTGCATAGCATTAACCTCTAACTTAGGTGCGAAACAATATTCCTTTTCGTTAAATTTACAGTTTCTTACATGGCACATTACTTCCATTCTTGGATGTTGATTCATAAAAGCACCTCCATTAATTTTAATTGACTACAAATATATTTTGCTCAAAATAATTTTCTTTATGTTAGTAAAATTCAACCATAAGCGATGTTTTCTATTTACAAGTATAGTGATTTTATAAACTTAAATGTGTAGATTTTTTTTAAAAAAACATAATAAAAATTAGATTTTTATATAAGGGTGATTGAAATGTCTTTTTCTTCTAAAACAAAAGGCGAGCTTGCAAGAATATATTCAAATGACCTATGTTGCCAATTAGCAGAGCTGGCGGCATTAATTAGGATGAGTGGAACCTTGCAGCTGGCAGGAGCTAGAAAATTAAATCTTAATATAGTAACAGAAAATCCAGCAATAGCAAGGAAAGTATTCAAGCTAATAAAGGAGCTTTTTAGTATTCATACAGAGGTAATGGTAAGGCGAAATCCTAGATTAAAGAAAAATAATCATTACTTAATTGTAATTACATATCAAGCCGGTAGTAATGATATATTAAGTAAAGTAGGTATCCTGAGGGAACAGCAGGATTCCTTTGATATAACCTATGATATACCTGAAAACATTATTGAAAATAGATGCTGTAAAAGGGCTTTTTTAAGGGGGGCATTTTTAGGAGGTGGCTCCGTAAGCGACCCCGAGAAGACCTATCACTTGGAGTTTGTAACCAATAGCCTTGAGCATAGCAAGGTTCTACAAAATCTTATAAACGAATTTGAATTAAGTGCTAAAATAATTCAACGAAAGGGTAGCTATGTGGTATATATTAAGGAAGGGGATCAGGTGGTTGATTTACTGAATATTATTGGTGCCCATAATGCACTTTTAGATTTGGAGAATGTAAGAATTATAAAGCAGATGCGAAACGATATAAATAGGATAGTTAATTGTGAGACTGCCAATCTCAGTAAAACTGTCAACGCCTCAATGCGTCAAATTGAAAATATCGAATTTATCAAGAAAACAGTTGGCTTAAGTAAGCTTCCAGAGAACCTTAGGGAAATAGCAGAAATAAGATTGAACTTCCAGGATGCAAACCTTAAGGAATTAGGGCAAATGCTAAATCCACCCATTGGAAAATCAGGCGTAAATCATCGACTTAGAAAAATTGAAGAATATGCAGAAAAGCTGAAAAGCAAATAAGTTAAGCCCTCAAAACTTGAGGGTTTTTTTTAATAAAATTTTAGTCAAAAATTTGTTTTTACAAAAAAAATAATTAATATGGATGAAGCTACAGGATTTTAGAAATTAATGTGGAATTATGTAAATTATACCACAATGCCCTGCAGTTGACATCGGAGGATTGCCAAATGATAAAAATACAATTAACCTCAGTTAAATATGGTATGAAGCTAGCTAAACCGATTTATACCAGTGAGGGTAAGCTACTGATTGACAAAGGTGTTTTGCTCAAGGATAGCTATGTATACAAGCTGTTAAACTTTGGAATTAATGAGGTCTTTGTTGAATGGAATAGAGGTGAGCAGATTCCGGAATATGTTGAGGCAATAACCTATGAAATTCAAGAAGGAACGAAGGACATTATGACGGAAATTGTGGAGGGTATTCAATTATCCAAGAAAATCGATAGTGGAGAAGTTAAGGAGCTTGTGAATAAGGTTCTAGAGAGACTACTAAATAACAAGAATACTATTTTGTGCCTGGCGGACCTTAGGACCTTAGATAATTATACCTTTGAGCATAGCTTGAATGTGTGCCTGTATTCCTTGATTATTGGGGTTGCCTTAAAGTATGATATTGAAAAGCTGGAGTCCTTAGGCGTTGGTGCCTTGCTTCATGACATAGGAAAGCTTGTTATACCAATCGATGTTTTAAATAAGCCCTCAAGGCTAAATGACGAGGAATATAAGGTTATTAAGCAACATGTTGTTGATGGACTAAAGCTGTTGGATAACATTTCGGATATAGATGAAGGTGTACGTGTAATAGTTAGTGATCATCATGAGCGCTACGACGGAAAGGGATATCCATTTGGTAAACAGGGGAGAGCTATTCACGAATTTGCAAGAATTGTAGCCATTTGTGATGTATACGATGCCCTGACCTCCGACAGAGTATATAAGAAAAGAATTCCTATTCATCAGGCTGTGGAATACTTAATATCTATGGGTAATCATCAATTTGATTATGCATTAGTTAAGATCTTTATTAGCCAGCTGGCTATCTATCCAGAGGGAACCTTTATTAAGCTAGATACTGGACAGATAGCAGAGGTAATAAAGGAAAATCAACATTGGCCTACAAGGCCATTAGTGGCCATTAAACATAATAAACATGGACAGCAGCTGAAGGAATTTATAAATGTAGATTTATCAAAGCATTTAAATATAGGAATTGTACATACTATATAATTACACAAATACCTAGGGCCACCCTTAGGTATTTTTTAAAAAAATTTTTCAAAAAGTAGACGATATGTTGACGATAGAATTATATAATTTGAATTGTAGAGTAAAATAGAAATATTGTGAATTTATAGTAATTGATGGGAAAACAATTTTAATTAAAAAATATAAATGAAGGGAAGGATGAATATGAGTATTAAGGTGCCTAGTGATATTGAAATTGCTCAACAGGCAACAATGAAGCCAATAGCGGAGCTTGCTAAGGAATGGGGACTATTGGAGGATGAACTGGAGCTTTATGGGAAGTACAAAGCAAAAATTACTCCAGAGGCCTATAGTAGATTAAATGATAAGCCAGATGGAAAGCTTGTACTGGTTACAGCCATAACACCTACTCCAGCAGGGGAAGGAAAATCTACTACAACAGTTGGATTAGGTCAGGCTTTAAATAAAATTGGGAAAAAAGCTGTTATAGCACTTAGGGAGCCCTCATTAGGTCCTGTATTTGGTGTAAAGGGTGGTGCAGCTGGAGGGGGCTATGCTCAGGTGGTACCGATGGAGGACATCAACCTACATTTTACAGGAGATATGCATGCAATAACTACCGCCAACAACCTATTATCTTCCAGTATAGATAATCATATTCATCAAGGTAATGCATTAAATATAGATTTAAGACAAATCGTATGGAAGCGTGTTTTAGATATGAATGATAGAGCCTTAAGAGAGGTGGTAGTTGGACTAGGGGATAAGTCCAATGGCTATGCTAGACAGGATGGCTTTATGATTACTGTTGCATCAGAGGTAATGGCTGCTCTTTGCTTAGCCAGCGACTTAATGGATTTGAAAAATAGATTGGGCAGAATGATAGTAGCCTATAATACTGAAGGGAAACCAGTAACTGCCGCTGATTTAAAGGTGCATGGTGCGATGGCGCTATTAATGAAGGAGGCTATCAAGCCAAACCTAGTTCAAACCCTTGAAAATACACCTGCCTTCATACATGGAGGGCCCTTTGCAAATATAGCCCATGGCTGCAACAGTATTACAGCCACTAAGCTGGGATTAAAGCTAGGGGATTACCTAGTGACGGAGGCTGGCTTTGGGGCAGACCTTGGAGCAGAAAAATTCTTAGATATCAAATGTAGATATGGTAACCTAAAGCCTGCTGCAGTTGTTGTAGTTGCAACTATTAGAGCTTTAAAAATGCATGGGGGAGTTCCTAAGGCGGAATTAGGTACAGAAAACCTTGAGGCTCTAGATAAGGGCTTTGGTAACCTTGCTAAGCAGGTGGCAAATGTTAAGAAATTTGGCTTACCAGCTATGGTGGCAGTTAATAGATTCGTTGCTGATACAGATGCGGAGATTCAGCTTTTAATAGACAAATGTAAGGCTGCAGGAGTTGATGTTGCATTAAACGAGGTATGGTCCAAGGGCGGAGAAGGCGGACGAGAAATGGCGGAGGTTCTTGTAGATTTAATTGAAAGAGAGGAGTCCAACTATCATCCATTATATCCTGTAGAGGCTTCAATACCAGAGAAGGTAAATGCAATAGTTACTGAAATTTACGGTGGTGAGGGAGTTATCTTCACGCCAAAGGCTAAGAAGGAGATTGCTAAGCTGGAGGAGCTGGGCCTAGATAAGCTTCCAATATGTATGGCTAAGACTCAATATTCCTTATCAGATAATGCAAGCCTTTTAGGAGCACCAACAGGCTTTAAAATAACCGTTAAGGAAGTAAGAGTATCAGCAGGAGCGGGCTTTATAGTATGCCTAACAGGTGATATTATGACAATGCCAGGTCTACCAAAGATTCCATCAGCAGAGAAAATAGATATAGATGAAGCAGGTGTTATAACAGGTTTATTCTAAATAAACGTAGGAAGAGGAGAGAACCATGATTAGTAATTATGATATTTCAAATGCCATGACCATAAAGCTAGACGTTGAGCTTCCTGAAAGGCCTCAGTTTCTAGAGGGCATAAGAAGAGCTCCGGATAGAGGCTTTAAGCTAACTCCCTCTCAAACTGAAGTGGCTTTAAAAAATGCATTAAGGTATATACCAGAGGAGCATCATGACCTAATGGCCCCAGAGCTTCTTGAGGAGCTTGTAACCTATGGTAGGATTTATGGCTATAGATATCGACCTCAAGGAAATCTTAAGGCAAAGGGTATAGATGAGTACAAGGGTAACTGTTTAGAGGGAAAGGCCTTTCAGGTTATGATGGATAATAATCTTGATTTCGACGTGGCACTGTATCCCTATGAGCTTGTTACCTATGGAGAGACGGGGAAGGTATGTCAGAACTGGATGCAGTATCGTCTAATTAAAAAGTACTTAGAGGCAATGACAAATCAGCAAACCCTAGTAATAGAATCTGGGCATCCCTTGGGCTTATTCAAATCTAAGCCCGAGGCCCCTAGGGTCATAATTACCAATGCCTTAATGGTTGGTATGTTTGACAACCCTAAGGATTGGGATATAGCAGAGCAAATGGGTGTGGCAAATTACGGACAGATGACAGCTGGAGGCTGGATGTATATAGGACCACAGGGAATAGTTCATGGAACCTTCAACACCCTATTAAATGCCGGAAGATTAAAGCTGGGTCTAAAGGGTGAAGAGGATTTAAAGGGAATATTATTTGTCTCCTCTGGCCTCGGAGGAATGAGTGGTGCTCAGCCAAAGGCTATAGAAATAGCTGGTGGAGTAGGTATTATTGCTGAGGTAGATAAATCAAGAATCGAAACCCGTCATCAACAGGGCTGGGTAGGCAAGGTTTCAAGTGATTTAAAGGAGGTCTTTGATACCGCCGCTGATTATATGAAGCGAAAGGAGTCCATATCCATAGCCTACCATGGCAATATAGTGGACCTGTTGGAATATGCAGCAGAAAATAATATTAGAATAGACCTGTTATCAGACCAAACCTCCTGTCATGCAGTATACGAGGGAGGCTATTGCCCACAAGGCCTAAGCTTTGAAGAAAGAACAAGGATGCTTAAGGAGAACAGAGGGCTATTTGTTGAAAGGGTAAATGAAACCCTTGTAAGACATTTCAATAGCATCAAGGCTCTAGTGGCTAAGGGTACCTATTTCTTTGATTATGGTAATGCCTTTATGAAGGCAGTTTATGATGCAGGAGTTAAGGAAATATCTAAAAATGGAATAGATGAGAAGGATGGCTTTATATTCCCATCCTATGTAGAGGATATCATGGGTCCAGAGCTATTTGACTTTGGCTACGGTCCCTTTAGATGGGTTTGCTTAAGTGGCAAGCATGAGGATTTAATAAAGACAGATAAGGCAGCTATGGATTGCATCGATCCAAACAGAAGGGGTCAGGATAGAGACAACTATGTATGGATAAGGGATGCAGAAAAGAACAAGCTTGTGGTTGGAACACAGGCAAGGATTCTTTACCAGGATGCTATGGGAAGAACGAAAATAGCCCTTAAATTCAATGAAATGGTCCGTAATGGCGAGGTTGGTCCTATTATGCTGGGCAGGGATCATCACGATGTAAGCGGGACGGATTCACCCTTTAGAGAGACCTCCAATATTAAGGATGGCAGTAATGTAATGGCGGATATGGCTACTCAGTGCTTTGTTGGAAATGCAGCAAGAGGGATGAGCTTAGTTGCCCTACACAATGGCGGGGGAGTAGGTATCGGTAAATCCATCAACGGTGGCTTTGGTATGGTGCTAGACGGGAGTGAAAGGGTTGACGAAATACTGAAATCTGCTATGCCTTGGGATGTTATGGGGGGAGTTGCCAGAAGAGCCTGGGCTAGAAATGAAAACTCCATAACCACCAGTATAGAATTCAACAAGGACAACGCGGCTACAGACCACATAACTTTACCATATATACCTAAGGAAGATCTAGTAAAGGGACTAGTAGCTAAGATATTTAATTAATAACAATCATATAGATGAAGGGTGGAAGCTTAAAATGAGCATGAACAAAATAGTACAATGTGTGCCAAATTTCAGTGAAGGAAGAGACTTAGAGAAAATAGAAAAAATTGTATCCCCCTTTAGAGGTAAGCAGGGGGTTAAGCTTTTAGACTATAGCAACGATGAAGACCATAATCGTGTAGTGGTTACTGTAGTTGGCGAGCCTCAGGCCTTGAAGACAGCAGTTTTAGAAGCCATGGAAATTGCTATAAGAGAGATAGATATGACTAAGCATCAAGGCCAGCATCCAAGAATGGGAGCCACAGATGTTGTTCCCTTTATTCCTATAAAAAATGTTAGTATGACAGAGGCTATTGAGCTGGCTAAGGAGGTTGCGAAGGAAGCTTCAGAGAGATTCCAGTTGCCAATATTCCTTTATGAGAAAACAGCGTCAAGCCCAAATAGAGAGAATCTAGCAAATGTCCGTAAGGGTGAATTTGAAGGCATGGCAGAAAAGCTTACTCAGGCAGAATGGAAGCCAGACTTCGGACCAGCATCAATTCATCCAACAGCAGGAGTTACAGCAGTTGGTGCCAGGATGCCATTGGTAGCCTTCAATGTAAATTTAGATACAAATAGATTAGAGATAGCTAATAATATAGCTAAAAATGTAAGATTCCTAAGCGGAGGCCTAAGATATTGCAAGGCTATCGGAATTGAGCTAAAGGATAGAGGAATTGTTCAGGTTTCAATGAACATGACAGACTATTCTAAAACAGCACTATATAGAGCCTTTGAATTAATCAAAATTGAAGCTAAACGTTATGGTGTAAATGTTGTTGGTAGTGAAATTATAGGACTAGTGCCTATGGAGGCGTTAGTAGATACAGCAGTATACTATCTTGGAGTAGAGGATTTCTCAATTGAGCAGGTACTAGAAACAAGAATAATGGAGTAGTGCTATGATGGAAGGAAGAATATTTATTAAAAATGCAGCTGAGCTGGTGACCTGTAGTGGTTTTAAGGCAAAGGCTGGCAAGGAAATGTCTGATCTTAAGGTAATACCTAATGGAGCAGTAGTAATTGAAGACGGTATTATAAAGGCAGTTGGCACAACTGAGGAGCTTACTGCAAAGTATAAAGAAGAGGACTATGTGGTGGTGGATGCCACTAACAAGGCTGTTCTACCGGGTTTTATTGATTCCCACACTCACTTTGTCTTTGGAGGCTATCGAGCAGAGGAGTTTTCCTGGAGGCTTAAGGGTGAAAGCTATATGGAGATAATGAACCGAGGTGGTGGTATCATAAGCTCTGTAAAGGCAACTCGGGAGGCAACCGTGGAGGAACTAATAGAGGCAGGCTTAAAAAGATTAAATTCAATGCTTTCCTTTGGGGTTACCACTGTTGAGGGGAAAAGTGGCTATGGCTTGGATTATGAAACAGAGCTTAAGCAGCTGGAGGCAATGGAGGAAATAAATAAGCTTCATCCGATTGATGTTGTAAAGACCTTTATGGGTGCCCATGCGGTGCCGCAGGACTACAAGGGACGAGAGGATGACTTTATAGATTATATAATAAAAGAAGTCCTGCCTACAGTAGCTGAGAAAAA
>Ga0208243_1000840_pt1 | contig 12884 bp, 11 predicted proteins | sample Subbio2Aug_QV12A_FD_184826 | JGI IMG/M metagenome (GOLD analysis project Ga0208243, IMG submission 184826) | Serpentinite rock and fluid subsurface biosphere microbial communities from McLaughlin Reserve, California, USA - CR12Aug_QV12A (SPAdes) | ecosystem: Environmental > Terrestrial > Deep...
TCCTTAAATTCTATTTCCAAAGTCTCCAGCATATGCTTATCAACTTTAATTCCCTTGAACTCCATAGAGGCTAAAACCTGCGTTAAAGGTAACTCCACCTCGTAATATAATCTTTCCAGCTCCAGCTCCTTAAGCTTCGACTCTATTTTTTTATATAGCTTATCTATTGCTCTAACCTGTTGACAAAGGAAGTTTCGTAGCTCCTCCTTGGGAACATCTACAACTGAGCGTTGATTTTTCCCTTTTCCAAGAAGCTCTTCAAGGTCTACAAATGCTTCATCTAAATAAATTCTAGCTAAATCCTTTAGGCTATAGGAGGATTTAGAGGCATCTATTAAATATTCAGCAATCATTGTATCAAAGGCTATGTTCTTTATTTCTATACCATAAACATAATAATGCACTGCTTCCCTTTTAATGTCGTGGCTGATAATTCCAATATCTCCATCCTCTAAAAGCTCTGTCAACAGCTCCCTGATCGCTTTCGTATCAGAAAAATCTCTAAAGTCTATGTAGTATTGAGCTGATGCATCATATGACAGGGCCAGGGCTACTAAATCATCCGTAATTGTGTTTTTCCCAGCAGTAATTGATTGAATTGAAGCTGCCCCTGCCTTTTTTATTTCAGCCAGGAGTTTTCTGACCTCAGAAGGAGTTGTAAGGTTTACTATGTTACAGTCCTCTACCTTTTCCTCCTTTGTATCCCTTCCTGCAGAAAACTTATTTACTAGGCTTGTAAACTCATACCTTCTTAAAAGCTGAAGCAGCTCCTGATGGTTTGCATCCCTACGTTTAAGAACTTCAAGCTCAATTTCTACTGGAATATCCGTTATTATAGTAGCAAGCCTCTTACTAAGGATCATATCACTAATGTGATTTTCTATCTTTTCTTTAAGCTTAGCCGCCTCTATCTGATGAGTGTTTTCTGCTATTGCTTCAACACTACCAAACTGTTTGATTAGCTTAACAGCTGTTTTTTCACCAACTCCAGGAACTCCCGGAATATTGTCAGACTTATCCCCCATCAGACCCTTAAGGTCGATAAATTGGAGAGGCGTAACCTCAAAATCCTCCAATACCTTATCGTCGTTATATATTTCAAGGCTTGATATTCCTTTTTTAGTTATTAGTATTTTAGTTGTCTTTGAAGCTAATTGCAGGGCATCCTTATCTCCCGTTACTATTAGACTTTCCATCCCCTTAGCCTCACAATACTTACTGAGGGTTCCAATTAAATCGTCGGCCTCATAGCCTTCGATTTCAACCCTGAAGATATTTAAGGCGTCCAAAAGCTCCTTCAAGGGCTCTATTTGCTGTGCCAGCTCCCCTGGCATTTTTTTTCTTCCTGCTTTATAATCCCCATACTCTATATGTCTAAAGGTTGGTGCCTTTAAGTCGAAGGCTACCCCTATGTATTCTGGATTGAAATCCTCCAGCACCTTTAAAAGCATAGTTAAGAAGCCGTACATAGCATTTGTATGCTGTCCTTCCCTGGTTGTTAATGGTGGTAAGGCATAAAAAGCTCTATTTATTAAGCTGTTGCCATCTATTATGACAATTCGGTCCTTTATCATATGTTATTCATCCCCTCAATACGGTTTAGGAATATTTTATCACTTATTTTACCCCTAGTAAAAGCCTTAACCCATATTTTAATATATTTATTATAGGCAATTACTCCAAAATGTATTAGATAATGTTTTAAACAAAAGTATTACAATATGTATAGTAAATCCATAAGCATAATTTTCTGAACATCAAAAAAATAGTCAGGATTTTCCCGACTATTTTTTTGCATTAATGAAATTATGCTTTTGAATTTGTCCTAGTAATTGTAGGTTAATTGCACATTAGCTCTAATTTCTAAATCACCAGATATGATTTGTGTCGAAGCAGCCATTTCTGCCTTGCCATAGCTCATATCCATATATCTAGGAGTAGGCTCATAGTAACCCGCTTCAACAACCTTTGATGGCTTATTGATTTTTACAGAAATTGAATCTGCTATAGTTGTTGCTTTGCCTTCTGCGTTTTTAATAGCAGCCTTTAAGGCCTCTTTGTAATATTTATCTGTATCAGCAATTGTAAATCTCACGCCATTTACTTGATTAGCACCATTCGATGTTGCTGTATCAATAACTGCTCCGACCTTTTGAATATCCTTAACAGTAATTTCATAGCTATGGGTCACTCTGTATTTGCCCTCTGTAGATTTACCCTCATAGTAGTTATATTCTCTATACATATTGTAGTAGCCGGTTTTTATTTCTTCCTCTTTGATACCCATTTTTTTAAGTGCCTCGATTAGTTGATTAGAAAGCTTTGTATTTTCAGCCTGAGCTTTCTGAGGGTCCATATCAGTGGTATCTACTGCTACGTTTATAACACCAGTGTCTGGCTTAGCCTTAATTACACCTGTACCATTTACCGTGATTTCATTCCTCGACTCCAGCTCCGCTCTTACTGGTGATGTGAAATATCCACCTAATAGGAAAAAGCCCAGCATTGCAAAGGTTAGAAATGATATTACCATTCCTTTACCTAATATTTTTTTATCCATAATCAATTCCTCCTCTTTTTAACCCGCTTATAAATATATATACTCAATGGGACGCCAATTGCTCCCAGTATGACAAGGGCTGGTAATAATCCAAATACACCAATAAAGCCTCTTTGGGACAATTCTATAATCCTATTAATTGTTTTAATAAAATTGTTTTTAGCTCTTTTCCAGACTCCGTCATTAGTTGTCTGTATTTTCAAGGTCAAATTTTTGACTTCCTCCAGCTCTAAGCTAATGGTAGACATTTCAACCTGCTTGTCATAATTGTTCAAATTAGCCTTTAAGCTATTAATTTGACTTCTTACTCTAGCCAATTCATTTTCGATTCTTAGGATATCCTCAACCTTATCAGCCTTTTTAAGAATTTCTATAAAGCGCTCCTCTTGAATCTCAAGATTTGCAACCTCCCTTTCCATATCCCTATAGGCCTCAGTCACATCCTGCCCACCAATGTTTTCATTAATCATTTTACCTAGGGCTTTTATTTCTCCAAAGGTCTGGGTGAAATCCTTACTTGGTATTCTTAAGGTCATATAGGCTGACCTTAAGGATGCTTCTGGGTTTTCTCTATCCATTACTCTGTAGTATATTTGTGAGTGCTGTAGATACCCTGCCTTACCTTCTATTAAGCTGATGATTTTTTCGTAGGAGGCATCAAAGGCGTCTGTTTCAATTCTTAAGCTGCCCTGCTTAATAATTTTTCTTTCCGAAGCATCTATAAGACTAGTTGAAGTAATATTTAGTTTTTCTTTTTGATCAATTCCAGCAATTCCTGGTGCTGAAGCCGATTCTGGTGCTACTATTGAAAAATCTTTCGTGATAAACTGATTTGATGGAGCTTCCATTGTCCCATTGCTATAATCAGACTCTACTTTTTCCATAGAATTTCTTGTTGTGTTGTCCTGTGCCAGCTTCATTCCACCATACATCGGCACCTGATTTAGAGCGGTCATTCCTATAACAACTACAGCTACAGCTGCTGCAATACCACTTATAACCTTTAGTCGGAAGGAGAATTTATATTTTTTTGTGGCTACTGCTGATTCCTTCATCAGCTTTTCATGGAGGGTAGCCTCAAAATCTAATGGTAATTCAATTTCTTCTATCTCATTAATACATTCCAGCATTGTTTTGAAATTGTTGAATTCCAATCTACAATTCTCACATGCATCTAAATGTCTTTCAAACTCTATTCCTTCAGTTTCTGAAAGCCTATTATCTCTATACAAAGACATATCTTCTAAAAATTTTGTGCAGTCCATTCTACCCCTCCTTTCAAGCATTTAGTCTTTTTTCCAATAATACTTTCAAATGCCCTCTGGCACGATTAATTCTAGACTTAACAGTACCTTCTGAGCAGTTCAACATAGTAGCTATCTCCTGATAGCTAAAACCATTGATGTCGCGTAAAACTATTATTTCCCTATGATCAACATTTAACTGATTAATAGCATCTTGTACTATTTTTTGAGTTTCCTGCTTTTCAAATAAATACTCCGGAGTATTCATTTCGTCTGATAATTCCATTTTATAGCTCCTATCCTTAGCCTGTATCTCTTGATCTAAGTAAACAACATTTCCCTTTTTATTTTTTCTTATATAATCTATACAGGTGTTATTTACAATTGAATAGACCCAGGTAGAAAAGCTACTTTTACCCTGGTATTTATCCAAGGATTTGTATATTTTGATTAAGGCCTCTTGAGTGACATCGCTTGCATCCTCTACATTTCCAAGCATACGATAAGCTATATTGAAAGCTTTTTTCTGATAAGGCTGTATTAGCTCTTCAAAGCTCCCTACGTCACCCTTACTAGATTTCTCTATTAAGGAGATTTCCTGTTGATTCAAAAGTTTCACTCCCTTCCCCGTCCTCCTATACAGTTAGACGTAGCTATCTTTTATTTGTTCCATCCTTTTGATGTATAAATTATATACCTTTTTTTGCCTGAATTAAATAAAAATAATAAGCCCTCGACATAGCGAGAGCTTATTGATTAGTAAGGCCTAGTTTTTACCACTATTTGATTAGCATTCGTCAAATAAAATCGGAGGTATAGCAACCTGACGGTTTTGTAATAGTTTGATAGTTAAATAAAGAACCATTTTCTCTTCTATTTTCTTAAATCTTCTCTCCTCGAAAGGCATATACTTGTGATCAAAGCCAGTTGGGTTAAGAGCTTCATCAAGTTCAATAATCTCTGCTCTGATTAATTCACAATATGGTAGTTCATTGAATTCCTCTGTACTAATTTGGTTATATTCTGTTAAATCACTAGATAAAAGCTTATCCTTAGTTCCAAAGTTTGGTCCTGAAAGCTCCTGCTTAGTGAAATAAGTGAATTCTCTTGAAATATTGTCAATAATTGGTGCAGGTGTTATTCCATTAAAGAATACATCTGTTGTGCAAGTAAAAGGAACATCCACTGTCAGATGACGAATATCGCCATGGAAGCTTCTGCTGTCTGATCCGACTCTTGTAGAATAATCGATGTTCTTTCTCACAAAGCCCTTGATAAATAGTAAGCCAGTTTCTCTAATTAGGAAGCATTGTGTGACCTTAACCTTTTTCTTAATATTCTTTATCTCATATGCAAATTCTGGGAGCTCAATTGTTGAATTAATATTAACCTGTAGCCTAAGCTCAGCTAATACTACCGGAAGCTTTGCAACAACGCCGCTTGTTATAGCTTCTATATCTGATGGTACATTTGTACATTGACCTACTGTATCTGCTTCAACCTTTAAGGTTTTATCCTTTGAATGATCTTTAAAGCACTTATCGTGATGAGTCTCATTGTTGTAGTAGCTTGAGGTTTTGTAGTTTACGGCGTTATCAACCTTCGCTGCGTTGTCACGCTTAGGGCCCTTTGGATAATAATCTATTCTTTTATTTGCCATAATATAATCCTCCTAAATATTTCATAGGGCTACCAAGGTTATGTCAACCTCGATTCTTCCCAGTTCATAATATGAGGCCAATGTGCAATATGGCACTATATTTTTTTAAATTTTTATTCTTTTTTTCAATCCAAAGGGCTGAAATTCACTGGTAATTAGTCTTTTATCCTCATCATAATAAAAGTATGCATTATGCATAAAATCCTTCCTGATTCGGTATCTGAGGTCTGTTAATTTTACAGTCAAGCTTTCCATGGAAATGATTTCTATATGAAATATAGGAGAAAAGCTTTTAAAGTACTGTCCCAGCTCCTCTTTAAGAGTCTTTTCAACTATTGGATTCCAAACCTTTTTCTTACTATGGAAGAGCTTAATTCTACCCTTTAGACTGCATATTTCACCTACTATATAATGACATCTGGCATTTACAATATAATCCCACTTAAGGGGGTTAAGGGTTGAGGGCATCACTGAAATTTCTTCAATACTATAATCTAATTGAAAATGACCCTTCAGCCTTCCCTTTAACCGTTTTTTATCACAGGCCTTTAGGATTAGATACCCCACAAAAAGCCCGAAGAGGGACCCATACTCTAGTAAGGATTTAGGGTTTTTCAATATAATATACACACTCAATACAATTACAACCGGATCATAAATCATTAGTAGATTTAAAGTATATTTCCTTTTATTTAGAGGATATAGCAATGCAACTCCATAGGAGTTTAGTAAATCCATTATTACGTGAGATAACACCCCAATAAAACTTCCAAGTAATATCTCATGAAATATTGCTCCATCAAAGATAAACCAAAGCGGTAGAGAAATTAGTAGAGCAATGGCTATTACCCCTATCAAAGAGTGACTTTCTACTCTATGGTGTCTTAAATATACATAATCTCCCTTTATTCTGGTTATAATATCAAGGTCAGGAGCAACTGCGCCAATAACAGCTCCTATACAGGCAGGATTGTTAAGTGCTATGGGCTGCATTAGACTAATTGTAGACAAACCTATTATTGCGTGTGAAAATGGATCCACCAAGCATTCCCCCTTGTTAAATTGTACCTCTTAATTATAACAAAGGAGGAATGTACAAAATACTTGTATTATTTTCTATATATTTTTTCTATATTGCTATGATTGACATTATAGTGGGTTTATGATAAGATAAATTTTGTACTGAATTACGCCGCGGTGGCGAAACTGGCAGACGCAGCAGACTCAAAATCTGCCGCTCGCAAGGGCGTGGGGGTTCGATTCCCTTCCGCGGCACCATCAATAACCACACTAAGAAAATCTATAGATAAAAAATAGCAGGGTTTATACCCCTGCTATTTTATTACACAAAACATTTGGGTTATTTTACCACTAAACTATAACTATTTCATCAGGTATCATATCGATTAAATCCTTATAAAGGTTATTGATGATTGTATCAAGCCCCTCCTCAAAGCTCCGGCGATTTTCCTGTGCTTTAAAGCCCTTAAAAAAGGTTTCAAGAATCCTTATAAGGGTATTCTTAAACATAAGGATGTTTTCCTCATTGTCTATTTTTATAATTTTAGGAAAAAAACAGCTGAGGTCGCTATTTTTTACAAAAACAGTAACTATAAAGGTAATAATCGGCATATTAAAATAGCTTATGTAAATTGGATCAAAGGATTTACTTTTAAATAATTCCTTAAGGTCATAATCTAGCTTGGCCTGAAGGTCGTCGAATCTATAATTTAAATTATTATTTAAGAATCGGTAAAGATTAATAAAAAACTCCCGTTGCTTCATTAATCTATATTCATGGAGTTCGATTATTTCTGCCATGTAAAAGCCTCCCATATATTCTAGTTTATATAATGCTATATTATCAAAAGTATTTGCATATCCTTTTAATCGTATTCAGATAATAACTATAATGTTGTTCATTTCCTTTGAAGGTAGGTGTTCTATGGAAGATCAATATAGATTTAGAGAGATTAAAAAGGCCTCAATAGTAAGTATTATAGGCAATATCCTTTTAACTGCTTTAAAGGGTATTATCGGTTTTTCTGCTGGTAGTACAGCCCTGGTGGCAGACTCAGTTCATTCTGCCTCAGACCTGTTTGGAACGGTTGTTTTATTACAGGGCTTAAAAATAGCTCATAGGCCACCAGACGAGTCTCATCCCTATGGTCATCATCGTGCTGAATCAATTACATCTAAGCTGCTGGCAATAATATTGGCTGTAACTGCTGCTGGAATTGGCTATGAGGCTATAAAGCTTCTGAGATCTGGAAATATTACTCCTCCAAAATCCGTTGCAATATATATAGCTTTGGTTTCTATTATTGGTAAAGAAGCTATGTATCAATATGCTGTACGTATAGGTAAAAGGATTAAAAGCTCTGCTGTTATTGCTGATGCTTGGCATCATAGGTCAGATGCCTTTTCCTCTGTAGCCACCCTTATAGGTATAACAGGGGCAATTTATGGTTTCCCCTTCATGGACCCTATAGCTGGTATTATCGTATCCATTCTGATACTTAAGACGGCCCTATCTATTTATATAGATGCAATTAAGAGCCTGATGGATACTGCTCCAGATAAAGAAGTCTTAGATTCTATTAAAAGTGCTGCGAAACTGGCAGAGGGTGTAAAATCTGTTCAGGATATAAAGGTTCGTCAGTACGGCTCAAAATATATAGTAGATATGAAAATCTGCGTGAATCCAAAAATCACTGTAGAAGAGGGCCATGGTGCAGCGGCAAGAGCTAAGCAAAGCATTATAAAAGAGAATACAGATGTTCTAGATGTTCTTGTTCATGTGAATCCCTGTTTAAAGGACCAAGAAAAGACAGTATGTAAGGATTGTCCTGAATATAATACAAAGTAGGGCATTATTTTAGGTTTGTTTACAGAAGCAATAGTCCAAATAATGGACTATTTTTTCTTTTGCATTTCGTTTATTATATTATTATACATAAAACACAATTGGGGGAATAATAATGGATTTCAGACAACTGGAAACCTTTGTCGCTGTTGCAAAGCTCAAAAGCTTTTCAAAGGCAGCTGAGTACCTTTATCTAACTCAGCCTACAGTAAGCAGTCATATTCTTAACCTAGAAAAGGAATTAAATACAATACTAGTTAACCGTTCAAACAGAAATACCTCTCTAACTAAGGCAGGTGAAATTCTATACGATTATGCCTTAAACATCATGAATTTAAAAGAGGGGGCTTTGTTCAAGCTTAATGAATATAGGGGGAAAATGGTAGGGAATATCGAAATTGCATCAAGTACAATCCCTGAACAATATATTGTGCCGGAACTAATAAGTGAATTTAATAAAATATATCCCGAGGTTACCTTTAGCATTTTTCATTATGACTCTCAACAGGTCTTAGAGGGTATAACACAGGGCAATATTGATTTTGGAATAGTTGGAGCAAAAATACCCAGTAGTCAGCTTTCATATTTTGATTTGGTTTCAGATGAATTATACTTAATTACTCCCTCTAAACCGCCCTATGATACAATAGATGAAATCTCTATAGGTGATATTCTTCAGGAAAAGTTTATATTTAGAGAGGAGGGCTCAGGAACAAGACAGCTTGTTGAAAAAATTCTACTGGACAACAAGCTTTCCTTGGATTCCTTAAATATCATTGCTCATATTGAAAATACGGAGGCCATTAAGCAATGTATCCGAAGGGGTATGGGGATCTCCTTCCTTTCTAAAAGAGCAGTTGAGGATGAAATAAGCCTAAAGCTTTTAAAGGCTATAAAGCTGAAGGGGATTAGCTTGAATAGACGATTTTATTTTGTATTTCATAAGTATAGAACACCTTCACCTCTCGAAAAGACCTTTCAGGATTTTGTTTGTCAATACTACGAGAATAAGGAATAGAATAAATACATATATAAAACAGATGGTGAAATACCATCTGTTTTTTCACTTTATTATATAATTTTACTACACCAGCATTATTAAATATTAAAAGATATATTAGAAGGTTATTAATAATCCACCTTGTCCAGCATGGGTTCCTATAACTGGTCCCATAGTTGTAATTATTACATTTTCGGGGTTAAATCGCTTTATTATTTCTTCCTTTAATGCCATAGCGTCCTCTAGACAATCACAATGGGTTATACCAATGACCTTATCTTTGATAGTCTCCTGCTGCTCAGCAATCTTTTCCAGCATAAAATTTATAGCCTTCTTTTTACCTCTAAGGGACTTAAGAATTTTAACATATCCATCCTCTACATGTACAACAACCTTTACATTTAGCAAATTAGCTATTAATTCCTTAGTTTTGCTTACCCTTCCGCCCTTTACGGCATTTTCAATGGTTTCTAAGTACACATATACCTTAAGCTGATCTCTATAATCCTTCAGCTTCTCAATAACACCATTTACATCTAAACCCTCTTCCACCAGCTTACAAGCCTTCAGAACCTGCAAGCCAAGTCCCATTGAACCACTTAAGGAATCAAAAATATGTACCTCTTCCCCTAATAGACCTCGAGCTAGCATGGCAGTTTCAAAGGTTCCACTTAATTTTGAGGAAAGATGCATGCTAAGAATTTCCTTTTTCTTTTTTGCAGCCTCTTTAAAGGCCTCAATAAAGCTATGGGGTGATGGCTGAGAGGTTTTGGGTAATGTAGTAGACTTTGCCATTTTATCATAGAAGTCATGATGTGAAAGCTCAACTCCATCAACATAACTGCTTTCGTCAATTTCAATATTCAGCGGAACAACTATAATGTCATGCTTGTCGATTAATTCTTTTGGTAAATCACAAGAGCTATCGGTAATAATTTGCATTAATTCAAACCCCCTAATATTTCTTAGTTGTAACATTCAACGCAAAAAATCATTTTCCTTCAAGCTATCCAATATTTTATTGCTGTACATATTATATTTTATTAAACTTTTCAAAAAGTGATGCAGAACAATACTATAATTAATAATCACCTGACACATAATGAATAATTAAGAGCAAAGAAGTAAAAAAAAGAGAAAGCATATAAAGTCGTTATCCTTTATATGCTTCTCTAATTTATTTGTCCAATTACTAAATGATCATTATTAGTTATTCATTATTAGTTATTCATTTATTCTTTATTACCACCCTACCCTATATAAAAGGCCTTATACGCTTTATAGGTCATATATAGATCAACCTTGCTGATTAACTCTACAGGTGCATGCATGCTAAGCATCGGTGTGCCACAATCTAAAACCTCAGCACCATAATTAGCCAACATGTAGGCAATTGTTCCTCCGCCACCTTGGTCTACCTTACCAAGCTCTCCCACCTGCCAAACTACTTCATTTTTATTAAATATATCTCTGACTTCTGCAATGAATTCAGCATTGGCATCATTTGTTCCGCTTTTACCTCTTGCACCTGTATATTTTGCAATTGTTACACCCTTACCTATAAATGCAGCATTTCTCTTGTCTAGTACATCTGGATAGTTCGGGTCAAAGCCAGCATTGACATCACCAGACAATACCTTAGAATTCATCATAGCACGTCGAAGCTGCATATGATTATCCTTTCCTTGTAGTGCCAAAATTTCACCAACAACATTTTCAAAGAAGGCTGATTGCATGCCTGTGTTACCCATGCTTCCAACCTCTTCCTTATCTACAAATAGACCTACAACAGTAGATTCTTGAGCATCGAGCTCTAACACTGCCTTTAAGGCCGCATAGGAGCACACTCTATCATCATGTCCATGGGCTGCTATCATGCTTCTGTCTATTCCAACATCTCTTGCTTTACCTGCAGGTACCGCTTCAATTTCAGCTACTGTAAAGTCTTCCTCTACAATCCCATATTTTTCGTTTAGAAGCTTTAAAACATTTAGCTTAACCTTATCACCTATTTCATTGCTATTAAAAGGAATATTCCCTATTAAAATATTTAAGCCCTCACCTGTGATACCCTCAGACATCTTTTTAGCCATTTGGTCTGCTGCAAGATGTGGCAGCAAATCAGTAATATAGAAAACTGGATCATTATCATCCTCACCAATGACGATATCTAGCTTTTCACCGTTGTTTTTAATTATTACCCCATGTAAAGCTAATGGTATTGCCACCCATTGGTATTTTTTAACACCACCATAGTAATGGGTTTTAAGTAATGCTAAGCCTCCATCCTCGTACAATGGAAAGGCCTTTAAATCTAATCTTGGAGCGTCAAGATGGGCCCCAACAATTCTCATTCCCTTCTGCAGCTCTTCCTTTCCTAGAATAAATAGCGCAACAGCCTTCCCTTTGTTCTCTGCATAAACCTTATCTCCGGTGCTTGCTGTACCCTTCTTAATTGCCTCCTCTAAGGAAATGAATCCCTCGGCCTTAGCGAGTCTTACAATTTCCTTTACGCATTCTCTTTCAGTCTTACCCAAATCCATAAAGGCCTTATAATCCTCAGAAAAGCTAAAGACCTCAGTAACCTGTGCCTCTGATAGCTGGTTCCATGCACTATTAAAGTCTCTGCTTAACTGCTTTTGTAGCTCCTTACCTTTGTTTTCAATCATATTATTTCTCCTCTCTATTCTAGGGTTTAGGAAAAAGGATATATAAATAAATTTATATGTTATATTAATTTTATATTCAATGGTATTTTTTGTCAAGATCTCATAGTCTAAAGAAGCCAAAGCACCTTTAGCTATGATTCTTAGGAAATCCAGAACTTATTAAATAAAAAAACACCCATAAATAGGGTGGCATTTTATTATTATTAATATTACTTACTTATATCTTTTTTATATTCTGCTTGTATGCATAGATTGCTGCCTGAGTTCTATCGTTTACGTTTATCTTTTTAAATATGTTTGATACATGATTCTTTACGGTTTTTTCACTAATAAATAGGCTGTTGGCGATTTCCTTATTATTGAGTCCTTCTGCTATAAGGGTTAGGACTTCATATTCTCTTCTTGTAAGCTTTGTGTTATCTGCATCACTCTTAAGACTATCTACCTTATTAAACTCCCTAACTAAACCAGTAGCCAGACTTGGGTGAATATAGGATGAGCCCTTGAAAACATCTCTGACAGCTTGAATAAGACCTTCGCTTTCAGCGTCCTTTAAAACATATCCATTTGCACCTAGATTAATTGTCTCGAATAAGTACTCTTGATCCTCATGAAAGGTTAGCATAATCACTTTAATGGTTTTATCAATATCCTTTAATCTTCTTAATGTCTGAATCCCATTTAATTTAGGCATATTAATATCTAACAATACGATATCTGGTTTAAGCTGTTGAACTTTTTGGATGGCATCCTCACCATCACCAGCCTGCCCAATTATTTCCAGGTCCTTTTCTAGCTCTAGAATTTGCTTAAGGCCTTGTCTAACCAGAGAATGGTCATCAACAATCAGAATACTAATTTTTTTCATTTTTGTGTTGCCTCCTT
>Ga0208243_1000841_pt1 | contig 12882 bp, 13 predicted proteins | sample Subbio2Aug_QV12A_FD_184826 | JGI IMG/M metagenome (GOLD analysis project Ga0208243, IMG submission 184826) | Serpentinite rock and fluid subsurface biosphere microbial communities from McLaughlin Reserve, California, USA - CR12Aug_QV12A (SPAdes) | ecosystem: Environmental > Terrestrial > Deep...
CCGAGGCGGTCGCCGTCACCATGGCGATGCCGGGGTGCTCCGCCAGTGCGGCGCCGACCTCCGGGCCGGTGCCGGGAATGTCGTTGAGCACGCCCGCCGGGAGACCCGCCTCGACGAAGCATTCGACCACCTGGCCGATCGCGAGCGGCGTCTCGTGCGGCGGCTTGACCACCAGCGTGCAGCCGGCGGCGAGTACGGGGGCGACCTTCCAGGCGTAGAGGTCGACCGGATAGTTCCACGGCACGATGCCGCCGACGACGCCGACGGGCGCGGTGGTGACGAGGCTGCGCACGTCGGCGCGCGCCGACGGGCGGATCGAGCCGCCGAGCCTGCGGCCCTCCTCGGCATAGAAGCGGATCACCTCGACCCCGAACAGGATCTCCTTCATCGAGTCGGGCACAGGCTTGCCCTGCTCGCGCGTCAGCGTGTCGGCGATGGCCGCGGCGCGCTGCGCGACCAGGTCGGCCGCACGGTGCAGCACCCGGGCCCGTTCGTCCGCATGAGTCGCGGCCCAGCCGGACAGCGCCTTCGCGGCCGCGGCGACCGCGCGGTCGACGTCGGCGCGGGTGGCGATGGCGCTGGTGCCGACGCGGTCGCCGGTCGCAGGATCGCGGATCTCGGCGCGGCCGCCCGCGGCGGCCTCGGTCCAGGCGCCGTCGATGAAGAGCTTGCGGTCCATCGTCGTCACCGTGCTTTCAGCCGGCGCCAGAGTTCCTCGTAATTCTCGTCGTTCTGGCGGTTGGCAGCCTCCTTTGAGGTCGTGTTGGGGCTGACCATGACGTGCGGCGTGATGCCCTGCGCGACCAGCTTCTCGGCCGTCAGCGCCACGATGGCATGGGCGATGGCGATGGTGACGCTGGTCGAGGAGGCGCCGACGGGCGAGTCCAGACCGTCAATGTAGAGCGCGGCGTCGGCCTTCGGGATGCCGGTGTCGATGACGACGTCGGCCACCTCGTAGAGCCGCTTGCCGCAGGAATGGCGCGACGGAGTCGACGAGGAATGCGGGATCGAGGTGACGCCGATCAGCCTGATGCCGCGTTCCTTGCACTCCATCGCGATGTCCATGATCACGGCGTTGATGCCGGAATGCGAGAACAGGATCATCGTGTCGGCCGGGTCGATCTGGTGCGAGCGCAGGATCGCCTTGCCGTAGCCCTCCTGGGCATGGATGAAGCGGTACTGCCGGGCGCCCATGTCGCCCCAGACGTGGTGGAACGAAATCATGGTGCTCTCGACGATCGGGCGGAAGCCGACGATCGTGCCGGTGCGCGGGAAGCTTTCCAGCGCCGGCAGCGCGCCGTGGCCCGTGCCGAAGGTGAAGGCGAGCTTGCCGGCGGCGATGCTTGCCGCGCACAGCGCGGCTGCCTCCTCGATGGCGGCGGCCTGCGTCGTCCGCACCGTCTCCAGCCGTTCGGCGAGCGACCCGAAATAGCGGTCGAGAAGCGTTGTCATGGGATGGTCCTTCTTGTTCTTCTTGCCGTGGCGGTCAGGCGGGCAGGGCGGTGAGGGCGTCGAGCGCGGTCTCGAACAGCTCGATCTCGGCTTCCGCCATCGCCGCGTCGCCGATCTTCTCCTGCGTGTGCGCATCCACCGTGGCGACGCAGAGCGTCGAGGCGCGCGCGCCGAGGATGCGGGCGGCGACGAGCAGCGCCGAGGTCTCCATGTCGGTGCCGATCAGGCCCATCCGCTCGATGTCCTGCTTCAGGCTGCCGATCATCTCGCGGCGCGCGCCCGACAGGCCGAACATCTCGGTGTAGAAGCCGTCCCAGGTGCCGAAGATGCCGGCGTGCCAGGTGCGGTTGCCCGCCGCGAGGCGCTGGCGCAGCGCGGTGTTGAGGTCGAAGTCGGCGATGGCGGGATAGCCGAGCGGGGCGTAGCTGTTCGACGTGCCGTCGGCGCGCAGCGCGCCGTCGGCCAGTACGAAGTCCCCCACCCGCGCGGGCGGGATTGCCATCGCCGTGCCGATGCGCAGGAAGGTTCGGATGCCGAGCGCGTAGAGCTCGTGCAGCACGATCGAGGCGATCGGCGCGCCCATGCCGAAGGCGGCGGCGGTCACGCGCCGGTCGCCGCGCCGTCCGGTGACGGTGCGCAGGCCGCGGCTGACGGCCGGGAACACCGGATCGTCGAGATGCCCGGCGATCCGGTCGATGCGGGCGGGATCGCCGATGAGGATCGCGGCCTCGCCGATCTCCTCGCGCGATACGCCGATGTACCAGGCGCGGTCCGATCGTTCTTCCTGTGTCATGGGTCAGGCACTTTCGTCGTTTGGAGCTTGGCGGCTGCGCAGCAGCGCGGCGGCGGCGCGGTGGCCGGCCTCCACCGCTGCGGCGGGATCGGTCTCGCCGCCCGCGAGAGCGGCGATCACGCCGCCGGCGAAGGTATCCCCGGCCCCGGTCGGGTCGGGCGTCTCGAAGGGAACGGTCGGCACGGTTCGCGACGCGTCGGCCTGCGTGACGACGGCGCCTTCGCCGCCGAGCGTCTCGATGATCATGCGCTCCGGGCGGCCGCCCGCCGCCGCGCGGAAGGCCGCCTCGACGAAGCTTCGCTCGGCCCGGCTGTGGCAGATCAGGTCGGCGCGCGCGGCGAGCCGCGCCGCGAGGTCGGGCGTCAGCGCGCGGGGATCGTCCTTCACCACCCAGGCCAGCCGCGCCGCAGGATCGAGCGCCTCGAGCGCGCCCAGCGTCGCCCGCGTCGGCCCGATGGTGACGCAGAGCCAGCCGGCCTCCGCCACGACCGCGCGCTGCGCCGCGGTCAGGTCGAGGTCTTTCGGCATCCCGGGATCGTAGAGGCAGGCGCAGCCACCGTCGGGATCGTAGGCCAGCACCGCGATCGGCGTCCGCGCGCCGGTCACGCGCGCGATCGCCTCGGTCTGGATGCCTCGCTCGCGCAGCCGATCGACATAGGCGTCGCCCGCCCCGTCGGCGCCGACCCAGCTCACCGGCCGGGCCTCAGACACGCCGGCCGCCGCGAGCGCCGACGCCACGTAGGCAGGGCTGCCGCCGAGCCGCGGCCAGGCGTTCTGCGGGCGCGCCAGGATGGTCGAGGTGCGGCCCGGCCGCGGCACGCTGTCCAGCATCGCCACGTGGTCGAGGCTCGCATAGCCGATGATGGCGATGCCGCCCGTCACGACAGCATCTCCACGGCCTCGGCGAGCCGCACCACCCGGCCCATGTAGCGGTGGATGTCCTCCAGCGAGGCCTCGGCGAGGTGCGGCCGGTTCGAGTTCGTCGCCTCGCGCGGCACCACGGGCTCGAAGCCGTTGGCGAAGGCATCCTGCGCGGTGGCGCGGATGCAGACGTTGGTCTTCACCCCGGCGATCACGACGCGGGTCACGCCCTGCTCGGTCAGCATCAGCGCGAGGTCGGTGGCGAAGAAGGCGCTGAAGCGGCGCTTCCACACGACGGTCTCGTTGGCCCCCTGCGGCGCGAAATCGGCGAAGAAGCCGGCGTCCTGCGCGCCCTCGAGGTGGTGCACCGGCAGCTTGCGCCATTCGAAATCGTCGAAGCCGGGCCGGTGGCGCTCCACCGCGTGGACGACGACCGCGCCCGATCGCCGTGCGGCCGCGCGCAGCGCGCGCATCGGCTCCAGCACCTCCTCGACGCCCGGATAATGGTTCGGCTGGCCGGCCTCGAAGAAGGAGTTGATCACGTCGACCAGGATCAGCGCCGTGCGCGGGGTCTGCATCGTCATCAGGCTCTCCTTGCCTTGGCGCGGCGGGCGGCGAGGGCGACGGCCGTCAGCACCACGATCACCATGGCGTAGGGCAGCGTCTGGACCAGTTCGGCCGGCACGCCGCGGCCCTGCATGCGGATCTGGAAGGCGTCGAAGAAGCCGAACAGCAGCGCGCAGGCCGCCGTCGCCCAGGGCCGGTTGCGGCCGAAATAGAAGGCGGCGAGCGCGATGAAGCCCCGCCCGGCGGTGATGCCCTCGTTGAAGATGCCGACGACGCCGATCGACAGCGACGCGCCGGCGAGGCCCGACATGATGCCGGCATAGACGGTCGAGAGGTCGCGCAGCACCAGCGGGTTCAGCCCGAGCGCGCGGGCCGCCTGGGGTGCCGCGCCGACGGCCCGCAGCCGCAGGCCGAGCCGGGTGCGGGCGAGGAACCAGACGGTGAGCGGCACCATCGCCCAGGCCGCCCAGGTGAGCGGGTCGTGGCCCGACAGAACGGCGCCGAGAACCGGGATGTCGGCCACGACGGGAATGTCGATCCGCGGCAGGCGGGCGACGTCGGGGAGGCTGAGCGTGCCAGAGCTGCCGTAGGCGACACTGAGGAAGAAGCGGACGAGGCCGGCCACCGCGACGAGGAAGCCGAGCCCGACGATGATCTCGTTGGCCTGCAGCCGCGTCACCGCGAGCGACATGGCGAGGCCGACGAGCCCGCCGGCCGCGGCCGCCGCCAGCAGCGCGACCGGCCAGCTGCCCGTCATCGACGCCACGATCAGCCCGAACAGGGCCCCGGCGAGCATCATGGAATCGAGGCCGATGTTGACGATGCCGCCCACCCGGTTGATCAGCCCGCCGAGGGCCGCCAGCAGCACCGGCGTGGTCATCACCACGGCGGCATGGATGACGTTGTCGATCATGCCGCGCGCCTCCGCCGCAGGAACAGCCGGCCGAGCTGCGCCACCGCGAAGACCATCACGGTCCCCTGCAGGATGTCGACGATCTCGATCGGCACGTCGCTGAAGAACTGGATGGTCGCGCCGGCATTGGCGAGCGCGCCGAAGAGCAGCGCGGCGAGGAAGATGCCTGGCGCCGAGCCCCGCCCGAGCAGCGCCACCGCGATGCCGGTGAAGCCGTAGCCCGGCGAGAAACCGGCGACGAAGCGGCCGACATTGCCGAGCGCGTGGATGCCGCCGGCAAGCCCGCCGATGGCGCCCGACAGAAGCATCATCTTGATCACCAGCATGGGCACGTCGATGCCCGAGGCCGCCGCGAAGCGGGCGTTCATGCCGGCGAGCCGCGTCTCGAAGCCGAGCGCGGTGCGGCTGCCCCAGAGCGCGTAGAGGCCGAGCAGGGCGATGGCGATGAGGAAGCCGGCGTTCAGCGTCGACGGCGGCATCAGCTTCGGCAGCCGTGCCGCGTCGGCGATCATCGGGGTCGCGGAATTGGCCGAGCCCGGGGCCAGCAGCGGGCCGTTGACCAGCCAGGCGGTCAGGCTGATGGCGATGAAGTTGAGCATCAGCGTGGTCACCACCTCGTCGACGTCGAGGCGGGCCTTGAGCAGGCCGGGCGCGAGCATCCACAGCGAGCCGGCGACGACGGCGGCCAGAACTGCCAGCGGCAGGAGGAGGGCGGCCGGGAGGCCCACGAAGGTGAAGCCGACGGTGGCCGCCGCCAGCCCGCCCACGAAGATGCAGCCCTCGACGCCGACGTTGAATGCGCCGGCGCGGAAGGCCACCGCGGTGGCGAGCCCGGTCAGGATCAGCGGCGTGGCGGCCGACAGCGTGGCTGCGATGCGGCGCGAACTGCCGAAGGCCTCGACGGCGAGCAGCCCGTAGACCTCGAGCGGATTGTGCCCGGCGGCGAGCAGCACGAGCCCGGCCACCACGAAGGCCGCGACCAGGGGGCCGAGCGGCTCCAGCACGCCGAGAAGGGCGGAGCGTCCGGAGGGTGTCGTGGCGACGGCCTGTCCGCTCATCCCTGCCTGCCTCCAAGCATCAGCCGGCCGATCTCCTCCAGCCCCGCGGCGCCGCGCGCCACCTCGCCGGTGATCCTGCCGCCGTAGACGACGACGATGCGGTCCGACAGCGTCACGAGTTCATCGAGTTCCTCCGAGACCAGCAGCACGGCGCCGCCGCGATCGCGGTAGTCGATCAGGCAGCGGTGGATGAAGTCGATGCCGCGGATGTCGACGCCGCGGGTGGGCTGGCAGGCGACGAGCAGCTTCGGGTCGCCGTCGAGCTCACGCGCGACCGCCACCCGTTGCTGGTTGCCGCCCGACAGGCTGCCGGCCGGCTGGCGGTCCGACGCCCGCTTCACGGAGTAGCGGTCGAGCAGGTCCGCCACGTGGCGCGCGACCGCCGTGCGGCGAAGCACGCCGTGCGAGCACAGCTCCGGCCGCCGGTGATGGCCGGCGATGGCATTCTCGACGATCGAGGCGGCGAGGCACAGGCCCTCCGCCGCGCGGTCGGGGCTGAGATAGGCGAGCCCGAGCGCGCGCCGCTGCGCCAGCGTCAGCGCGGCGAGGTCGGTGCCGCCGAACCGGATCGACCCCGCACCGATCGCGCCGAGCCCGGTGATCGCGGCGACGATCTCGTCCTGTCCGTTGCCGGCCACACCCGCGATGCCGACGATCTCGCCCGACCGGACGGTGAGGTCGAAGGCGGACAGGGCGGCGTTGCCGCGCGGGTCGCGCGCCGACAGGCCGGCGATCTCGAGCACGGGAGCGCCGGCCGAAGCGGCGCGCGGCTGCGGCCGTGCCAGCACCTCGCCGATCATCATCTCGGCCAGGCTGTCGCGGCTCGCCGAGGATCGCGGCAGGCTGGCGACGACGCGGCCGTTGCGGATGACGGTGATCTCGTCGGCCACCGCCAGCACCTCGTCCAGCTTGTGGCTGATGAACAGGATGGTGCGTCCCTCGTCGCGCAGCTTGCGCAGCAGCGCGATCAGCTCGCGGACCTGCGCCGGCGCCAGCACCGCCGTCGGCTCGTCGAGGATCAGCACGTCGGCGCCGCGGTAGAGCAGGCGCAGGATCTCGAGGATCTGGCGCACGTGCACCGGCGCGTCCTCGGCGGGCGTGTCCCAGTCGAGCGAGACGCCGGCGAGCGCCTCAAGCGCGCGGGCCCTGGCGAGCGCAGCCGCCCGGTCGATGCGGCCGAGACCGTCGACCGGTTCCGCCGCCAGCACGAGGTTTTCGAGAAGGGTCAGGCCCGGCGCGAGCATGAACTCCTGGTGCACCATGCCGACGCCGCGGGCGAAGGCGTCGGCGGGGCCGGCGAAGGTCGCCGGTTCCCCGTCGATCAGGATGACGCCGGAATCCGGCCGGTCCACGCCCTGCAGGATCCGCATCAGCGTCGACTTGCCGGCCCCGTTGCCGCCGACGAGGGCGTGCACCGTGCCGCGCAGAGCGCGGAAGTCGATCGCGTCGTTGGCCAGCACCGGGCCGAACCGCCGCGTGACGCCCTGCGCCCCGAGGCGGACCGACCGGTCCGGCGCCGTTTCTGCCCGTTGCATGGAAGGCCGGATCCGGAGCTTACTTCAGATAGTCCGGGTAGCCCTGCTCGACGACGTTCCAGACCTTGATCTTGCCCGACAGGATGTCCTGCTTCGCCGCCTCGACCTTTTCGAGATACGCGGCCGGGATCAGGTCCTTGGTGTGCTTCATCTCCGACAGGCCGACGCCGTCCTCGGCGAGGCCGAAGGCGATGGTCTCGCCGCGTGGGAAGGTGCCCGCCGCGTACTCCTTGATGAGCGTCTCGACGGCGACGTCGGTGCGCTTGATCATGCTGGTCAGCACGTTGCCCGGAGCGAGCCCGTCCTGGTCGGTGTCGACGCCGATGGCATAGCGGCCGGCTTCCTTGGCGGCCTGGATGACGCCCATGCCGGTGCCGCCGGCGACCTGGTAGACGATGTCGGCGCCTTCCTCGAACATCGCCTTGGTCATCTGCAGGCCGATCGCCGGGTCGGCGAAGTTGTTGGAATAGGCGACCTTCACGACGACGTCCGGATTGGCGGCCTTGGCGCCCTCGACATAGCCGGCGATGAACTTGTCGATGCCGGCCGACTTGGTGCCGCCGATGACGCCGATGATCGGCTCCGGCGTGATGCCCTTGATGGAGGTGTCGGTGGTGACCAGCGCCGCCAGCATGCCGGCGAGGTAGGAGCCTTCCTGTTCCTGGAACAGCACCGAGGCGACGTTCGGCGCCTCGCGGACCTGGTTCAGGATCACGTAGTTGGTGTCGGGATAATCCTTCGCCACGTCGAGCATCGGCTCGCCGTGAGAATATTCGAGGTCGATGACGAGGCCGAAGTCGGCGTCCGAGGCGCGGCGCAGGATCTCGGCCGCCTGGGCGACGACGTCGCGCGATTCGACCGGCTTGCCCTCGAGGCCGGTGGCTTCCAGGCCGCGCTTGAAGCCCTCGTAGGCGAGGTCGTTGTAGGACTGGTCGCCGAGGCCGCTCTGCGAGATGACGAGCGCGACCGGCTTTTCCGCCGAGAGGGCGCTAGTTGTCCCAAGGGCCGAGACGAGGGCCGATGTGGCCGCGGTGATCGCCAATGTTCTGATCATGCTGGTACTCCTTGCCATTCTTGATGTTCCCCACATGATGCTGCCGGACGAGGAGGGCCTCGTATGAGTAGCGGCGGGCATCATAGATCGCGCTGACGGCATCGAGCGGCGTGCCGTCGGCGGCGAACGAATGTCGGGTCACCGAGACGACGACCGCGTCGCCGTCGAGACCCAGAAGCGTGCGGTCCCGCTCGGAGGCGGGGCAGGCCACCAGCCGCTCCGTCGCGCTGGCGACGACGAGGCCGTGCGCCTCGAAATGGCGGTAGAGCGAGAAGCCCGGCTCCGCGGCGATCGCCCGCGTCAGCCGCGTCTCCGCGACGATTTCCATCGACAGGATCGAGCGGTGCCGCGCCACGCCGCGGCCGTCGACGAGCCGCAGGCGGTCGAGCAGCATCACCGGCGTCCCCGGCGCGTAGGGCAGGCCGTCCTCCCAGTCCGCCGCCTCGAAGGCAAGCAGCCGGTGCGAGGCGACGTGGCCCGCGGCCTCGACCGCCTCGGTGAAGGAGAGCAGGTAGCCCGGCGCCCGGCGCAGCGGAGCCTCGGCCACGAAGGAGCCGCTGCCCTGGCGGCGCGTCACGAGCCCTTCCTCGACCAGCTGCTCGACGGCCTTGGCCACGGTGAAGCGGCTGACGCCCCAGAGCTTCGCCAGCTCCGGCTCGCTCGGGATGCGCGCGCCCGGTCCGAGGTCCCCGATCTGGGCCTTCAGCCCGTCGGCGATCTGCAGATAGAGCGGTCCTGCGCGGGTGCCGGCCTTGATCATGCTTGTCCGTGCCATCTTGTCCAGTCAACTGATCAGATCGTGAGGCGGCTTGCAAGCGAAAACCGCTGCGGGATGTGGTGCGCCATGCGCCGGACCGCTTTTTGGCTGAGCGGCAGCGGCATCGCGGACGCCACTGAGCCTGCCTCCGCTCTCGCACGGCGCCCCACCCGCACCGCGTCATTCCGGACCGGACGCGGCGCAGCGGAGCCGTCCGGATCTGCAACCCATTCCGTGACGTTCGCAGGAAGGAGCCTGACGCGATCGGCGTCACGGCATGGGTTCCGGACAGACGCTCCGCGCTCCGCGCGGCTCGTCTTCCGGAATGACGCGGGCAAGGCGGGCACCGCGATCCTGCCTCCGCTCTCGCCCGGCGTCCCCCGACCTTCGTCATCCCGGAACGGCGTCCGAGCGCAGCGAAGGACGACGTATCCGGGATCCATGCCTCGTCGGCGACGCCTCGCTCCGGTGCAGGACCGCCCCTCTCCTTCTCCATCGTTCCGTTGATCGTCTCCCAACGACGCATGGACCCCCGGGTCTGCGCGACGGCCTTCGGCCTGCTCCGCCGAGGATGACGATGCCGAGGGACGCGCCACGGGAACGGAGCGCCCTGGCTTCCGCGGCCATCGTCCTTCCGGAACCGGATGCCTCCGCAGTGTTCGACACCTCGGTCCGGTATGACGCGCATCGTCCGGTCCCGACGCTCATCATCTTTGGTTGCATTCCAACCGATTGTCTGCTCCCATATCGTGTGTCGCGGGGGCGCCGGGGAGGGGGAGACGTGACGACCCGAAACGCGGCCGGCACCCCGGGGCGCTGCGGATCGGCTCGTCGCCCCTCCCGCAGCGGCGCGGGTCGAAACCGAGCATGGCGCCTTGTGAAGAGCGGCCCCTCCCTCTGGATCCCGGGTCGAAACGTCCGGCGAAGTGCCCGCAGGGAGCCGATCCAGCCGCCGCGGTGTCATCGACAGGCGGAGGCCGGGGAGCGACGGCGGCGGCCTCGCCGAGCGAACGCTTCGTTTACCAGAACTGCCTAAAATTGCTCCCATGCAGGAACCGAGCGCCAGCCTACGAGCGACGAGGGTCTCCACCGTGGCCGTGTTCGGGCTCGTGCCCGCGGCGCTGGCGGCGAGCCTGGTGGCGGCGGTTCCGTCGCCGTCCTTCGGGCGCTCCGCGACGATCGCGGCCGTCTTCCCGCCCTGGTGGGCGGCGGGGCGCGTCTTCGAGGCGGCGGCGGGCGCGGGGCCCCTGCTCGACGCGGGGCGGGCGCCGTTCGTGATGGTCGTCGGCTTCACCGATCCGGGCGTCGCCGACCGGCTGCGGGCGGCCGGTGCGATCTTCCTGGTGGATGCGGCGGCCGTCGGCTGTGCCCCGTCGGGGCTTGAAGAGGGATGAGACGATGAACTCCACGACCGGCAACGCGCTCCGGGATCTCGGCCTGCACCGGCGCCGCATGGTGAACGCGATCGCGATCGGGCAGTTCGGCGCGCTGCCGCTGATCGGCCTGGCACAGGTCCTCAACGGTACCACCGGCTTCGGAATGCTGGCGGCCTCGTTCGTCCTCGCCGTGCTGGCGACGGCGCTGGCGCGGCGGCCGGCTTTCGAGGCGGCCGCGAGCGCGCTCTGCGGCGTCGCGATGGCCGCCAACGTCTCCTTCCTGGTCGCCGCGCTCAGCGGCAGCGCCCTGCAGGTCGACATGCACATGGCCTATTTCGCGGGCCTCGCCCTGATCGGCGCGACGTTCGACTGGCGCGCCATCGTCGCCGCCACGCTGACGACGGCCGTGCATCACCTCGTGCTGAACTTCGCCTTCCCGGCCGCCATCTATCCGGGCGGCACCGACATGCTGCGCTTTCTCGTCCATGCCGTGATCCTGGTCGTCGAGGCGGCGGCGCTGCTGTGGGTGGCGTGGCGGGTCACCGGCATGTTCGACAGCATCGCCCGCACCGGCGAGGCGATCCGCGAGGAACAGCGCCGCGCGGATGCCGCGGGGCAGGAGACGCTCGCCCTGCGCGGGCGCCAGCAGGCGGAGCGCGAGGAGCAGATGCGCCTGCAGGAGGCGCAGGCCGCAGATCTCCGGCGGTTCGTCGCCGACATGGAGCGCGGCTTCGACCGCATCGCCGAAGGCGACCTGACGGTGCGGCTCAGGGAGCCGGCGCCGGCGGCCTACGAGGCGATCCGGCTGAAGTTCAACGACGCGATCGACCAGCTGATGCGCACCATCGGCTCGGCCTTCGCCGTCGTCGCGACGATCCGCGGCGGCCTGGCCGAGATCGCATCCGCTTCCAACGATCTGTCGATGCGCACCGAGCAGCAGGCGGCGAGCCTCGAGGAGACGGTCGCGGCCCTCGGCGCCGTGACGAGCGGGGTCAACGACACCGCCGCCGCGGCCGGCCGCGCGCAGCAGCTCGCCGGTTCGGCGCGGACCGACGCCGACGGCGGCGGTGCGGTCGTGCGCAGCGCCGTCGACGCCATGAGCGTGATCCGGACCTCCTCGGCCGAAGTGTCGAAGATCGTCGGCGTCATCGACGAGATCGCGTTCCAGACCAACCTTCTGGCGCTCAATGCCGGCGTCGAGGCCGCCCGCGCCGGCGAGGCCGGCAGGGGGTTCGCCGTCGTGGCGCAGGAAGTCCGCGGGCTGGCGCAGCGATCGGCCGAGGCGGCGCGGGAGATCAAGGCCCTGATCTCGACCTCGGGCGAGCAGGTCAGGACCGGCGTCGAGCTCGTCGCCGCGTCCGGGCAGTCGCTCGCCAAGATCATGGAACAGGTGGTCGCCATGAGCGACCTCGTCGGCCACATCGCCGACGGCGCGCGCGAGCAGGCCGGCAGCCTCAGGGAAGTGTCCGCCGCCGCCGAGCAGATGGACCGCGTCACCCAGCAGAACGCCGCCATGGTCGAACAGACCACGGCGGCGGCGCAGAAGCTGTCGATCGAGACCGAGGAACTGGCGCGCATGATCGCCCGCTTCCGCACCGCCTCAGGCCCCGAGGCCGTCTGGCGCCCCGCCCGCGCGGCGTGACGCCGGCGCGGCCCGGCCGCGCGCATCGTCCTTCGGCCTGTCTCCCCGGACGGCGGGTCACCGCCGGCCTCGCCTCCTTCGCCGCGGTCCGGATGTCTCCGCTGCGCGCGGCCTGGGGTCCGCTCCGGCGCGGGCTGCGGCGGACCCGTCCCGCGCGTCCCGCCCGCGCCCCCTCCCGTGCAAAGATCGCGCCGCTGCGCGGAACAGGCTCGGCCGTCGGCCGTTGGGAGGGCGGTCGGTCACGCAGGCGTGATCCCCACAACAGTCATTCCGCGAAAGGGACATGAACATGGCGAAGGAAAAGACGCTGGAAGACCTCTTCCACGATACGCTCAAGGACATCTACTACGCCGAGCGCAAGATCCTGAAGGCGCTGCCGAAGATGAAGCGCGCCGCGCAGTCCGACGAACTCAAGGCCGCCTTCGACAAGCACCATCAGGAGACGCAGGGCCAGATCGAACGCCTGCAGCAGGTGTTCGAGATCATGGGCAAGCGCGCCCAGGGCAAGACCTGCGACGCCATCGAGGGCATCATCTCCGAGGGCGAGGAGATCATGGACGAGTTCAAGGGCACGGCAGCCCTCGACGCCGGACTGATCTCGTCGGCGCAGGCCGTCGAGCACTACGAGATCACCCGCTACGGCACGCTGAAGCGCTGGGCGACGGAGCTCGGCATGACGGATGCCGCCGACCTGCTCGACCAGACGCTGCAGGAGGAGTCGAAGACCGACGGCGACCTGACCAAGCTCGCCGATTCCTCCGCCAACGAGCGGGCGAAGTCGAAGAAAGCCGCCTGACGGCACACGGCACGGCGGCAGGCCGGTCGCCTTCCGCTCCGGCGGCGGGCCTGCCGCCCGCCGCCACGGCGGCGCCCG
>Ga0208243_1000842_pt1 | contig 12875 bp, 10 predicted proteins | sample Subbio2Aug_QV12A_FD_184826 | JGI IMG/M metagenome (GOLD analysis project Ga0208243, IMG submission 184826) | Serpentinite rock and fluid subsurface biosphere microbial communities from McLaughlin Reserve, California, USA - CR12Aug_QV12A (SPAdes) | ecosystem: Environmental > Terrestrial > Deep...
AGTCTAGCTAATTCACTAATTATAAACTCTATAACACCTTCGTCCCCATAATCCCTGACTCCTGAGACGTATATATTACGTTCTCTGGCTGCTTCAATATCAACATTTGCACTCTTCTCATCATAAAGACTGCAGCACATACCTATATATTTTAGAGCTTTTGCTGCCTTAATAGCCTCCTTATCTATACGGGTATTCCAGGATACCAATACGCAATCTGCATTCTCTATCCTATTGATAATTTCCTTGTTATTGGTAGGGTAGTCAGTATAAAATATTACTTCATCTGCCAGCTTATACAGAGCTTCCTTAACCTCATTGATTAGACCTGTATCATCTACAGAAACCAGCTTTTTAAACTTCATATAAATTCCTCCATTGTTATTAGAAAAATATGTCATAGTAGCATTTAGTAGTTACTATTAAATATTATAGCAAATTAAGTAAAACTACATTAAATATTTTGAAGAATATTAAGGGTAAGCAGTTTTAAATATCAGCTCCTTTGTAGGATTTAAAGGCATAAAAAAGAATCAAAAGACAAAAACTTGACAAATATGCAACAAACATGTATAATATATATAATATTTTTATGGAAATAAAATGGAAAATAAATATTTCTTGAGTATTACGTGTGAAGTAGATAATTTGAGTAGCCAGTCAGTGAGCTTATTTACGTACCTGGTGGAATTGATGGTGTGGAAATAAAGCAAACTGACAAGAGAAGGCGAAAATTTTATTGAAAAATATGGAAATATTATAGAACTGGGGCTTGTTTAGGATCATATGGTCATGAACTATATTACGTATGTGATATAAAGTGAGCTGGTAACAGTGAAGCTTAAGCACTCTAACTCTATTTACTATAGGGTTAGAGTGCTTTTTTGTTTATCTTTTTAAAAAAGTAAATATAGGATGGACTTTAAGGAGGAATTTGATGAAGACGATAAAAGAGTTAATTAAGCAGCAGCTACAAGGGAGAAAACCCACTGATGAGGAGCTCGCTAACTGGCAGGATTGGAAATGGCAAGTAAAGAACTCGATAAGAGAGGTTGAAGAGGTTGAGGAAATATTTGAAATTAAGCTTGATGAGCTTCGAAGAAAAAAGGTAGCTTTAACCATTGAGAAGTTTCCAATGTCGATTACCCCCTATTATCTTTCGCTTGTAGATCCTACAGATTATATGAAGGATCCAATATTTAAACAGGCCTTCCCAGACGTAAGGGAATTAGAAATAACGCAATATGACATGGCAGACCCACTGGCTGAGGAAAAGGACAGTCCCGTCCATGGAGTAACACATAGGTATCCTGATAGGGTGCTTTTGCACATTAGTAATACCTGTGCAATGTACTGTAGACATTGTACTAGAAAAAGAAAGGTTGGAGATATAGATAGTATCCCATCGAGAAAACAAATAGAGAAAGGACTAGAATATATTAAGAATAACCCAATTATAAGAGACGTTCTGCTTTCTGGAGGGGATCCATTTTTGTTGTCGGATGAATACCTGGACTGGATTTTAGGTGAAATTTCAAAAATTCCCCATGTAGAGGTAGTTCGTGTTGGAACACGAACTCCGGTGGTGCTGCCATACCGTATTACAAATTCACTTGTTGATATACTAAAAAAATATGAATCTCTTTGGTTGAACACTCATTTTAATCATCCAAGAGAAATAACAGAAGCATCCAAAGAAGCCCTTAGAAGGCTTTCAAGTGCAGGAATACCATTAGGTAATCAATCGGTTTTATTAGCCGATGTTAATGATTGCCCAATGATAATGAAAAAGCTAGTTCATAAGCTAGTTCAAAACAGAGTAAGACCTTATTATCTTTATCAATGCGACTTATCAGAAGGATTAGAGCATTTTAGAACCTCAATAGGAAAGGGCATTGAAATTATGGAGAGTCTACGTGGGCACACGAGCGGGTTTGCAGTACCTACCTTTGTTGTGGATGCGCCAGGAGGCGGTGGTAAAATACCAGTTAACCCTAACTATATAGTATCTTGGTCTACCAACAAAACAATCCTTAGGAACTTTGAAGGTGTAATTACCACCTATCACGAGCCAGATAGATATAAGCATAATCAATGCAACCTAAAATGTGATAGCTGTAAGCTTCATTTAAAGCTAGAAGCAGCACAACAAAGAGAAGCAATTGGCATAGAAAGGCTATTGTCAGATTATGATGAGACAATTACCCTCACACCTACAAGCTTAGAGACTTGCAAAGAAAAGCGACAGGAGGTTGAGTAAATGCTGGATAAGATAGTAAGCTTAGAGGATGGATTGATACACCACGGAAAGCAAAATAATAGAGTCTATGTAATGAAGGCACCTAGAGTGAATCCTAAAAGGTTTATATCAAAAATTGAAGAGTTAGCAAATGAAAAAAAATATGAAAAGATTATTGCAAAGGTTCCAGAGGGAATTAAAGAAGATTTCATAGGTAAAGGCTATAAAGAGGAGGCTCAAGTACCCAACTTTTACAAAGGAAAGGAAGCCTGCTCCTTTGTTAGTAAGTATATGTGCTCAAATAGAAGGTGGGTCAAGGATAAAGAAGTAATTAAAAAGGTATTAAAGGTAGCTCATGAGAATAAAGGCATATTATTTTCGAATAAACTCATACAGGAATATGAATGTAGGCAGGCTGAGGGGGAAGATATTGCTGATATGGTAAAGCTATATAAAAAGGTATTCCTATACTATCCCTTTCCAATTCATGAAGAGGGATATATTGCAAAAACCATGGATGAAGATGTTATCTATTTTGGAATTTGGCATAGAAAAAAGCTAATAGCGTTGTCCTCCAGTGAAGTTGACTGGAAAAGTAAAAATGCAGAAATGACTGATTTTGCTGTAGACCCTGAGTATAGAGGCCAAAACATATCCTCAAGACTACTTCAGGAAATGGAAAAAGAAATGAAAAGGAAGGAAATATTGACTGCATATACCATTGCCAGAGCTGTATCCTATGGGATGAATTGTACCTTTTCAAAAAATGGATATGATTATGCAGGAACACTATTTAATAATACTCATATTTCGAAGGATATAGAAAGCATGAATGTATGGTATAAGGAATTACAATAGATTTAACTAAATATAATCAGCACCATGGATATTGTTTATTCTAATATGCATGGTGTTTTTTATTGCAAATTTCGTTTTCCTAGATACGTTGTGTTTTGGAATTGAAAATTATCAAATAATTGTTCTTCAAGAAAAATCTTCTGCTTAAGCAAAGAAAGGCAAAGGTTATAATAGGCCACACCTATAGCTGATAAGGAAGGGTGTGGTTTAATATTGAAAATTAGTTGAAATTTCATCTCAATTACATTGACAAATATTGCTGAAAATGATACGCTTTATCATAAGAGGGATTATATCATTTAAAATATAATTAAGAAGGTGAAGAGTTATGTTATTATCAAAGGCAAAGGCTGGCCAAACTTTTAATGTTTTACGCGTAGAGGGTAAAGAAAAGGTAAAAAAGTTTCTTTTTACTTTAGGCTGCTTTGAAGGTGAAGAGATTACACTAATTTCAACGCTTGCTGGCAATTATATTGTAAATATTAAGGACAGCAGATATGCTCTGGATGAAGGCATGGCAAAGTCAATAGTATTAGAAGCATAAGCTTCATAAATAAAAAACATTAACATAAGAAGATGCTATAGTACTTTAATATGCTAAGAAACATAAGGCTATGAAGTAGTATAGCATATTATTTTAACATCTTATTGATAATGATTATTGATAACCAACGTATAAAGGGGGAATTATTATGAAAATAGCATTAACAGGCAATCCCAACTCAGGGAAAACAACTCTGTTTAATGCCATAACAGGAAAAGCTGAAAATGTAGGAAACTGGCCAGGCGTTACTGTAGCTGTTAAGGAAGCAGATTTAAAGAAAAAGTATAATCAACAGGGTTTAGAGGTTAAAATAATTGACCTTCCAGGTACATACTCTATTTCACCCTTCACTGGTGAAGAAAAGATTACTAGGGATTTTATCCTTGGCGAAGAACCAGATGTAATTATTAATATTGTAGATGGTGCAAATGTTGGAAGAAGCTTATTTTTTACTACTCAGCTTTTGGAGCTTGGAATTCCAGTAATTATTGCACTCAATAAAAATGACATTGTATCTAAAAGAGGAGATACGGTTGATTATACCGCTCTAGGTAATGAGCTTAATTGCGTGGTTATTCCTACAACTGCAACTTCAGAGGAAGGTTTATTAAAATTAATAAACGAAGCTATAAAGCTTGGTAATGAAAAGAAAGCTCAAATAGCACCAGAATTCCCTGGTAAGGATTCAGAGGATTCTGATTTAGCAAGACAAAAATTTATAGATAGTATTGTAGTAAAGTGTCAGGTAAAGAAAAGAGATGCTAGCAAGGTTAGCTTATCTGATAAGGCAGATAGAATCGTAGCTCATAAGTGGTTAGGACTACCAATATTCTTTGTAATTATGTGGGCGGTGTTTTCCTTCTCGATAGAAGGTGTTGGTGGATTTCTATCAGGGTATTTTAACGAGGTTCTATTTGGAGAAATAATTCCTAATGCTGCAAATGCCTTATTAGAGGGTCTAGGAGTAAATGAACTGTTACAGGCACTGATTGTAGATGGTGCCATAGGTGGAGTTGGTGCAGTTGTAGGCTTCCTTCCATTAGTAATGGTACTATTCTTCTGTTTATCCTTGCTGGAGGACTGTGGCTATATGGCTAGGGTTGCAGTAGTTATGGATAGATTCTTTAAGAAAATTGGATTATCTGGTAAGTCCATTATTCCTATGATTGTAGGCTCTGGCTGTGCAATTCCAGGGGTTATGGCAACTAGAACCATTGAAGATGTAAATGAAAGAAGAATGACGACGATATTAACACCCTTTGTACCATGTGGTGCAAAGCTTCCTATAATTGCTCTTTTCGCAGCAGTATTCTTCCCAGATAATGCATGGGTTGGACCAAGTATGTATATTATTGCTATTGCTATGATAGTAATTGGTGGACTGCTACTAAAGAAAATATTTGTGTGGGAAAATTCATCTCAATTTATTATGGAGCTTCCTGATTATAAGTTTCCGAGTATAAAGTACGCCTTCCTTCAAATGATAGATAAGGCTAAAGCTTTTATATATAAGGCATCAACAATTATACTTGTTTGTAATACTCTTGTATGGTTTGCTCAAGCCTATAGCTGGGGATTAAAACCGGTTGAGGATCAAAGCTTAAGTATACTTGCTTCATTAGGGTCTATGATTGCTCCAATACTTATCCCATTAGGCTTTGTAGGTTGGCAGCTGGCAGCAGCAGCAATTACAGGTTTTATTGCTAAGGAGAACGTAGTTGCTACCTTTGCAGTACTTTTAGCAGTAGCTTCAGAGGAGGCCCTTCATTTACCTGGTGGTGCATTAGTACAATTTTTTACTCCTGTAACGGCCTTTGCTTATCTTGCCTTTAACCTATTTACACCACCTTGCTTTGCTGCAATTGGTGCGATGAACTCTGAAATGGGGTCTAAAAAGTGGTTATTTAAAGCACTTGGCTTCCAATTTGCTGTAGGATACATATTAGCAATGCTAATTACCCAAATTGGTTCATTAATTGTTTACGGAACACCTGCAGTTGGCTTTATACCTGCTATAATCATAACGGCTTTAGTTGCGACTTATCTTGTTATTACAATTAAGAAATCAGACGCTAAGCGTGCTGAATTAGGAGTTGAAGCATAATGACAGGTAATATAATAGTTGGTGCAGTATTTGCGGTGATAATAATATTTGCAGCCACTAAGGTCTTTAAGGATGCTAAAAATCAAAAATGCAGCTGTGGAACTAGCTGCTCCGATAAAAGCAAGTGTCATAAATAATTAGATTTTAAAAGGTCATCGTCAATACTATTTGATGATGGCTTTTATTTTGTTTTAAATCATCAAACCCTGACAAAGGTTATAGGTTAGCTGATTTGAGGGCATAATAAGTATTGCAAACTCTAATTTTTTATGTCAATATAAATATATATTAAAAAACAAGGATTTCTAATATGTGAGGGAATAGGATGAATAATAAGGCTGTAATTTTAGGTAGCAATTATTATATTGGATTAAGCACAATTCGTTGTTTAGGTATACATGGTATTTATACTGTAGCAGTTGATTATTCAGCAGAAAATACCTATGGGTCTAAGTCTAAATATTGTTCAGAGCGTCTAATAGCACCTCATTACAAGGATGATACTAAAAGCTTCATTAGCTTTTTAAAGGCTTATGCAGACAAACAGGAGGTAAAGCCTGTGCTTATCCCTTGTCATGATACTTATGTTGAAATTATAGATGAATATTTGAATGAGATAAGGGAAAGCTTTCTTATTCCTCAAACAGAGCAGGGGCTATATACCAGGCTTATGAATAAGGAAACATTACATAGAGCAGCAATGGAAAAGGGTGTTGCAGTACCGGAAACTATTAGGTTAAAGGATGAGGATTTCTATGAAAAAGTAGAATCAATAATCAAATTTCCCTGTATAGTAAAACCAGTAGATTCTCCAACCTTTGTTGCAAGGTTTAGAAAAAAGCTATTTAAGGTACACAATAGGGCAGAGCTAGATGAAGCCTTAGAAAAGGCAAGCAAGGCAGGTCTAGAGGTAATAGTTCAAAGAATTATACCCGGCTTTGATGACCATATGTATACCTTTGATGCTTATTTAAATCAAGAGGCAAAGGTTACCCATTGGGTTACCTGCCAAAAATACAGGCAATACCCAATTAACTTTGGAGCATCAGTTTATACTGGGCAAAAATATGTTCCTGAGCTGTATGACATAGGAGCAAGGTTTTTGGAGGAGATGAAATACAAGGGCTTTGCAGAAATAGAATTTAAAAAGGATGCTGACACTGGTAGATTCTATCTTATAGAGATAAATGTCAGAATAACCAACCTAAATAATTTATTATTTAAGTCAGGGGTCAATATTCCTTATATAACCTATCGAGAATTAATAGGACAACCCTTACCGCCGAGCGCTGTAGAGGGTGATACAAACCTTGTTTTCTGGTATGGCTATGAGGATCTATTAGCTATAAGAGATTATATCAAAACAGGACAGCTTACAGTAGGACAGGTATTCCTATCCTTATTTAAGCCAAAGGCTTATGCAATATGGGATTGGAAGGATCCTGTACCAGCCTTTATGTTTTTTAAAATGCTTGCAGGTAAGTTTGTAGGTAAAATAACCCGACGATAATAAGCTTTCACTTATTGGGGATAGAAATGAGGAATAACTTTGAGATTAAATGAGCTATTGAAGTCAACTAAGGTTATAGGGGCTATTAATAATCAGGATATCAACGTTGAAGGGATTGCATATCACTCCAAAAAGGTTCAAGAGGGATATTTATTTGTATGTATAAGGGGCTATAAGGTGGATGGACATATGTACCTTTCTCAGGCTGTAGAGAAGGGTGCAGTAGCAGCCATAGTAGAGGAATTTAATAAGGAAATTGCTATACCTCAGTATTTAGTTGAAAATAGCAGGGTTGCCCTTGCTCAACTGGGGGCAGCATATTATAACAGCCCATCAAAAAAAATGAATATGATAGGAATTACTGCTACAAATGGAAAAACCACAACCTCCTACATGGTTAATTCTATGCTGGAAAACCATGGACTAAGGACAGGCTTAATTGGAACAGTAACCATCAAAATTGATGATTCCTCTATTCCCTCAGAGCTGACTACACCCGAGTCACTAGACCTACAATACTACCTTAGCAAAATGGTGGAGAAGGAGGTCACCCATTGTACAATGGAGGTTTCCTCATCAGCTCTGGAGCTACACCGTGTGAAGGAGGTAGACTATGATATAGTTACCTTTAATAATATAAGTCGAGATCATATTGATGCTCATGGAACCTTTGAAAAGTATTTTGAAGCTAAGTCTAGCTTAATAACCAATGCCAGTGAGAAAAGCTATGCTGTTCTTAATTTAGATGATATATATTCTGCCTCCTTGGTTGATAAAACAAAGTCAACGGTTATAACCTTTGGTGTAAAAAGTACTGAAGGACATATTTATTGTAAAAATCTTGACTTGTCGACAGGAAGAGGTAGATATACAGTAGAAATCCTTAAGGGCTTTAAGGCTGGCGACAAAGAATTCAAGCCTGGGGAATTTGATGTTGAGCTATCAGTGCCAGGTCTACATTCGGTATATAATTCAATGGCGGCTATTACAGTTGCTTTACTATCAGGTGTATCCACTGAAACTATTCAACATACCTTAAAGAACTTTGCTGGAGTAGAACGCCGTTTTGAATTCATATTCGAAGACGATATCAAGATTATTGACGACCACTTCGCAAATCCAGGAAATATAAACGTGACACTTCAGACCCTTGATTATATGGATTTTAAGCTGCTTCACCTTGTATATGCCATAAGGGGCGAAAGGGGAACAACTGTTAATCGTGAGAATTCAGAGGTAATAGTTAACTGGGCTGAGAAGCTGGGCATGAAGGAAATTATAGCAACCAAAAGCATATCCCATGTAACTGCTAAGGATATGGTGACACCAGAGGAGCTACAGGTTTTTCTTGAGGTAATGAATAATGCTGGAATTAAAGTGCATTTATATGATGAGCTCACAGATGCTATAGCCCACTCCCTTGCGGTAGCACAGGAGGGAGATTTGATTTTATTGGCAGGCTGCCAAGGAATGGATTACGGAGCAGAAATTGCCTTAAGACAGCTGCATCAAAAAATGTTAGAATATCCAAAAGAGAAGTTATTTTTCCCTCTGCGAAATAGGGTTGCAGGGATAACAGAGGAAATGATGACAGATTTGACTTCCTAGATTCAAATATAAAAATAAAGGGTGATATTAATGTGTGGTTTTGTGGGATTTGCCCATGCTTCTCCTGAGATAGATAGAGTAAAAACAATTAACGATATGATGAAGGCTATTCTTCACAGAGGTCCCGACAGTGGGGACTTCTTTAATGATGACAAGGTCACGCTGGGCTTTAGAAGATTAAGTATTATAGACCTTTCAGATGAAGCAAGTCAGCCGATGTATAATGAAGATAAAAGCTGTGTATTAGTTTTTAATGGTGAGATATATAATTTTCAAGAGCTAAGAGAGGAGCTTATTAAGAAGGGACATGTTTTTAAGTGTGATTCTGACAGTGAGGTTTTGATACATGGCTACGAGGAGTATGGTGAAGGGCTTCTGCCTAAGCTAAGGGGGATGTTTGCCTTTGCTATTTGGGATTCAAAAAAGGAAACCATGCTAATAGCAAGGGATTACTTTGGAATTAAGCCACTTTATTATACTCAGAATACCACCGACAATTCTCTTATTTTTGGCTCTGAAATAAAGGCCTTTCTAAAGCATGCTTCCTTTAAAAAGGAATTAAACAAGGATGCTTTAAAGCCATACCTAACCTTCCAATACTCGGTGTTGGACGAGACCTTCTTTAAGGGAGTCTATAAGCTTAAGCCTGCTCATTATATGATTTATAAAAGAGGGCAAATGGAGATAAAGCCCTATTGGAAGCTGGACTACAATGAAAAGGAAAACACCCTAAAGCATTATATAGAGGAAATAAAGGCCACCCTTCAGGAGTCCGTTGATTACCATAGAATCAGTGATGTTAAGGTGGGCTCCTTTCTTTCAGGCGGGATTGACTCTAGCTATATAACAGCCTTATTAAAGCCTAACAAGACCTTTTCTGTAGGCTTTCAGGATTATGATGGGATATTTAATGAGACAAATCTAGCTAAGGACCTTTCTGATATTCTTGGTATAGAAAATTATAAAAAATTAATTAATGCCGATGATTGCTTCGATATACTTCCAACAATTCAGTATCATATGGATGAGCCGCAATCTAACCTTTCTTCAGTTCCCCTGTACTATTTAGCACAGCTAGCCAGACAGCATGTAACGGTGGTGCTGTCAGGGGAAGGGGCTGATGAAATATTCGGGGGCTATACCTGGTATCAAAAATCCCCCAAACAGCAAAGGTATGAGAAGGTGCCCTTCCCAGTAAGAAGGCTTTTGCATAAGGTTAGTAAGCTGTTACCAAAGAACACTATAACTAACTTCCTAGTAAAGGGCGGAATAACCGTAGAAGAAAGCTTTATAGGACAAGCAAAGGTATTTGAGGAGGCAGATGCTTTAAAGGTATTAAAGGATGATTACAAAAATGGACCTTCAGTTTCTAGTATTACTAAGAAGGTTTATGATGAAGTCAAAAATAAGGATGATATCACTAAAATGCAGTATCTTGACTTGAACCTATGGCTCCCAGGTGATATTCTACTGAAGGCAGATAAGATGAGCATGGCCCATTCTATAGAGCTGAGAGTACCTTTTTTAGATAAAGAGGTCATGGCATTAGCATCTGAAATACCAAGTAATTTAAGAGTAAATAAGCTTGACACAAAATATGCCTTGAGGGAGGCCTCAAAGGAGGTTTTACCTGATGACTGGGCCAATAGACCAAAGGTAGGCTTTCCAGTGCCAATAAGATATTGGTTAAGAGAGGAAAAGTACTATAGATTAGTCAAGGAAATGTTTCAATCAGACATAGCAAAGGAATTTTTCGTTACGGAAGAACTGGTTAAGTTCTTAGATGCTCATTATGCAGGGACTAATAATTATGCTAGATATATCTATACGGCCTATGTTTTCCTAGTTTGGTATAAGAAGTTCTTTATAGAGTTATAGAATCACAAATAAAACTATACCCTATAGGAGATGAATATGACTAAGACAAGAAGAAAGCAGAGAAAAAGGCTATGGAGCTTATTAAGATTTACTATATTTCTATTATTAGTTATAATATCATCTGTTTTTGCACTTAATAAACTTATATTTAAGGATGAAACCAACAATAATGTTGTTGTTATTCCACAAGGCATAATAACTATTCTTAATCTTGATGCAGACACTGAACTACCAATAAAGAACTCAGAATTTACAATAACCGCAACGGAAAGTGGAGAAGTGGTTGAGGTATTATATACTAATGAAGAGGGTAAAGTAATATCAAAGCCGCTGGATTATAATACTCATTATAGTATTATACAAACTATGGCACCAGAGCCTTACAAAATAAGCAAAGAGGAAACAAGGATTGAAATAACAGTAGAAGATTATCAGGTTGTTGTAAAAAATAACTTGTATTCTCACGTTAAGGACACTCAACGGCTTGAGGATGGAACAATAAGGATTACAAAGGTAGATATGCCTGTTGAGGTTTTGATGCAAAATCCAGAGCTGCCTAATGGCTGTGAAATAACATCCTTAACTGCGGTGTTAAACTATAAGGGTTATGGTGTATCTAAGACGGAGATGGCAGATAAGTATTTACCAAAGGAGCCCTTTGTAAGAAAGGGCGATAGATTGATAGGAGCTAATCCATATAAGGCCTTTGCAGGAAATCCAAGAGAAATTAGTGGTTTTTTTGTATATGCACCTCCTATTGTAGAGGCTACAAATCATTATCTTAAACATGTCAACGAAGATCCTAGAGCTAAGGATGTTAGTGGAAGTACAATGAAGGAGCTGCTACGATATCTTGATAAAGGCATACCAGTGGTTACATGGGTTACATTAGATTTATCAAAGCCCAAACTAAATTATTCATGGTATCTAAGTGACACTGGTGAAAATTTCATTGCTCCTATAAATCTTCATGCGGTAGTATTAAAGGGTTATGACACAAAAAATGTCTATTATATGGACCCACTTCAGGGAAATTTAGCAAGGAGCATGGTGGATTTCTTTCAAAGCTACTATGAGCTAGGGATGCATGCAGTTATTGTTGCAGCTAATTAGAGAATATAAAAATTGAACTAACAATTAAACATATTAATTGTGAATACTAAGGTGGGTTGAGAATGGAAAGCAAAAGCTTAGGTGTAATTGGAGGCATGGGACCAAAGGCAACAGCAGTGTTTTTTGAAAAGGTGGTTGAAAATACTGAGGCCGCAAAGGATCAAGACCATATAGATATGATTATTATTAATCATGCCACGATTCCCGATAGAACAAGTACTATTTTAGAAAATAAGGAAGAGGACTTTTTAGCAGGGATACAAAAGGATATTAAGCTTTTGGAGACTGCAGGGGTTGCCAATATAGCTATACCTTGTAATACGGCGCACTATTTTTATGATGACATGCTGCAAATGACAAATATAAACATCATAAATATGATTGAGGAAACAGTCAAAATAATTCATAAGCAGTACGGTGAAGGTAGCCGAGTTGGAATATTAGCAACACAGGGTACCTTAAGCAGCGGAATTTATGAAGAGGCCTGCAGAAAGTATAACCTGGATTTATACGTTCCTGAGGAAGCAGTAAGAGAACGTACCATGAAGATTATTTATGATAACATAAAGTGTGCTCTAAATATTGACTCAAGTGAGATTGAGGAAATAATAAAGGATTTGATTAATAAAGAAAAATGCAAGTGTGTAATAATTGCTTGTACTGAGCTTTCCTGTATAAAATTAAGTCCGGAGATCTCTAAGCATTGCATAGATGCAATGAAGGTTCTTATAGAGAAATCAATAGAGCTTTCTGGCAAAAGGCTAAAGAGAACAGAGGGCTGCAAGAAATGATTGTAAAAAATACATTAAAGGCATAGCATCGTAAAGATGACTATGTCTTTTTAATGCCGTGCGTCCAGCGAAGCTGGACCACACTAGCTGGTGAAAGTCCAGTACAGGTAATTGCCAAGAAGCCTGTTAGCTAATCCCAGTGCGTCACAGTAATGTGGAGTGCCAAGCGGGAGGATAAAGTACCTGTTTAAACAGCAGGGCGAGCGAAGGTGCAGGTCGTAACATAAAGT
>Ga0208243_1000843_pt1 | contig 12873 bp, 9 predicted proteins | sample Subbio2Aug_QV12A_FD_184826 | JGI IMG/M metagenome (GOLD analysis project Ga0208243, IMG submission 184826) | Serpentinite rock and fluid subsurface biosphere microbial communities from McLaughlin Reserve, California, USA - CR12Aug_QV12A (SPAdes) | ecosystem: Environmental > Terrestrial > Deep...
GCGGCCGTCACGCCGGCACCGCCCGCAGCCGGGCGGAACCCTGTCCGGCGGCAGCGTCGAAGAGGTAGCAGGCGGCCGTGCCGCCGCCGTCGACGGGATAGTCCGGCGGCAGATCGGCCTCGCAGCGCGGCATGGCGTGGGGGCAGCGGTTGCGATAGGGGCAGCCCTGCGCGGCCAGCCGCGGCGTCTCCCGTGCCGGCGCAGCTTTTCGGCTCGCACGGCGGCGACGCTGCGCATCCGGGTCGAGCAGCGGCACGGCGTCGAGGAGCGCCCGGGTGTAGGGATGGGCCGGCGACCTGTAGACCCGGTCCGAGGGACCTTCCTCGACGATGTGGCCGAGATACATGACCGCGATGCGGTCGGAGATGTGGTGCACCAGCGCCAGGTCGTGCGCGATCAGCAGATAGGCGATGCCGAGCTCGTCGCGGCGCTCGTAGAGCAGGTTGATGATCTGGTTCTGGGTCGAGACGTCGAGGGCGCTCACCGGCTCGTCGAGCACGATCAGCTTCGGCGTCAGCGCCAGCGCCGAGGCGATGGCGATGCGCTGGCGCTGGCCGCCGGAGAACTGGTGCGGATGCCGCTCGAGGTGCTCCTCCGACAGCGACACCAGCCTGAGCAGGTCCACCGCGCGCGCGCGCCGCTCGGCGCGGCTCATCGTCGTGTGGACGCGCAGCGGCTCGGTGACGATGTCCTCCACGGTCATCGACGGGTTGAGCGAGGAATAGGGGTCCTGGAACACGGCCTGGATCTGCCCGCGCACGTCGGGCGGATAGCGGGTCCTCATCGCGGCGAGGTCGACGTCGCCGAAGCGGATCGTGCCGCCATTGGCGGGCACGAGGCCGAGCACCGCATTGGCGATCGACGACTTGCCGGAGCCGGATTCGCCGACGAGGCCGAGCGTCTGTCCCGGCCGGATCGACAGGTTCGCGCCCTTCACGGCATCGAAGGCCCTGCCCTTGAAGCCGAGCAGCGACTTGCCCCAGTAGGTGACCCGAAGGTCGCGGATCTCGAGCAGTGCCTCGTCGCTCATTGCGCGGCCTCCAGAATCAGCTCGTCGGCCCGGATGCAGCGCACCTGCCGGTCCGCGCCGGCCAGCGGGATGCGCCGCTCGCAGGCCGCGATCCTGAAATCGCAGCGGTTGGAGAAGCGGCAGCCGGCGGGCCAGGTGCCCGGCCGGGGCACGTTGCCGCGGATCGTCGGCAGCGGCGGCATGCGGTCGGAGGCATGCGGCATCGCCGAGAGCAGGCCGCGCGTATAGGGATGGCGCGGCCGCGCGAAGAGGGCGCCCACTTCGGCCATCTCCACCATCTCGCCGGCATACATGACGCTGATCCGGTCGCAGATGTCGGCGGCCACGGCGAGGTCGTGCGTGACGAACAGGATCGCCATGCCGAACTCCGCCTGCAGGTCGCGGAACAGGTCGAGGATTTCCTGCTGCACCGTGACGTCGAGCGCCGTCGTCGGCTCGTCGGCGACCAGCAGCGAGGGATTGCAGCTGAGCGCGCGCGCGATCGCGATGCGCTGCGCCATGCCGCCGGACAGTTCGTGCGGGAAGGCGCGGGCGCGTTCGGCCGGCCGCGGAATGCCGACGCGGTCGATCAGCTCGACCGTGCGGGCCCAGGCGGCAGGTTTCGAGAGGCCGTGCTTGGCCCGCAGCACCTCGGCGATCTGACTGCCGACGGTGAAGGCGGGGTTGAGGCTGGTCGTCGGGTCCTGGAACACCATCGCGACCTCGTTGCCGCGGACCTCCTCGATCTGGCGCTGCGACAGGCCGCGCAGGTCGCGGCCGTTGAGCACGATCGAGCCGTGCGTGGTCCGCAGCGCGACGCTGGTCAGCCCGAGAATGGCGAGGCCCGTCAGCGTCTTGCCGCTGCCGGACTCGCCGACGAGCCCGAGCGTCTCGCCCTTCGAGATCGACAGCGACAGGTCGGAGATCAGCGGCAGTTCGCCGCCGTCGGCGGTCGCGACCGTCACCCGGAGGCCTTCGACGCGCAGGACCTCGTCCGGGCGGTGCCGAGGCGGAGGGGCGGCGGAGGGCTCGACGACCGCGGGCGCCGCGTGGCGGGGCGCCCCTGCGTCCGGTCGCGCCGCGACCGCGATCCCCCGGCCGACCCCGTCGCGGATCACGTCGCCGATGAGGTTGATCGACAGGACCGTCAGGATGATGGCGACGCCGGGCGGGATGGCGAGGAACCAGTGCAGGTCCATGAAGGCGGCAGCCGTGCTCAGCATCGTTCCCCAGCTCGCGTCCGGCGGCTGGACGCCGAGGCCGATGAAGCTCAGCCCCGCTTCGGCCAGCAGCACGGCACCGACCGTCAGCGTCGTCTGGACGATCAGCGGCGGCGCGATGTTGGGCAGGATGTGACGCAGCAGGATGCGGCCGTCGGAGGCGCCGACGACGCGGGCGGAACGGACGTAGACCTCCTCGCGCTCGGCCAGCACGACGCCGCGGGCGAGCCTCAGGAACGAGGTGGAGAACAGGATGCCGAGAGCGATCATCGCCTTGTGCAGCCCCGTGCCGAGCAAAGCGAGGATGACGATGGCGACCATGATGCCGGGGATCGAGACGACCGCCTCGACGATGCGCATCACGATCCAGTCCCACCAGCCGCCGCGATAGCCGATGAACAGGCCGATCGGGACACCGATCAGAAGCGCGATGGAGGTGGCTTCGCCCGCCGCGATGACGGCGATGCGGCAGCCGTGGATCAGCCGCGACAGCACGTCCCGGCCGAGATCGTCGGTCCCCAGCCAGTGGGCGGCCGATGGCCATTGCAGCGAGGCGATCAGGTTCTGCCGCAGCGGGTCATAGGGCGAGACGAGATCGGCGAAGACCGCGAGGAAGACCAGCAGCGAGAGGATGGCGCCCGCGATCGAGACGATCACGGCCGATCCGCCTGCGCGGCGGCGGCTGCGGGTCGGCGCTGCAGCCGCCCCGTCGCTCGGAACTGTCTTCATGACGGGCGTGCCTTGGGGTTGAGCAGGCCGTAGACCACGTCGGTCGCGAGCTGCACGACGACGACGAGGCCGACCATGACGAGGACGAGCCCCTGGATCATCGGTATGTCCTGCTGGCGCACGGCGCCGATGGCGAGCGTGCCGAGCCCGTTGATGGCGAAGACCTGCTCGACGATCAGCGCGCCGCCGAGCAGGACGGTGATCTGGAACGACAGCACGGCCACCACCGGCACCATCGCATTGGTCAGCGCGTGCCTGAGGATGACGCGGCGCGAGGAAAGACCCTGCGCCCGGGCGGCGCGGATGTAGTCCTGCTGCAGAACCCCCACCATGGCCGAACGGACCTGGCGGGCGATCGCCGCACTGGATGAGAGTCCGAGCGCGATGGCCGGCAGGGCCACGCTGCGCATCCAGTCCACGGGCGATGCCGACAGCGGCGTGAAGCCGGTTGCGGGAAACCAGCGCAGGTTCACCGCGAAGATCGCGACGAGCAGCAGGCCGAACCAGAAGTTCGGGATGGCCTGGCCGATCGTGGCGCCCACCGTCGCAAGACGATCGACCCACGAGCGCGGCCGCAACGCAGCCGCTATCCCCGCCGCCACGCCGACGACGATCGCGATCAGCGCCGACACCAGCGTCAGGGAGAGCGTGACGGGCAGCCGCTGCATCAGGGCCGTGGTCACGCTCACGCTGTTGAAGAACGAGGTGCCCAGGTCGCCCTGCACGGCCCGCCCGAGCCACTGCACGTAGCGGACGACGATGGGCTCGTTGAGCCCCATCCGCTCGCGCAGCATCTCGTGCTGTTCCTGCGTGCCGGTATCGCCGAGGATCAGATCCACCGGATCGCTCGGCAGCAGCGACGTGAACGAGAACGTCAGCACCGAGACGATGAACAGCAGGGGCACGAGCGCCATGAGGCGCTGGACGATGAGCCTGAGCATGGGACCGTCAGTCGTTGGCCTTCAGGCCGCGCAGGTTGATCGAATCCTCGCCGTAGCGATAGACGACCGTCGGGTTGCTGGCGGTCTTCTGGCTGGTGCCGATGAGGATCGGCGCGTTGGTGACGAAGATCAGGAACGCTTCCTCGGCCAGTTGCGCCGCCATCTTCCTGTAGACCGGGGCCCGCACCTCGGTCTCGACCGATGTCAGCCCCTCGCTGGCGAGCGCCAGCAGCGCGTCGCTGGGCTTGGCCTTGAACGGGTTGTAGTTCGCGTTCTCGTAGATGTAGCGCAGCGCCAGGAACTTCGGGTCGGTGGTGGTGTTCCAGACGAGGTTTGTCGCCGGGTAGCTGGTCGTCCGGCTGACGCGTGCGAGCGTGCCAGGTTCCTGCGGGGCGATGTTCATGGTGATGCCGATCTCCTTGAAGAAGCCGGCGAGCGCCTCGAGGCGCGACTGGTAGACGGGGATGGACGGCATGTCGAAGGTGAAGCCGTCGGGGAACTTCGACTGCGCCATCAGCTCGCGCGCCTTCTCGAGGTCGTAGTCGTACACCCCGTCGAGCGCGGGGTCGTAGGCCCAGTCTCCCGCGCCGTAGGGCTGGAACGACTTCGCGGCCAGGCCGAACTGGATGGCCCTGTTGAAGCCCTCGCGGTCGATGGAGTACGCCATCGCCTTGCGCACCAGCGGATCGGCGAAGGCGGGGACGACCGTGCCCTCCCGGTCCGAGATGATGACGTGGTAGTTGAGGCCGCCATTGTTGCGGATCAGCTTGAGATCCGGGCTGCGGTCGATGATGGCGGCCTGCGGATTGGACAGCCAGTTGCCCGCGTCGATCTGCCCGGTCTTGAGGGCGTTGAGCCGGGCCGTGTCGTCGGGGATCTCCCACACCTCGTAGCGGGCGAGGCCGATCTTGTCCTTGTTCCAGTAGGTCGGGTTCGGCGTGTAGACCTGCACCTCGCCCTCGCGCGATTCGGCCTTGCTGTGCACGTAGGGGCCCGTGCCGACCGGGTTGCGGTCGAGCGCGGGGTCGGCCATCGCCGCCGGCGCGATCATCATGCCGCCCGTGTAGCACAGGGTCGTGATGATCGCCGGATCGAACTCCTTCAGCCTGATCTTCAGCGTGTGTTCGCCGGCAGCGGAAGCGCTTTCGACCGTCTTCAGGCCCTCGACGATGCCGAGTTCGACGCCGCGATTGATGTTCTTCGCCGCGGCCTCGGCATTGAAGGGCTCGCCGTTCGTGAAGCTGACGCCCTCGCGCAGCGTGATCGTCACGTCGAGCCCGTCGACCGCATAGCCGGTCGCCAGCAGCGGCAGGTTCTCGCCGTTCGGTCCCTTCTCGAAGAGGGATTCGTAGGCGGGTCGCAGGAACGGCACGCCGCTGCCGCTCTGCTTCTGGGGGTCCATGGTGATGAGCTTCACCTGCTCCGCATACCGGAACGTGCCGCTTCCTTCAGCCCGGGCCGGGCCCATGGCCAGCCCGAGCGTCATCGCGATCGCAACCGTCGATCCTGTGATCCAGCTTCTCATTCCCGGCCCTCCCAGCCTTTGGGGCGCCGCAGGCGGCGCCGTTCCGACGATCAAATCGGACCCTTGTCCCGATTGTGATTTAATAATAGCACATTATCACTTTGATCCGGCGACTCAACCGTTTTTCGCCAGCTTCTTCGGCTCCGACGATTGTTTCGCCCCGCGCCGATGCGTAACGAAGCATCGGGAAGATGCTTGAAGGATGGACGCCTTGCCCAGCGCAACCGCAGAGAAGCAGATGCTCCGGGAGGACGGGACGCCGTATTACGTCCAGCTGGCGGCCATCATCCGCCGCCGGATCGTCGACGAGACCTGGCGGGTCGGCGACAGGCTGCCGACGCTGAAGCACTTCGTCGCGACCTTCGGCGTCTCTCCGATGACTGTCCGACACGCGCTCTCCGGGCTGGAGAAGGAAGGGCTGATCAGCGCCGAGCGCGGCCGCGGCACCTTCGTCAGGGCGAGGCCCGACGCGGCGGTGTCCGTGCCCTATGGCCTGATCCGCTCGCCGGGCAACCGCGGCACGGCGCTGAGCTTCCGCGTCGTCGAGAGCCGGCCGGCGACGGCGGAGCTTCGCATTCTTCCCGAAGAAGGGAAGCCCTGCGGTCCCTACCGCTACATGAAGCGGATCTTCGAGCGCACGGGCAGGCCTTTCATCGTCGGCGAGTACCTCGTCGCCGAGCGGGTCTACGGCCTGATCCCGGCGCGCCTCTGGGGCACCGAGCTCATTTCCAACCTGCTCTACGACGCCAAGGACGTGGGTCTGGCGCGCGTGCGGCAGACGCTGCGCGTCGTCTCCGCCATGCCCCAGGACGCGGCCGAACTCGACATCCAGGTAAACGACCCGGTCATGCGCGTCAGGCGCATCTTTCTCGACGCCGCCGGCGAAGTGATCTGCCTCGCCCAGCTCGTCTACCGCACCGACGGCGTCGTCTTCGACATCAACATCGATCTCGACGACCGCCAGCGGCTGCTGGAACTGGGCGGCGTTCCGGAAGCGTGAGCCCCGCCGGCGCTGCGCCTGCATCCTTGGCCCTCACATCAGCGATGGCAGGAAGAGGACGATCTGCGGGAAGACGGTGATCAGTGCCACGAGGCCGAGGAACGCGAACCAGAAGGGGAAGACGCCGCGGAAGACCTCGTACATCGAAACGTCCTTGGTCAGCGACGCGATGGCGAAGACGTTGACGCCGATCGGCGGCGTCACGACGCCGAGTTCCACCATGATCACGCAGACCACGCCGAACCAGATCGGGTCGAAGCCCGCATTCATCGCCAGCGGAAAGAACAGCGGCACGGTGAGCACGAGCGCCGGCAGCGCGTTCATGAACATGCCGATGACCACATAGAAGGCGATGATCGCGGCAAGCAGCTCGTACTTTCCGAGCCGCATTCCAGCGATGAGGTCGGCCAGCTGGCCCGTCAGGCCGCTGATCGCGATGAAGCGGCTGAACACCGTCGCGAACATGAAGATGACGATGATGGCGGTCGACAGGCGCAGCGTCATCTCGATCGAGCGCCAGAGCGAAGCGCGCGACAGGCGGCCGGTCAGCGCGGCGATCACGAGCGCCCCGCCGACGCCGAGACCGCCCGCCTCGTTCGGCGTCACCAGCCCGCCGTAGAGCCCGCCGAGCACCAGCAGGATCAGCGCGACGATCGGCCAGATCTCGACGGTCGAGGCCAGCCGCTCGCGCCAGCTGCTTTTCTCGCCGCGCGGCGCGAGCGCCGGGTCGATCATCGCCCGGACCGTGATCATCGCGATCAGGATCAGGGCGAACAGGATGCCGGGCAGGATGCCGGCGACGAACAGCTTGCCGATCGAGACCTCGGTGATCATGCCGTAGACGATGAAGGCGATCGAAGGCGGGATCATCACGCCGATGGTGGCCGCGCAGGCGATGGAGGCGGCCGCCAGCTTCATGTCGTAGCCGTAGGCGCGCATCTGCGGCAGCGCGATCGAACCCATCGAGTACACGCCGGAGAGCGTGTCGCCCACGATCGAGGACAGGCCCGCGCAGGCGACCGTGCTGGCCGAGGCCAGTCCGCCCGGAAGGTGCCCGATCCAGCGGTACGCGGCGCGATAGAGGCTCTCGGCGAAGCCGCAGGCCACCACGATCAGCCCCATCCAGGTGAACAGCGGCACCGCGCTCCAGGTCTGGTCGCCGACCACGTCGAGGGCGGTCGTGCCGAGGCTGGTCAGGCTTGCCCCGGGACCGATCAGCAGGCTGATGCCGAGCAGGGCGGTGATCGCCATGGCGGCGGCGATGTGCACGCCGAGGAAGATCAGGATGAAGCACAGTGCGATGCTGCCGATGCCGCGCATCTCGCGCGGGAGCTCGACGGGGAGGTCGCCCGGCCGGAGCGCGAACCAGACGACGGCGAGCGCAAAGGCGGCCGAAGTCGCCAGGATCGCGGTGGAGCGGCCGTCCCGCATGTCCAGGACGCTGCCGAGGGCGGCGGCGAGATTGACGAGGAGGGCCAGCGCGAACAGCGCCATGAACAGTGCCGCCGCAGCAGCGAAAGGCCACTCGGGAATGGCGAGCACACCGGTCACGATGCCGTTGCTCCGCAGGTAGAGCGCCTGCGAGGCGATCTGCAGCGCCGTGATGCAGATCGTCGCCAGCGTCAGCAGCAGTCCGCCGGCCAGCAGCGGCGTCCGCGCGTATCCGGGCAGGGCGTTCAGGAGCACGTCGACCCGGATATGCCCCTTCTCCTGTTCGACGAGCGCCAGCGTCGAAAGCGCGACGAAGACCATCAGCAGTCCGGCCAGTTCCATGCCGCCCGGGACGACCGTCGCCAAGACATTGCGCATCACCACGTCCGCGACGGTGAGCAGCATGATGGCGGCGAGCGAGGCGCCGCCGAGATAGCGGGCAGCGTGGTTCAGCCGGCCGATGCCGAACGATGGTCTTGCGGGAGCGGCGGCGGACGTCGGCATGGGCGCCTTGATGGATGTCATGGATACGGACCTCGTGCGGACCGGCGCTGTGCCGTCCTCGATCCCCCATCCGCCGTTTCGACCCGACGGGGGCGTCTCGTCTGCGTGCCGGCTAGTTCTGGTCGTAGAGCCTCATCAGCCGGACGGCCTCGTCGAGGATCTCCCGGCCGGGCAGGCCCTTCGCATCGGCCTTCTGCACCCAGGCGTCCCACATCGGTCGCATCGTCGTCGCCAGCGTCTCCTGGTCCTCGGCCGACAGGGTGTGGATGTTCTCCGGCGGGATCGCCGCCATCGCCTGCGCCGCGCCGTTGGTCGTGTTGTAGAAGAAATAGACGGGCAGCAGGTCGGCCAGGTGCGTCCTTTCGTCGTCGCTCAGTCGGTCATAGGCGTCCCTGTTCATCACCGTGCTGTAGGTGCCGGGGTTGAGGTTCACCAGCGTATGATGGGTCGTCACCTCGTTGAGCTTGAAATTGTTGACCCAGCCCCAGGCGCACAGCACCCCGTCGACCGCGCCGCGCTGCAGCGCCAGATAGGCATCCGGGCCGACCATCACGCTGGCGCTCGCGCCGAGCTTCTGCAGTACCTCGACTCCGGCCGCGTCCTGCGCGGCGAAGACCTTGCCCCTGAGGTCGTCGAGCGTCCTGATCGCGGACTTCGAGTGGATGTGCGCGCCCATCGCCACGAAGGTCGCGATCTCGACGACGTTGTCCTGCGGCGTGAAGAGTTCGCCCATCGCCGGATAGGTCTCGCGCAGGCGCCAGTAGACGGTGCTGGCGATCGTCTGGTTCTTCGCCAGCCCCGGCAGGGTCAAGAGTTCGAGCTGCGGAAACTTGCCGGGCAGGACCGGGTGCCAGACGAAGCCGATGTCGAGAAGGCCCGAACCTGTCGCCTGCAGCCAGTCCTTGAAGGGGGTGACCGAGTTCGGCGGGAAGAACACGACCTTGGCCCGGCCGTGCGTGATCGCCTCCAGTTGCGCCGCAAAACGCCGGTCCATCGCGTTCCACGGCGTCCCGTCCGGCGATGCGAACTGCATCTTGAGCTCGAATTCCGCTGCGGCGGCGGTCTGGGGCGGCATCGCGCCGGCCGCGAGCAGCAGCGCCAATGCGCCTAGGACGTGTCTGCGATAGGTCATGGTGTCCTCCCGGGTCGTGTCGAGGGAGTGCGGCGAACTCCGGCGGCCGGACCGCGTCCCGCGCAGGTCCTCCTCGGCAACCGTTCTCGCATCCTCCGGCCGGAAGCGTAGGCCTCCGCCCGGATTAGCGGCACTTATTTCTTCTAACTTGATCCCTAATCCGTGCTTAAGCCAGGCGTGACGATCCGGCGCCACTCCTCGGCCATCCGCTGCAGTTCCTGGCGGAAGTAGTCGTAGAAGAGCTGCGCCGGCCGGCCCATCGGACGCCGTGTCGGCACGATGAGGGCGACATCGACGTGGAACGCCGGCTGTTCGATGGGGTTGACCGTCACCCGGTCGTTGCCGAGTTCCTGCAGTCCCACCCAGAAGGGCAGGATCGACGACCAGTCGGTCTGGCAGACGAAGTTGAAGCCGGCCGACAGGCTGTCGATCGAGATCTTGCGCTCGAGCACGATCTCGCCGCTCCGGATGGCTTCCTCGATCTTGGACCGCAGGCTGTTGGTGCCCGAAGGAACCGACAGCTTCAGCGGCGAGAGCCTGGCCAGGTTCACCGGCTGCATCGGCGTAAGCCCGCGCCGCGCCCCCGAGAGCAGCGACACCGGATAACGGCCGACATGCGTCGCCACCACGCCCAGATGGTCCTGGCGGAACTGGCCGACATAGAAATCGAGGCCGCCCGCCGAGGTCTCGTTGACGAGCACGTCGGCCGTCCCGCTGGCGATCTCGATGTCGATGCGCGGGAACTCGCGTGTGAAGCGCGCCAGCACCTGCGGCAGGATGGCTTTGGCGAGCCCGGGGGCGAAGCCCGCGGAGATCGATCCGCTCAGGCCGGCCTTGAAGTCCTGCAGCTCGATCTCGGCCTCCGACACGGCCTTCAGCACGGCCAGACACCGGCTGTAGAAGCGGCTGCCGGCGGCGGTCGGCCTGACGCCGCGCGGCGTCCGTTCGAACAGGCGGGTGCCGAGCCGCGCCTCGAGCGCGCTCATCTGCTGGCTGACGCCCGGCGCGGTGCAGTTCAGCCTGACGGCGGCGCCGCTGAGCGAGCCCGTCTCGCAGGCGGCGACGAAGTAGCGGATCTGCCTGAGGTCCATCATGGTGCGGTCCGGTATTAGTGAATCGTAATCCCACCCTCAGGATAATTAACTACCGCTGATGGCGCCAGCCGCCATAAGGTCCGAGAGTCGCCGAGCGACGGGAGGATTGTGCGCCCTGCGCGCAGCGAGACATTCGAGGTTTTCGGAAGCATGACACCGCAGGAGCGGCAGGCCTGGGTTCGCCGCATGGGTGCCCGTCGGGACTGGTGGGACAGCCGCCCCGAAGACGTCGTCGAGCCGGACTGGGAGGTCGTCGACGCCCATGTCCACCTCTGGGAGGAACGCGACTTTCCCGATCCGTCCGGCGCCGCGGAACCGCTACGGACCAGCGCCTACATGCTTCCCGAGCTTCTGGCCGACCTCGGCGCCGGCCACCGCGTCCGCGACGTCGTCTACGTCGAATGCGGCTCCGGGCATCGTGAAGACGGGCCTTTGCACCTGCGGCCGGTGGGGGAGGCGGCCTTCGCGCTCGGCCAGGCAAGGGCCCTGGCGCAGCGATCCGCCGGGACCCGTCTCGCCGCAGCCGTGCTGCACGCCGACCTGACCGATCCCCGCCTGGAGGAGGTTCTCGACGCCTACCGCGACGTTGCGGGCGGGTTCGTGTGTGGCGTCCGCCAGAGCGGCGCGCGGCTGGACGATCCCGCCGCCCGACTGCTGGCCGGTGCGGCGCGTCCCGGCCTCTATGCCGACCCCGCTTTTCTGCGCGGGCTGGCGAGGGTCGGCGAGCGCGGGCTGGTCTTCGACGCCTTTCTGTTCCACGCCCAGCTGGCCGACCTCGTCGCCATGTCGCGCCAGGCGCCGGGCACGACGATCGTCGTCGACCACGCCGCGGCCCCGGTCGGCTACACCGGTGCGGCCCGGCCGGGCGACCCGGTCTTCGACGCATGGGTGCGTCAGGTGGACCGGATCGCGGACCTGCCCAACCTCGTCCTGAAGCTCGGCGGCCTCGCCTCGATCGTCACCGGCTACGACGCGCACCTGCGCGCGCGGCCGCCGTCGACGGAGGAGTTCCTGGCCGAACGCGGCGCCTATTTCCGCCACGCGATCCGCGCCTTTGGACCGGAACGCTGCCTGTTCGAGAGCAACTTTCCGGTCGACGGCGCATCGATCGGCTACCGGGTGCTCTGGAACGCCTACAAGACGCTGGCCGCCGAGCACCGGCCCGCAGCGCGCCGCGCCCTGCTCGCGGACAATGCCCGGGCCGTCTACCGGTTCGGCGAGCGGACGAACCACGACGGTCGAGGAGACGACGATGCTGCCGCTTGAAGGGTATCGGGTGATCGACCTCACCCACGTTCTGGCCGGTCCCTGCGCGACGCATCACCTGCGCTGCCTCGGCGCGGAGGTGATCAAGGTCGAGCGGCCGGGCGGCGGCGATGCCATGCGCGCGCTCGCCACGCAGCCGGAGCTCGAGGGCCTGGCGCCCGGCTTCCGCGCTCTCAACGCCGGCAAGAAGTCGGTCGTCGTCGACCTGTCCGAGCCGGCCGGCCGCCAGTCCGTCCTCGACCTCGCCAGGACGGCCGACATCTTCGTCGAGAACTTCCGGCCCGGCGTGGCGAGGCGGCTCGGGCTGGGTCCCGAGGACGTCGGCGCCGTGCGTCCCGACGTCATCTACTGTTCGATCTCCGGCTGGGGCCAGACGGGCGGGAACGCCGCGCGCGGGGCCTACGACCATGTCGTCCAGGCGGCCACCGGGATGATGATGATGCAGGGCGGCGGCGACGATGCGGGGCCGGTGAAGGTGGGCTTCCCGGTGATCGACATTGCGACCGGCATCAGCGCCGCCGAGGCGATCCTGGCGGCCGTCGTCCGGCGCCTGCGCGGCGACAACGGTCCCATAACGCTCGACGTCTCGATGGTCGATTCGGCGGTCGCACTGATGTCGGGACCCGCCGCCACGGTGCTGGCGACCGGCCAGCCGCCGGGCCGGGTCGGCAATCGCGGCTTCGTCGGCAGCCCCGGTGCGGAGACCTTTGCCACCGCCGACGGCCACATCTCGGTGGCGGCCAACACGATGGGCCAGTTCTCCGCGCTCTGCCGTCTGCTCGGCCGCCCCGAACTCGCCGGCCCGCCCTGGATTCCGGGAGGCCTCGCCGACGACGCCTTTCTCGCCAACGTCGCCACCGACGAGTTGCGACAGGCGCTGCGCAGCGCATTCGCCACCGCCGGCGCCGTCGATCTGGAGACCAGGCTGAACGCTGCCAACGTGCCGGCGGCGCGCGTCCGCGATCTGCTCGAGTTCCTCACCGGGACCTATCCGGCGACGCCCGGCATCGGCGTGGACGGCA
>Ga0208243_1000844_pt1 | contig 12863 bp, 12 predicted proteins | sample Subbio2Aug_QV12A_FD_184826 | JGI IMG/M metagenome (GOLD analysis project Ga0208243, IMG submission 184826) | Serpentinite rock and fluid subsurface biosphere microbial communities from McLaughlin Reserve, California, USA - CR12Aug_QV12A (SPAdes) | ecosystem: Environmental > Terrestrial > Deep...
GACTATTATAAGTGTTTTTATGACATAGGAGAGAAGTAAAACTAAATGTTACATCTTAGCTGTGTAACACGCAGAGTCCCCTCGTACCTCGGGAGACATCTGCGAAGAACTTTTTTATTTATAAAGTTCTGCGGAGAAGGAAAGCCGATGTTAGCCGCCGTTCTTCTTCGGTCTCGGTTTTATTCTTAAGACGCTTTTCGCGCTACCAGGGTAAGTCCAACTATCAAATGGAATGTCATCCTGAAACTTGTTACTGTTCGCTCTTAAGCCTAATATTTTATCCAAACCAGTAACGAAGTTTTGAAACCTTACGGCCTCTTTCAATGTGTCCTGTGAAGTAGGTGTCCAATAGTTTTTAAAACTATACTGTCTATCTTTTTTATATTCTGTAAAATATGTTATGCCGTCAAAACCTTGCTGCCATCCTTTGATGTTTTTGTCACTCGGCAGCATTTCAATTTGCAGACTGTCAATCAAACGTCTTACCTGAAAGACATCTGTCAAAGAAATAGGATAACGCTTTACAAATATTTTCTTGTGTTTGCCACTTGGCGATGCCTCTACAAAACGAATAATTTCACCGCCGCCTTTGTCTGTCACCTTAATCACTAAACCAAACGACCATAAGCGGAATGAATAATTGTTGGTGTCATTCTCAATAAACCCCAATTTGAATTTCTTTATATAATCGTTTTTATAACGATACCAAAAGGCAGTGTCACTGTCGTTAGAAAATTGAATGTCCCATTGAGCAAGCAAAGCTTTTGTCCCAATGAGCAGAAATAGTAATGGTAGTAAGCTCTTCATAGTATGGCGGCTAACTCGTGTATTTTCGCACTCATTTCGCAAATCCCCCCCCATTATGTAATGATTTGAGAAGAATGTTGACCATTAAATATACAAAAATATACACATATCTTAATGGGAATCCCCCAAAAAACACCCTTCCCCTCCCAAAACCCCAATTTTCACCCTCCCAAACCACCGATCTACCCAACTTTTTCCCTACTTTTGCACCCCCGATTTATTAAACCATCGGGACTATTTTTATGAACATTTTTCGTAAACAATTAAACGCAGATGCTCAGGACAACGCGGGTACACCCGAAGTTGCTACTGCGACAACAAAAGCACCAGAGGTAGCGCCGGTTGTAGAAACTGCGCATGATGATTTTGACTGGAGCATTGACAAGCGTAATGTGAGTCACTATGCTGAAGCTGAAAGAGTGAAGTATGACAAAGTGTATGACAACACTTTCGTACAGATCGAAGACGGCGAGATCGTTCGTGGTGGTGTGGTTGCCCTCACCAAAACAGATGTGGTTGTAAACATCGGTTTCAAAAGCGATGGTCTGGTTTCACTGAACGAATTCCGTGATGTACAGGGATTGAAGATCGGTGATGAAGTAGAAGTAATGGTTGTTGAGAAAGAAGACCGCCAAGGTAATCTGCACCTCAGCCGTAAGTCTGCCCGCATCTTCCGTGCATGGGAGCGTATTGTGGAAGTACACAAGACTGGTGAAGTGATCACCGGTACTGTTACCAGCAAAACAAAAGGTGGTTTGATCGTTGATGTGTTCGGTATGGAAACTTTCTTACCGGGTTCTCAAATCGACGTGAAGCCTGTAACTGATTACGATCAGTTTGTAGGTAAGACCATGGAATTTAAAGTTGTGAAGATCAACGAAGCCATCAAGAATGCCGTTGTATCTCACAAAGCACTGATCGAAAGCGATATCGAAGCACAGCGTGCAGAGATCATGAGCAAACTCGAAAAGGGCCAGGTATTGGAAGGTGTGGTGAAAAACATCACAGATTTCGGTGCTTTCATGGACCTCGGTGGTTTGGATGGTCTGTTGTACATCACCGATATTTCATGGGGTCGTATCTCTCACCCAAGCGAAGTGGTGAAGATGGATCAGAAATTGCAAGTGGTGGTATTGGATTTCGACGACGACAAAAAGCGTATCAGCTTAGGTCTGAAGCAACTGACGCCACATCCATGGGATGTGCTGCCTGAAGGGTTATCTGAAGGATCAGTTGTGAAAGGTAAAGTGGTAAATATTGAAGATTACGGTGCATTCCTGGAAATTCAGCCGGGTGTTGAAGGACTGGTACACGTATCTGAGATCACTTGGGCAAATACTCCGATCAACGCGAAGGAATTCTTCAAGTTGGGCGATGAGTACGAAGCAAAAGTGGTAACCTTAGATAAAGATGCACGTAAGATGAGTCTGAGCATCAAACAAATGAGCGAAGACCCATGGAGCACAATCGAGAACAAGTTCCCTGAAAACAGTAAGCACAAAGGACTGGTGAAAAACATCACTCCGTATGGCGTATTCGTTGAATTGGAGCCTGGAATCGGTGGTATGATCCACATCAGCGATCTGAGCTGGTTGAAGCGTTTCAATCACCCAACTGATTATACCAAAGTAGGTGAGCATATTGATATCATCATCCTCAGCATCGACAAAGAAAACCGTAAACTGCAATTAGGACACAAACAGTTGGAAGAAGATCCTTGGAATGCCCTAGAAGAAACTTTCGCTATTGGTAGTCTGCACGAAGGAACCGTTACCCGTAAGGATGACAAAGGTGCCTTGGTACAATTGCCTTATGGTTTAGAAGGTTTTGCACCTAACCGTCACCTGAATAAGGAAGATGGTTCTCAGGTGAAAGCTGATGAAACTGCACAGTTCATGGTGATCGAATTCGATCGCAATGAAAAGCGCATTGTTCTGAGCCATGCCCGTATCTGGGAGAAAGTAGTAGCTGAAGAAAAGGAAATTGCGAAGAAAGAAGCGAAAGCTGAATCTGACAATACCAAGAAAGCAGTGAAAAACATCCAGGCAAAGGTAGAAAAAGCAACCCTTGGAGATCTAGGAGCTTTAGCTGAGATCAAAGCCAAACTGAAGGAAGGAGAAGGCGAGAACTAATAACGCCTTCGTTTGAATAGGTAAAGAAAAAAGCTGTTCTGCGTAAGTGGAGCAGCTTTTTCTTTGGCTATGAGCCACGAGCTGCGAGCCATGAGCAGAATTTTGCTCGTAGCTCGCAGCTCGTGGCTCGTAGCTTCCATCTCGGGATCTAGTTTTTTACCTTTTCCTTAACTCCCTGATAATCAATTCCTCAATTCAAGTTTCTAAATTGCCCATAATTAACTAATTTTGCCAACTTGTATGAATAGGATCGTTGTCTTTTTATTGGCTGCTGGTTTACTGGTATCGTGTTCGAATAAGTTCTCAAAGGTTTTGAAGAGCAAGGATTACGAGTACAAATACAAAATGGCTGAACAGTATTATGCCAAGAAAGATTATACGAAAGCACAAGTGCTCTTTGAAGACATTTTTCCTTACGTAAAAGGTACTGCCCGTTATGAGGACATGTATTACAAGTTCGCTTATTCCTACTATTACCAGAACGATTTCATGAATGCTGAGAATCTGTTCAAGAGTTTTGTAGAGAATTTCCCGAATAGTACCAAAGGTGAGGAGTGCGATTACATGCGAGCGTATTGTTATTTCAGACAATCGCCCAAGATCGATTTGGATCAGACCAGTACAAATAAGACCATGCAGTTGATGCAGGCTTTTATCAATACACACCCTACTTCAACTCGTGTACAGGAAGCAACGGATATTATTGATAAGTGCAGAGAGAAACTGGAAGCCAAAGAATTCAAAAGTGCCCAGTTGTATTACAACTTAGGTTTTTATAAAGCTGCGGCCATTGCTTTTGGAAATGTATCCGATAATTTCCCGGATTCAAAGAAAGCAGATGAATACAAACTGCAAGTGATCAAATCATATTTCCGTTATGCGGAGATGAGTTATGAAGAGAAGCAGATCGAACGTTTCCAGAAAGTGATCGAAGAATGTCAGGATTTTTCAGACCGATATGCAGATAGCAAGTATCTGGAAGAGGTCAACAAATTGAAATTACAATCAACAAATTATATTAAAAACCAGAAAAATGAGCAAGCTAAGAAGGCAAATGAGCGCTAATACCGCTAGTGTGGTTGAAACCAAAAGCCTGATTTCTATCAAAGGAAAAACAGGTAACCTGTATGAATCAATCGCTATTATTGCGCGCAGAGCTAATCAAATCAATGTTTCATTGAGAGAAGAGCTGCACAATAAACTGGAAGAGTTTGCAAGTCATACAGACAGTCTGGAAGAAATCCATGAGAACAAAGAGCAGATCGAGATCTCAAGAGCTTACGAGAAAATGCCAAACCCGGCTATCCTCGCAACTCAGGAATTCATGGAAGACAAAATCTACCACAGAAAGAACAACGATAACGATCTGTTCAGATAAGATCGTATCCCCTTATAATTTTATGAAAAACGACAGTCATTGAACTGTCGTTTTTTGTTACTTTGAGGAGAGATAGGTGAAATGTCAATGGTGAATTGTGAATGGTGAATTGTGAATGAGGGAAGAGATTCATAAATCCGAGTCATCATTGGTAAGGCAGTATCATTTTTACCGTCATTATGTATGAAATAAAAAACATTCACCATTTACAATTGACCATTCACAAAAATGCTTAAAGGAAAAAAAATACTCGTCGGAATCACTGGAAGTATCGCTGCTTATAAAACCATAACCTTGGTTCGCTTACTCATCAAAGCAGGTGCTGAAGTAAAAGTGGTGATGACCAACGCTGCACGCGAATTTGCTTCACCGGTTGTACTCTCTACACTGTCTAAAAATAAAGTGGTCAATGACCTGGTAGAAGGCGATGAATGGTCTAACCATGTCATGCTCGGACGTTGGGCAGATGTATTTGTCATCGCCCCACTCAGTTGCAATACCATGGCGAAAATGGCGAATGGGTTATGTGATAATGTTTTACTAGCTGTGTATTTATCTGCTACTTGTCCGGTGGTGATTGCACCTGCTATGGATGAAGACATGTGGCACCATCCATCTACCAAAAGAAACCTTGATCAGTTGGAGAAAGATGGTAATCAGGTTATCAAGGTAGGAAATGGTGAGCTGGCGAGTGGCTTATTTGGAGAAGGAAGAATGGCTGAGCCGGAAGAAATTTGTCAGTATCTGATTGAACATTTTTTTCGTACCGAAGAATTGAAAGGTAAAAAAGCCATTGTTACTGCCGGACCCACTTATGAAGCAATTGATCCCGTTCGTTTTATTGGCAATCACTCTTCCGGTAAAATGGGTTTTGCTATTGCAGAAGAATTATACCTGCGTGGTGCGGAAGTAGTGTTGGTTGCAGGTCCTACCCATCAAAAAACCAACTACAAAGGAATACAAGTACGGGCAGTGGTATCAGGTGATCAAATGTATGAAGTAGCAACCCAAGAATTTAGTGATGCGCATATTGCAGTGATGTCCGCAGCAGTTGCAGATTATAAACCTGCTAGTGCAGCAACCGATAAGATCAAAAAGAAACAAGATGAGTGGGAGATCACACTGGTAAAGAATAAAGACATCTTATTACAATTGGGAAAAGATAAAAAGCAAGGTCAGTTTTTAATGGGCTTTGCATTGGAAACAAGCAATGAAAAAGAAAATGCATTGAGTAAGCTGCAGTCTAAGAATGCAGATGCTATTGTGCTCAATTCACTGAATGATAAGGATGCCGGATTTGGTATTGATACCAATGATGTCACAATTTTTCATAGCAATGGAACGGAAGTAAAGACCGGCGTAAAACCAAAGAAAGCAATAGCAGCCGATATTGTTTCATTCATCATAAAACACCTACATGCGTAAGAATTGGATGATCATGATTGTGTTTGCTTGTTTGGGTCTTGCCGTCAAAGCGCAGGAACTACAGGCAAGGGTTACTGTATTGTCGAATAGAGTAACCACGAATATTGATCGTAAAATATTCACCACGCTACAAAATCAATTGACTAATCTGTTGAACAATCGTAAGTGGACAACGGATGCTTACAAGCAAAATGAAAAAATTGAATGCAGTTTTATCTTGAATATTGAAAGTGTAGTAGAGCTTAATATTTACAAAGCAACTTTGAATATTCAGGCAGCCCGTCCGGTGTATCATTCCTCTTACCAGGCAGCTTTAGTGAATTTTCAAGATCCGGATGTAACATTTAAGTACCTGGAATTTCAGCCGGTAGAATTCAATGAAAATAGAGTGCAGGGAACGGATGCAACAGTAGCCAATCTGACCGCAGTCTTTGCTTTTTATGTGTATACCATTCTCGGATTGGATTATGATTCTTTTTCACCCAAGGCAGGAGATCCTTATTTCAGAAAGGCACAAAATATTGTTGTCAATGCGCCCGAGGGAAGAGGTATTTCCGGATGGAGAATTTTTGATGGATTGCGCAACCGATATTGGTTGAATGAAAACCTTATCAATACTCGTTACAATAGGATACATGATGTGATTTATGGTTATTATAGAAATGGTTTGGATAATTTATATGATAAAGAAGCCGAAGCCAGAACCGGTATTTTGGATGCATTGATTCAATTGCAGTCTTTTGGTAAAGAGAATCCAAATACCATGATCCAACAATTTTTTATGCAGGGGAAATACCAGGAATTGGTAGGCATCTTTAAAAAAGCACCATCAGCAGAAAAAGCAAAAGCTGCAGAACTGCTGAGTGAGTTGGATGTGATCAATGCAGCAAAATATAAAGAGGAGTTGAAACGATGAAGAAATTATTGCTTTGTTGTTTAGCGGGGATCATCATAGGATGCTCAAATGATATGGATGGTCGTATCATTCCCATGGATAGCATGCAGGTGATCATGTGGGATATGATGAAAGCTGATGAAGTTTTTATCAGAAAGTTAGTTGCTGATACGAATGCAACAAAAAATAAAGAAGATGTAAAGCTGTATGAAACGGTCTTTCGCATTCATAAAATAAGCAAGGATCGTTTTTTTGAGAGTTATCGGTATTATGAAGCACATCCACTCTTAATGAAAGAGATCGTTGATTCGATTGATGCTAAATCAAACCGTGAGCGTATTGAACGCTACAGTGGTAAAAGGAAGAAACCTTAATATTGCAGGCTATGAATAAAGTATTTGCAAGTGCAGAAGCAGCGATACAGGATATACAAGATGGTGCAACGCTGATGTTGGGCGGATTTGGATTGAATGGGATCCCTGAAAATACCATTGCTGCATTGGTAAAAAAAGGAGTGAAAGAACTAACCTGTATTTCCAATAATGCAGGTGTAGATGATTTTGGTCTGGGTTTACTCTTGAAGACCCGGCAGATCAAAAAAATGATGAGTAGTTATGTGGGGGAGAATGCAGAGTTTGAAAGACAGCTGTTGAGTGGTGAATTGGAAGTAAATCTGATTCCGCAAGGAACTTTGGCAACACGTATTCAGATGGCGGGAATGGGTATCCCTGCATTTTTTACTCCGGCAGGCTATGGAACGGAGATCGCAGAAGGAAAAGAAGTACGTGTATTCAATGGGAAGCCGCATCTCATGGAAATGGCGTTACATGCAGATTTCGCTATTGTGAAAGCATGGAAAGGCGATACTTTAGGAAATCTCGTATTCAGAAAAACGACCAGAAATTTTTCTACTTCCATGGCAAAAGCAGGAAACATCACCATCGCAGAAGTTGAACAGCTCGTTCAACCCGGCGAATTAGATCCTGATGAGATTCATGTTGCAGGTGTATACGTGCATCGAATCTTTGAAGGAGCGAATTATGAGAAGCGAGTAGAAAGAAAAACAGTCAAGCTAAATGAAAAATAAAAATACTCCGTGTAACTCTGTGCCAAACTCTGTGTTAATCTGTGGTTGTTTTACCACAGAGGTAAAGGAGTGTGGCACAGAGTTACACAGTATATTTTATTCAAAAAAATACCTATGGCTTTAGATAAATTCGGAATAGCAAAAAGAATCGCGCAGGAATTACGCGATGGGATGTATGTGAATTTGGGGATCGGTATTCCTACCCTGGTATCCAACTTTATACCGGAGGGGATGACGGTGATTTTTCAGAGTGAGAATGGTATTCTTGGCATGGGACCTTATCCTACAGATGACCAAGTAGATGCAGATCTGATCAATGCCGGTAAAGAAACGGTAACCGTTATACCCGGAGGTGCATTTTTTGATAGTGCAGAAAGTTTCGGAATGATACGTGCCGGCAAAATTGATTTGACGGTATTGGGAGCTATGGAAGTAAGTGAGAAAGGCGATATCGCGAATTGGAAAATACCCGGTAAAATGGTGAAAGGAATGGGTGGAGCCATGGATCTGGTGGCCAGCGCCAGAAATATCATTGTTGCTATGATGCATACCAATCCGAAAGGAGAAAGTAAACTACTTCCTGCTTGTACACTTCCTTTAACGGGTGTGGGCTGTGTTAAAAAAGTAGTGACAGAGCTGGCAGTACTGGATATCACAGAGCAAGGTTTTGTGTTGTTGGAAAGAGCGCCAGGTGTTTCAGTAGAGGATATCATCGCTAAAACAGCAGGAAAACTTATCGTACCTGATCATGTACCAGAGATGCAATTATAATAGCGGTTTGTTTTGCAACTTTTATCTTAGAATCTTGTTTATCTTTTTATCTAATCATCATCAATAAAAATACAACCTATGAGTATTCAGGCTGGTGCAGTAGCACCTCAGTTCTCTCTTTTTGATACCGATAAAAACAAAGTATCATTGGCTGATCAGAAAGGAAAAAATGTAGTCGTACTATTTTTTCCATTAGCATTCACCGGTGTGTGTACCGCCGAGCTTTGTAATGTAAGAGATAATATCGCTCTTTATAACAACACCAACGCCATTGTATTTGGTGTATCAGTGGATTCATTGTTCTCGTTGGGTAAATTCCGTGATGAACAAAACTTGAACTTCCAATTACTGAGCGATTTCAACAAAGAAGCTGCAAGTGCTTATGGGGTACTTTATGAAACTTTCCCAGCTTTTGAAATGCAAGGTGTGAGCAAACGTGCCGCATTTGTGATTGATAAAGAAGGAGTGGTTCGCTACGCAGAAGTATGTCCAACCCCGGGCGATCTTCCCAATTTTGAAGCTATTCAACAAACACTCAATAGTCTGAATTAAGCTGTTTTGATCTGTTGATAAGTCCGCTGTCTATGAAGTTTGGCTTAAAAACCTGCTTCCAGACAGCGGATTTTGCATTTATGGGGTCATTTTAACGTAGGTTTTTGCTTAAATCGACGGCTTTGACTATTTTAGAGTATTATTAACCTATGGGAAATCGTTACACAGTCATCTTATTGATTTGTATGATGCTCGGAAGCAGCTACGCTCCCGACACAGTTTCCTATACCAACAACGGAATACCCTTTGGAGAAACTGCTTCCAAAGTCACCCGTTTCTATCCCAACCCTGCTACCACTGTCATTAATTTTGAGTTTGACAAGACTGTTGATAGAACCTATACTTTATTGATCACCAATTTTCTGGGTAAGCGCATGACGGAAGTGAGGATCACAGAATCGAAAATCACGGTGTCGTTGGATGATCAGTACTATCGTGGACTGTATATCTATCAACTAAGAGACCAAAGCAATCGTATTATTGAATCCGGTCGTTTTCAAGTGGTAAAATAACCACTTCGGGGCTTCTCTTTTTATTTTCCTTATATTTATTCTTAACCTTCGGGTTATTTTTTTATTAATACCAAAGCCATATGAAAATGCTGCTACGTAGCGTAATGCTATCGCTTACTTATTTTCTTTTCTTATCTGCATTTGCACAAAACAAGACTTCTGGAGTTGAGTGGAATGCGGGAACTTTTTCCAATCTAAAATTCAGATCCATCGGTCCGGCAGTGACTTCCGGACGAATTGCTGATTTTGCTGTAAACCCTGCTAATACCAGTGAGTATTATGTTGCTACGGCAGCCGGCGGCGTTTGGAAAACAACCAATCACGGTGTGACTTTTCAACCTGTTTTTGATGCACAAGGATCTTATTCTATTGGTTGTGTTACCATCGATCCCAATAATAGTAATGTAGTGTGGGTGGGCTCAGGAGAAAATAATAACCAGCGTTCTGTTTCTTATGGAGATGGCGTGTATAAATCTGAAGATGGAGGTAAGACTTGGAAAAATATGGGTTTAAAAAACTCTGAGCATATTGCCGAAATCATTGTAGATCCTACGAATTCCAATATTATTTATGTAGCTGCTTATGGACCTGTTTGGAATGAAGGAGGAGATCGTGGTGTGTATAAATCAGTAGATGGCGGACAAACATGGAATCTCATCAAATCAGTAAGTGCTTATACCGGTTGTAATGATTTGGTAATGGATCCTCGTAATCCGAATGTATTGTATGCTGCTTTTCATCAACGCATGAGAAAAGTATTTACATATATTGGTGGTGGACCTGAATCAGCACTCTATAAAACAACAGATGGCGGTACTACCTGGAAAAAAATCGAAGGTGGATTTCCAAGTGGGGAACTGGGAAGAATCGGATTGGCGATCAGTCCTGTGAATCCGGATGTATTGTATACCGTAATAGAAGCTAAAGACAATAAGGGGGGCATTTATTTGTCAAGAGATAAAGGTGCGAGTTGGGAAAAGAGGAGTGGTTATGCTACTTCAGGTAACTATTATCAGGAAATTACTTGTGACCCTGTAGATGTGAATCGCATTTTTATTACAGATGTTTATTATAAAGTGAGTGATGATGCAGGTAAATCTGTCTACAATCTCGGAGAGATCAATAAACATATCGATAATCATGCTATCTGGATCGATCCTACTGATACCGATCACTTAATGGTAGGTTGTGATGGGGGCATTTATGAAACATGGGATTTTGCTAAGAGTTGGGATTTCAAATCCAATTTGCCGGTTACACAGTTTTATAAAGTAGCTACGGATAATGCATATCCATTTTATAGTGTACATGGTGGAACACAAGATAATTTGAGTTTAGGTGGACCAAGTAGAACTACATCTGCGAATGGTATTGTAAATGCTGATTGGTACATCACTTCTATTGGGGATGGTTTTGAAACACAGGTCGATCAATCCAATCCTGATATCATCTATGCCCAAAGTCAATACGGAGGCCTTGTTCGTTTTGATCGTAAAAGTGGAGAATATCTTTCCATCAAACCATCCGAAGGAGAGAATGAACCAGCTTATCGTTGGAACTGGGATGCGCCATTACTCATTAGTCAGCACGACAATGCTCGCTTATATTTTGGTGCCAATAAATTATTCAGAACAGATGACAGAGGCAATAGCTGGAAACTGATCAGTCCAGATCTTACACGTCAAGTCGATAGGAATAAATTTGAAGTGATGGGCAAAATATGGTCAGTAGATGCCATCGCTAAAAATGGAAGCACTGATATCTTTGGACAGTTGACGACTATCGCAGAATCAAAATTCAATCAGAATATGATCTGGGTAGGTACTGATGATGGATTGATTCAACTGACGACAGATGGTGGAGCCAACTGGACAAAATTTGACAATCTTCCGGGTGTGCCACCGATGAGTTATGTACATCAAATTATCGCATCATTACACGATGTGAATACAGCTTATGTTTGTTTCAACCAGCATCGTAATGGCGATTTCAAGCCTTATGTTCTCAAGACAACCGATGCAGGTAAAACATGGAAACCCATTCAATCGAATTTACCACAAAGAGGAAGTGTGTATACCATTGCAGAAGATCATATTGATCGTGATCTGTTGTTTGTAGGCACTGAATTTGGTGTATTCTTCTCGAATAATGGTGGACAAGAATGGACACAATTAAAAGGAGGCTTACCGGTAGCAGCTGTACGTGATATGGAAATTCAGCGTAGAGAAAATGACCTGGTAATCGCAACATTTGGTCGTGGGTTTTATATTTTGGATGATTACAGTGTATTGAGAAATTTCAAAAAAGAAACACTCAATAAAGACGCTGTGATTTTCCCTGTAAAAGAAAGTTTGATGTTTATTGAAAGATATCCATTGGGCTTACGCGATAAGGGACATTTGGGTAGTAGTTATTTCAGTACACCCAATCCATCTGTTGGTGCAGTGTTTACTTACTACGTAAAAGATGACAGTAAAAAATTACGTGATCTTCGATTGGAACAGGAGAAGGCAAAAGGAGAGAAGGGAGAAAAAGTATATTATCCTTCTATGGATAGTTTACGGATGGAAGACAGTCAACCCGATCCTTATTTGTTATTTACCATTCGAGATAAAGCCGGAGATGTGGTTCGTCATTTAAAAGCACCGGCGAAAAAAGGCTTACAAAAAATTGTTTGGGATTTCCGTTATGCTACACCGGCACCTGTGTTGGGTAGGGTAACACTTGCCCCCGATCAATTATTTGGCGGAGAAGAAAAGGGACATCTGGCTATGCCTGGAGAATATACTGTTTCACTATCTAAATATGAAGACGGTAAACTGACTGAACTTGCAGGCCCTGTTACTTTCACTTGCAAATTGTTACAGCAAAGTAGCTTACCGGTGAACATGGAAGAGAATGTGAAGTTCTATAAGCAAGTTGCTGCACTCAGAAAAGCTGCCAGTGCTACTACGGATATTTTTAATAATATGCGTAGCCGATTGAACAATATCAATGCAGCTACAAATGATATGTTAGCAGCACCAAAATCAATACTGGAAAAAGCCTATGCATTGATGCAAGAGTTGAATAGGATCGGTATTCAGCTCAATGGTGATCAATCAGTAGCAAGAAGAGAATTTGAAACCGTACCATCTATTAATGGAAGAATAGGAGATGTTGAGGGTGGTATTTGGAATTCTACATCTATGATTACCGAAACATTCAAAAAAGATTATGCAATCGCTTCTAAAGGATTGACAACTGTTCTAACTGCCATGCGAAAACTAGATACTGAGATCAAGGCATTGGAAAAAGAACTGGA
>Ga0208243_1000846_pt1 | contig 12846 bp, 9 predicted proteins | sample Subbio2Aug_QV12A_FD_184826 | JGI IMG/M metagenome (GOLD analysis project Ga0208243, IMG submission 184826) | Serpentinite rock and fluid subsurface biosphere microbial communities from McLaughlin Reserve, California, USA - CR12Aug_QV12A (SPAdes) | ecosystem: Environmental > Terrestrial > Deep...
ATCATGGTGCGGTCGCCCGGCTCGGCGCCGCCGACCTGGCGGATGCGGGCGAGCCCGGCCTTCAGCGCGGCGATCCAGTCCTTGCCGCCGGCCGACGCATCGCCCGCGGCGGTGAAGAAGATGGCCAGCAGCACGCCCGACGAGCCGCCCATGGTCTGCGACAGTTCCATGCCGATCGCCCGGTAGAGCTGGGTCAGGTCGGCGAGCGGCAGCCGGTCGAGCGCCGCCGCCAGCGCGCGCGCGGCGGTGGCGAGCGTGGTGCCCGTGTCGCCGTCGCCGGCGCGCGAATCGAGCGCGTTGAGGTCCGCCTCTGCGCCGATCAGGATGGCGCAGCAGGTGGCGATGAGCGCGCGCCGGGCCGGATGCGGCGACGGCATCGGCTGGATCGGCGTCAGCCCGTCGGGCAGCGGCATCACCTCCACCTTGCCGAAGGGCGAGAGGCCGGGCCACGCCCAGGGGGCGACCGGCGCCTGCAGCGCGGTCTCGGCCTCCCTCGTCAGCGGCATCAGCGACAGCGAGAAGCCCTGCATGTCGAGCGAGGTCATCATCGCCGCCGGGCCGACGATGAAACGGATCTGCTCGGCGATCGGCGAGCGCGCGAGTTCCTCGGCGAGCACCGACATCTCGAGCTGCGTCGCGCCGCCGAGATTGTTGAGCAGCGCCACGTGGGGGCCGGGCTTCAGCCGCGCGGCGAGCCGGTCGATCACCATCTCCATCGCCTGGCGCGCGTTCTCGAACGCCACCTGCTCGGCGCCGGCCTCGCCGTGGATGCCGAGGCCGAGTTCGGCGAAGCCGGCCGCGATGCGGTCGTGCTTGGGCGAGCCGGGGATGGTGCAGGTGTCGAGCGACATGCCGATCGAGATGACGCCGTCGATGGCGCGCCGCGCCGCGGCAGTGACGGCCTCGAGGCTCTCGCCGGCCTCGGCCAGCGCGCCCGCGATCTTGTGCACGAAGAGCGTGCCGGCCACGCCGCGCGCCTGCGGCAGGTCGGGCAGGGCCACGTCGTCGTCGACGATCACCATGTTGACCGCCAGGCCGAAGCTGCGCGCCCGTTCGGCCGCCAGGCCGAAGTTCAGCCGGTCGCCGGTGTAGTTCTTGACGATCAGCAGGCAGCCGGCCTTGCCGGTCACGGTCAGGATGGCGGCGAGCACGGCGTCGACCGAGGGCGAGGCGAAGACGTCGCCGCAGACGGCGGCCGTCAGCATGCCCTGGCCGACGAAGCCGGCATGGGCCGGCTCGTGGCCCGAACCGCCGCCCGAGACGATCGCGACCTTCGAGCGGTCCCAGTCGGTCCGCACGGCGACCTTGATGTGCGGATAGCCGTCGAGCCGCGCGATCCGCCCGCCCGCGCCGCGCAGGAAGCCGTCGAGCGCCTCCACGACCACCGTGTCCTTGCTGTTGAAAAACTGGGTCATGCGGATTCTCCTGAAGCGATGCGGGTGCCGTCGGCGGCGAAGTAGAGCGGGTCCTGCGGCGCGATGCGCAGCGTTGCGCCGGGGGCGAGCGGCGTGTGCGGGTCGGCGAGCGTCACCAGCGGGTGGCCGTCGACGACGAGATGCAGGCGCGTCTGGTCGCCGAGATGCTCCACGCGGGTCACGCGGGCCTCGCGCCCGTCCGCCGCGTCCTGGCGGATGTGCTCCGGCCGCAGGCCGACGAAGGCGGCGCCGGCGGGAGCCGTGCCGAACAGGCCGGCGGGCAGCGCGTTGATGCGCGGCTGGCCGAGGCGCTGCGCCACGGTGAGGCTGACCGGCGTCTCGTAGATGGCGCGCGGCGTGCCGAACTGCACCAGCCGGCCGGCATCGAGCACGCCGACATGGGTGGCCATGGTCATCGCCTCGATCTGGTCGTGGGTGACATAGACCAGCGTCGCGCCGAGGTCGGCCTGGATGCGCTTCAGTTCGATGCGCAGATCGGCGCGCAGCTTGGCGTCCAGCGACGACAGCGGCTCGTCCATCAGGAAGACCTGCGGCTTGCGCACCAGCGCGCGGCCGATCGAAACGCGCTGCATCTCGCCGCCCGACAGCGCGGTCGCCTTGTTGTCGAGCTTGTGGGCGATGCGCAGCACCTCGGCCACCTCGCGGATGCGCCGCTCGATGACGTCGGGCGGCGTGCGCAAGAGCGGCGACTGCAGGGGGAAGGCGAGGTTCTGGCGCACCGTGAGATGCGGGTAGAGCGAATATTGCTGGAACACCATGGCGACGTTGCGCTCGGCCGGCGTGTCGGCCAGAACGCTGCGGCCGCCGATCAGGACGTCGCCGGCATCCGGTCGCTCCAGCCCGGCGATGAGCCGCAGCGTCGTGGTCTTGCCGGCACCCGTCGGGCCGAGCAGCACCACGAAGGCGCCGTCGGGCACCGAGAGATCCATGGCATCGACTGCCAGCGTCGCGCCGAAGGCCTTCGAGACGCCTCTCAGGACGACGTCAGCCATGGGCGTTCTCCCGCCGCTCAGCGTCCCGCCGCTGCGGCCGCTCCACCGCCAGCGCCCGGCCGGTGCCGGCATCGAAGAGCGACAGCGTCTGCGTGTCCAGGGTCAGGCCGACCGGCTCGCCCACGCGCACGCGCTCGGACGAGGGGATGCGGGCCTTGACCACGCCGTTCGCCGTGTCGAGCGTGACGATCTGCGTCGTGCCGAGATACTCGGCCGCCACCACGCCGCCGCGGTAGGGCGCCGCGTCGTCGAGGCGGACGTGCTCGGGGCGGACGCCGAGCACGGCCCTGGCGCCGGCGGTCGCCTCCTTCGTCGGAGGCACGGCGATCTCGACGCCCGACAGCCGGACGCTGGTCGCGCCAGCGGGAACGGCCGCGTCGAAGCGCAGGAAATTCATCGGCGGCGAGCCGATGAACTCGGCCACGAACAGCGTCGCCGGCTCGTCGTAGATGTCCTGCGGCGTGCCCCACTGCTCCACGACGCCGTGGTTCATGACGACGATCTTGTCGCCCATCTGCATGGCCTCGAGCTGGTCGTGGGTGACGTAGACGGTGGTGGCGCCCATGCGGTCGTGCAGGGCGCGCAGTTCCTCGGCCATGCGCTCCCGGAACTCGGCGTCGAGCGCGCCGAGCGGCTCGTCCATCAGGAAGGCCTTGGGGCGTCGCACGATGGCGCGGCCGAGCGCGACGCGCTGGCGGTCGCCGGCCGACAGCCCGCCCACCGGCCGGTCGAGGATCGCCTCGATGCCGAGGATGCGGGCGATCTCGGCCACCCGCGTCTTCACCTCGGCGCGCGGCACGCCCTGGCTGACCAGCGGATAGGCGATGTTGCGGCGCACGTTCATGTGCGGATAGAGCGCGAACATCTGGAACACGAAGGCGATGTCGCGGGCGCTGGCGCGCATGGTGGCGACGTCCCGGCCGTCGAGCAGGATCTGGCCGGAGGTCGGCAGTTCGAGCCCGGCGATCATCCGCAGCGTCGTCGTCTTGCCGCAGCCCGAGGGGCCGAGCAGCATGAAGAACTCGCCGTCGGCGATGGTGAAGCTCGAGCCCTTCACGGCGGTGAAGCCGCCGAACTCCTTGCGCAGGTTGCGGATCACGATCTCGGCCAATGCGCTACTCCGGGAAATGGCTGACGATGATGAACATCACCGTGCCGGTCAGCGTCACCGCGAAGGACCAGGTGTAGGCCGAAAGCGCGAAGGGCTGCATCAGCATGACGACGCCGGCCGCGATCAGCACGGTCGCCACCGTCTCCCACGGGCCCCGGCGCAGGCGGAGCAGTCCCTTGAGGAAGCCGCTCATTTGCGCACCGCGCCGAAGGTGATGCCGCGCAGCAGGTGTTTGCGCAGGAGGATGGTGAAGACCATGACCGGCACCAGGAACAGCGTGGCGCCCGCCGCCACCGCCGGCCAGTCCTTGCCGACGCCGATGATGGTGGGGATGAAGGGCGGCGCGGTCTGGGCGGTGCCGGAGGTCAGCAGCACCGCGAAGGCATACTCGTTCCAGGCGAAGATCAGGCAGAAGATGGCGGTCGAGGCGATGCCGGTCGTCGCCTGCGGCAGCACCACCTTGTAGAAGGCCTGGAAGCGCGTGTAGCCGTCGATCAGCGCCGCCTCCTCGTATTCGACCGGGATCTCGTCGATGAAGCCCTTGAGCAGCCAGACCGAGAGCGACAGATTGACCGCGGTGTAGAGCAGGATCATGCCGAGATGGGTGTCCGACAGGCCGAGCTGGCGGAACATCAGGAAGATCGGGATCGCCACCGCGATCGGCGGCATCATGCGCGTCGACAGGATGAAGAACATCAGGTCGTCCTTCAGCGGCACCCTGAAGCGCGAGAAGGCATAGGCCGCCAGCGTGCCGAGGAAGATCGACAGGAAGGTCGAGCCGAAGCCGATGACGACGGAGTTCAGGAAGCGCTCGCCATAGCGGCTCGGTCCCGAGATCACCATGTCGTACTGGCGCACGATGGCGTCGTACCAGGTCTGCGGCGGCCCGAGCTGGGCCAGTGTCTCCGGCGTCGCGCGCGAGCGGGTGGTGAACAGGTTGACGTAGCCTTCCAGCGTCGGCTCGTAGACCAGCTTCGGCGGATAGGCGATGGCGTCGGCCGGCGACTTGAAGCCGGTGGCGATGATCCAGGCCAGCGGCATGATCGTGACCAGCGCGTAGCCGACGACGAGGATGCCGGCGACCCATTTCTGCAGCCGGGACGGTTCGGTGACGGAATGGTTCATCGTTCCTTCACCTTGTTCAGGGCCTTCACGTAGATCGAGGCGAGCCCGAAGACCGTCACGAACAGGATGATGGCATAGGCGGAGGAGTAGCCCGTGCGCCACTTCTCGAAGGCCTCGCGCTTCAGGTTGATCGAGGTCAGCTCGGTGACGCTGCCCGGGCCGCCGCCGGTGAGCTGCACCACGAGGTCGAACATCTTGAAGTTCTCGATGCCGCGGAACAGCACCGCCAGCATCAGGAAGGGCAGCACCATCGGGATGGTGATGGTCCAGAACTGGCGCCAGCGCGAGGCGCGGTCCACTTCGGCCGCCTCGTAGATGTAGTCGGGGATCGAGCGCAGGCCGGCGAGGCAGATCAGCATCACGAAGGGCGTCCACATCCAGGTGTCGACGATGACGATCGACCAGGGGGCGAGCCTGACGTCGCCGATCATCGAGAAGGAGGCGGGGTCGACGCCCGAGACGAAGGCCACGACGTAATTGAACAGGCCGATCTGCGGCTGGTAGAGGAAGGTCCAGAAATTGCCCACCACGGCGGGCGATAGCATCATCGGCAGGACGATGATCGTCGTCCACAGGTCGTTGCCCCTGAACTTCTTGTTGATCAGGTAGGCGAGCGAGAAGCCGATCAGCACCTGCAGCACGAGCGTCCAGATCAGGAAATGCGCCGTCGCCTGCATCGAGTTCCAGATGTCGGGGTCGGTGAGGATGCGCTGGTAGTTGCGCAGCCCGACCCATTCGATCTCCTCGTTGGCCCGGTTGGCGCGGTAGTTGGTGAGGCTCAGCCTGATCGTCCAGATCAGCGGGAAGATGTTGATGGCGAGCAGCAGCAGGATGGTCGGGACGATGAACACGAAGGCCAGCGTCCGGTCGGACAGGCCGGCGATCCGGCGCCGCAGTCCTGCGGGCGCCGTCGCCGGATCGCGGCTGGTGTTGTCGTTCGTCATGGCGCCGGGCCTGCAGGTGAGATGTCGGCTGGCCCGGGCGGAGCCTTTCGGGTCCGCCCGGGAACTGTCTGGCGGATGAGCGTCTCTACAGCTTGCCGTCGTCCTCGAAGGTCTCGGTCCAGTCTGCCACCAGCCCGTCGAGCGCCTCCTTGGCCGTGCCGTTGCCGGCGACGACATAGTCGTGGAAGCGGCGCTGGCTGGCCTGCAGCAGCGTGGCATAGCTCGGCTCGGCCCAGAAGTCCTTCACGATCGCCATGGAGTCGAGGAAGGTCTGCGCGTAGGGCTGGCTCTGCGGGAATTCGGGCGCCAGCGTCACGGCCTTGAGGCACGAGAAGCCGCCCATCTCCCACCACTTGGCCTGCACGGCAGGCTGGGCGAACCACTTGATGTATTCCAGCGCCGCCTCCTGCTTCTCCGAATAGGAGACGACCGAGATGCCCTGGCCGCCGAGCTGGGCGAACTGGTCGCCGTCCGGTCCGGCCGGGTTGACGAAGTAGCCGGTCTTGCCGCCGCCGACATTGGCGTCGCTCTCGAAGCCCGGCCAGGTGAAGGCGAAGTTCATCTGCATCGCGACCTGGCCCGACTTGAAGGCGTCGATGCCTTCCGACATGTAGCCGTTGGAGGAGCCGGGCGGCGTGCAGCAGTCGTAGAGCGCCTTGTAGTATTCGAGCCCGGCGACCGCGCCCGGCCCGTTGACGAAGCCTTCCATGTCGTAGGGCTTGTCGGGATTCTCGTACCTGAAGCCGAAGGAGTAGAGCACGTCCATGGCGCCCATGGTGATGCCCTCGGAGCCGCGCTCGGTGTAGATCGAGGCGCCGTAGACCGTCTTGCCGTCGACCTCGCGGCCCTGGAAGAACTCGGCGATGTCCTTCAGCTCGGCGAAGGTCTTCGGCACCCCGAGGTCGCGGCCGTACTTCTCCTTGAAGGCGGCCTGCAGCTCCGGCTTCTCGAACCAGTCCTTGCGGTAGGTCCAGCCGACGACGTCGCCGAAAGCGGGCAGGGCCCAGTAGTTGGGCGTGTTCTTCGGCCATTCCGAATAGCCGGTCACCGTGGCATCGATGAAGTCGCTCATCTTGATGCCGTTGGCGTCGAAGAAGTCGTTGAGCTTGACGTAGTGGCCGTTCTCCGCCGAGCCGCCGATCCACTGGCTGTCGCCGATCATCAGGTCGCAGAGCTTGCCGCCCGAGTTCAGCTCGTTGAGCATGCGGTCGGCGAAATTGGGCCAGGGCACGAACTCGAACTTCATCGTGTGGCCCGACTGGGCCTCGAATTCCTTGGACAGTTCCACCAGCGCGTTGGCCGGGTCCCAGGCGGCCCAGCACAGCGTGAGGTCGGCGGCCTGCGCGTTCGTCGCGGACAAGGCAGCCGTAATCGACAAGGCGGCTGTGGCCGCCAGATGGGCACGTCTCATGATTGATCCTCCCGTATGGGCGCCGAGCGCCGACGCAGGGGAAGCTAGATGAGGTACGTACCTCATGTCAATCGTCCTCCGCTGGAAGAGCGGGCGGATCGGTGGAGCGACTGCCGCAGGCCGGGCCGCCATCGACGAAGCGCCGCGTTGCCTGGCGCGCCGCCCGTCCGTGCGACTTGCGGTTCCGGGGAGGGCGCTCTAGAGTTTCGGTGGGGTAGATAGCTGTCCGCCCGCAGCTTCGCGTCGCCTCCACGGCGGCGAAGTCGCGGGGGGCGAGGCAAGAGGGGGCTGGACGATGCTGGGCGGAGTTTTTCGCTTCTTGGCGGCTGCCGGGCTGGCTGCGCTGCTGTCGGTGCCGTCCTGGGCGGCCGAAACCATCACGCTCAAGATCGGCTACCCGGCCGGCGGCGGCTTCGACCTGTCCGGACGGCTGGTCGCGCGCCACCTGGGAAAGTACCTCGAGGGGAACCCGTCCTTCGTCGTGCAGAACGTGCCCGGCGGCGGCAGCCTGAAGCTGACCGAGATGCTGCAGGAGTCCGAGCCGGGGGACGGCTCGGTCATCGGGATGGTCAGCCCCACCATGGCCACTGCGCCGCTTCTCGACCCCGCCATGCAGCACCTTCGGCCGTCCGGCTTCCGCTGGATCGGCGGTCTGCGCAACGAAGCCTCCGTCTGCTTCACCGGCCGGAAGAGCGGGGTGGCGACCGTGGACGATTTTCGCAACGGCGAGATTCTGATCGGTGCTTCGGGCAAGGCAAGCACCACCTATCTGCATGCGGCGATGGTCAAGGCCATCCTCGGTGCCCGCTTCACCATCGTCACCGGCTTCCAGGGCATCAACGACATCGATGCGGCGATCGAGCGTGGCGAGATCGCCGGGCGCTGCAGCGCCACCTATTCCTCGCTCCGTTCGATGGGCCTGCTCGACAGCGTGAACGTGATCCTGACGGTCGTGGCCGATGCGGCCACGGACACCGCCAAGGTTCCGCTGATTTCCGATCTCGCGGCCTCGCAGCGCGATCGCGACGCGATCGAGCTGATCATGGGGACGCTGACGTTCCACCATCCGCTCCTGCTTCCCTCCGCCGCTTCCCCCGAGATCGTCGAGACCTACCGCGCGGCCTTCGACGAGATGGTCAGGGACCCGGCCTTCCTGGCGGAAGCCGAGGCGCTGAAGGTCGAGATCTCGGCGACCGGCGGCGCACGGATCGACGAGCTGGTGGGGACCTACTATGCCAGTCCGCCGGAGACGGTCGCCCGCGCCCGCGAACTGATCCAGTAGCGGCGCAGAGCCCGGAAGCGCGCCGCGATGGACGTCGTCATGGCGGCGCTGGCCGAAATGCTGGAGCCGCTGCGGCTGGCGATGCTGGTCGTCGGCGTCTGTGCCGGACTGGTCATCGGCGTGATTCCGGGCATCGGCGGGCTGTTCGGCATGGCGCTGCTGATCCCGCTGTCCTTCGGACTGGATCCCTACTCGGCGATCGCGCTGCTCCTCGGCATGTCCTCGGTGACGACGACGTCGGACACCATCCCGGCGGTGCTCATCGGCGTTCCCGGGACGGTCGGGGCCATGGCCACGGTCGTCGACGGGCATGCGCTCGCCCGGCGCAACCAGGCCGGGCGCGCCCTCGGCGCGGCCTATTCGGCGTCGCTGCTGGGCGGATTGTTCGGCGCCTTCATCCTCGCGGTCAGTCTTCCGTTCCTGAAGCCGCTGGTCCTCATGCTGCGGACGCCGGATTTCCTGGCGATCACGCTGCTCGGGCTGTCGCTGGTCGCCCTTCTGGTCGGCCGCGACCCGCTCAAGGGCTTCGCGGCGGCCGGCGCCGGCGTCATCCTCTCCTTCGTCGGCGTCGACGACCAGACCGCGGCGCACCGCTGGACCTTCGGTCAGGTCTATCTCTGGGAGGGCCTGCCGCTCGGCGCGCTCTTCCTCGGTCTCTTCGGCATCCCCGAGATCGCCTCGATGATGTCGAGAAAGGCGATCGCCGAGCCCGGAAGCGGGGTGACGACCGGGGTTCGGGAAGGGATCGGGGACACGCTTCGCGAATGGCGGCTGGTGCTGCAGTGCAGCGGCATCGGAGCGCTGCTCGGCGCCCTTCCCGGGGTCGGGCTCTCGGTGGTCAGCTGGATCGCCTACGGCTTCGCCAGGCGTCGCCGCGGCGACGGGCCGCCCTTCGGGGAAGGCAACATCCGCGGCGTCATCGGACCCGAAAGCGCCAACAACGCCACCGATGGCGGCTCGCTCATCCCCACCATCGCGCTCGGGATACCCGGCGGCGCGGGCACGGCGCTCCTGCTCGGCGCGCTGATCGTGCACGGAATCGTGCCGGGCCCGCACATGCTGGAGGCCAACGCGTCGGTCACGGTCGCGATGATCTTCAGCCTGGCGATGGCGAACGTCATCGGCGCGGGCCTGTGCCTCGCCTTTTCCGGAGCGCTGTCCCGCGTCGCATCGGTCGGTTCCCACATCATCGCCCCGATCGCCCTCGTCTTCGTCATCCTGGGCGCCTTCCAGTCCTCCGCGAGCATCCACGACGTCGTGGTGCTGCTCTGCTTCGGCGTCGTCGGAATGCTCATGAAGGCGCGCGAATGGCCGCGGCCGGCGCTGGCGCTCGGCTTCGTCCTGGGCGAGCTGGTGGAGCGGAACTTCTTCCTCTCCTGGCAGATCTTCGGCTGGTCGACCTTCCTGCGGCCGAGCTTCCTGCTCGTCGCTCTGCTTCTCGCCGGCCAGATCCTCTGGCATCTGTCCGGCCGTGGCAGGCGCGGGGGCGCCCTGCCGTCATCGCCGCCCGGAAGCGCCTGGAATGCCGTCGTCGTGTTCACGATCGCCGGCTTCGTGCTCGTGACGGCGCGGGATCTGCCGGCCGGGGCGGCACTGTTTCCGTCGGCGACCGCCTTCTTTCTGCTGGTCGTGGCCGCCGCCATGCTGTCCCGGGCGCTGCTGGCAGCGCGGCGCGGCGGCGTCGCCGGTGCCGGCGCGACCGCTGCGGCCGATCCGGCGTCGGGACGGGGTGCCGCTGCGGTGGTCCTGGGCATCCCGGTGTTTCTCGCCGGGCTGCTGATCGTCGGGCCGCTGCCGTCCAGCGGCCTGCTCGTCGCCGCGACGATGTGGTGGGGAGGCGAGGGCCGGACGCGCTCGCTGGTGACGGGTGCGGCGGTCGCCCTCGTCGTCCATCTCGTCTTCGACCGGCTGATCTCGACGCCATGGCCGAGGAGCCTTCTGGAGACGGTGTGGTCAGTCCTTTTCTGACAGCATCTCGGCGACCTTGGCGCGTTGCAGCTTGCCGTTCGACGTGTAGGGCAGGCTCTCGACCACGCGGATGATGCGCGGCCGCCTGTCCGGCGCGAGGTGGCTGATGCAGAACGCACGGAACTCCTGCTCGTCGCCACCCCGGGACACGATCGCCGCGACGATCTCCTGGCCGTAGACCGCATCCTCGATCCCCGCCACGGCCACGTCCACCACCGCAGGGTGCCGGGCGAGAACCGCCTCGATCTCCTGCGGCGAGACGTTGACGCCGCCGCGGATGATCATGTCCGCGCCGCGGCCGACGATCGTCAGGAAGCCGTCCTCGTCCAGAACGCCGATGTCGCCGGCAATCCCCCAGTCGTCGCCGCGCTGCTCGCGGCCTTCCGATCGGCTGGTTTCGGCCTCGATCGTCACGTCGCTCATGTATGGCGTGAAGACCTTGATCAGGCCCGGAACGCCGCGCGGCTGGGCTGCTCCCGTCGCCGCGTCGACGACCCCGATGGTCACGCCGTCGATCGGCCGGCCGACGGTCTCGGGCCGCCTCAGCACGTCCTCGCCGGCCAGCATCGTCGCGGTCCCGGTCAGGTTGGACGAGTAGGCCATGCGGTAGCCGGGCGAAAGGCAGCGATAGGCGGCGATCTTGTCCTGGGGCTGCGCCGGTCCGCCGCTGCTGCGCAGCACCTTCAGATGCGGGAAGTAGGGGTCCGGCCGGTCCCCGATCTCCTTCACCATCGCAGCGATGATGTTCGGCGGCAGCGCCGTCCCCGAGGCGCGCGTCGCCGACAGCGTCTCGATCAGTTCCCCGGCCGAAGCCATCGACGGCGCGAAGTGGATCCGTCCGCCGCCGATCAGTTCGTTGAGGACCCGCGCGCGCGTCGCCGAGATCGACAGGCTCATGGCCGCCATGAACAGGCTGTCGGCGGAGAGCCGCGACGTGACGCCGTGCTTCAGACGGCCCATCACGACGTCGTGGCTCTGGAAGTAGATCTTCGGCAGCCCGGTCGTCCCGGACGAGAGGGCGCAGACGGCGAAGGAGTTGCGCGGATTGACGGCGCCGACGAGGTCGGCCCAGGGCGCGGGCCGGCGCCAGGTCTCGTCGAAGCAAACCCACGGATAGTCGTCCGGGGCCTTCGGCATGCGGCGTCCCTCGACCGAAAGCGTCGCTCCGATCCGCGCGGCCAGGGCCGATCGCTGGGCGCCGGGCGTGCGGAAGTCCATCATCAGCACGCAGGCGCCGACCATCCAGCTGCCGATCATCCCCGCGAGCAGGTCGACGTTCGACTGCAGGTAGAGCGCCACACGGCCGTCCTGCCCGCAGCCATGGGCCCTCAGCATGGTCGCGAAGCCGGCCGATCGCGCCAGCAGTTCGCCCGCAGTCAGATCCGCCTCGCCGGAGACGACAGGGCGATCCGGATCGGCCGACAGGCTGTCGACGACTGCCTTTGCGAGCGCACCTAGCATTGGATACTCCGGCGAACGAGCGCTGATCTAACGAAACCTTGCCCACCCTTATCGCCGCATGGGCCGCAGGGCAACGAAACGGCTCCCGCGTCGGCCACGAAACGGTTCTGCCGGCTCGGGTCCGCATGAGCCTGCGCCCTCGTCACAGGAGTGGATTTGCCGCATCGTCGCCGTTCCCGGTCGACAGGACGGCCCGCGCGCGTTACGCGGAGGAGACTGGGGAGATCATTCATGACGAAGGTTGCAATCATCGGCAGCGGCTTCATCGGGCGCGCCTGGGCGATCAGTTTCGCGCGGGCGGGCAACGAGGTCGCGATGTGGGATCAGGTCGCGGCGGCGACGGAAGGCGCCCGTGGCTTCATCGAGGGCGTGCTCGGCGATCTCGAGGCCAACGACCTCCTGCGCGGCCAGTCGCCCGAGGCGGTGCTGGCGCGGATCTCCGTCACCGCCGACGTCGGCGAGGCGCTGGCCGGCGCCGTCCACATCCAGGAGAACACGCCCGAGAAGCGCGACGTCAAGCGCGAGGTGTTCTCGCGGATCGACGGCCTGGCCGCGGCGGATGCCGTCATCGCGAGCTCCACTTCCGCGCTGCTGCCGTCGAGCTTCACCGAGCACCTGGCGGGGCGCCACCGCTGCCTGGTCGTCCATCCGCTCAACCCGCCCTATCTCATCCCGGCGGCGGAAGTGGTGCCCGCGCCCTGGACCTCTGCAGAGACGGTCGAGCGCACGCGGGCGCTCCTGGTTTCCGCCGGACACGCGCCGCTGGTGATGAAGCGCGAGCTCGACGGCTTCATCATGAACCGCCTCCAGGGGGCGCTGCTCGAGGAGGCCTTCCGGTTGGTCGCCGACGGCTATGCCAGCATCGAGGACGTCGACATCGGCCTGCGCGACGGGCTCGCCTTGCGCTGGTCCTTCATGGGGCCGTTCGAGACCATCGACCTCAACGCGCCGGCCGGCGTCCGCGACTACGTCGCGCGCTACCAGGGCATCTACGAGACCATGTTCCACCAGATGCAGCGCCGGGTGGACTGGGCCGGTCCGGTGCTGGAGACGGTCGAGGCCGACCGCCGCGCGAGGCTGCCGGCCGACCGGCTGGCGGAGCGGCAGGTCTGGCGC
>Ga0208243_1000848_pt1 | contig 12831 bp, 10 predicted proteins | sample Subbio2Aug_QV12A_FD_184826 | JGI IMG/M metagenome (GOLD analysis project Ga0208243, IMG submission 184826) | Serpentinite rock and fluid subsurface biosphere microbial communities from McLaughlin Reserve, California, USA - CR12Aug_QV12A (SPAdes) | ecosystem: Environmental > Terrestrial > Deep...
GAGCCGCGAGAAGGCGGCCGGGATCGCCGCGACGTCGAGCGCGAAGGACAGGGCGGCCGCGTTCGGCGGCGCGATCCCCCACCAGAAGCCGATCGCGTCGCGGATCGGGTTCGTTCCGTCGTCTCGGGAGGCCTCCGTCATGATCCGCCGGCGACGACGCGTAGCGCGGCGGTCGGTCGCGCTCCGGCCTGCATGCCGGCTTCGATCGCCTCGGCGAAATGGCAGGCCACCTGAAGGCCGCCGCCCCGGTCGCGCAGGAGCGGCACCTCGTCCGCGCAGCGTGCCTGCGCATGCGGGCAGCGGGTCCGGAAGGCGCAGCCGGATGGCGGATTGACCGGGCTCGGCACGTCGCCCTCGAGCAGGCTCGTCCGGTCCCTGCGGATCGTCTCGTCTGGAATGGCGTCGACCAGCGCGCGGGTGTAGGGGTGGTTGCGCCTCGACCAGACCGCCTCGGCGGGTCCCACCTCGACGATGCGGCCGAGATACATCACCGCGATCCGGTGGGAGATGTAACGCACCACGGCGAGGTCGTGCGAGATGAACAGATAGGCGAGCCCGAGGCGGTGCTGCAGGTCGAGGAAGAGGTTCAGCACCTGCGCCTGCACCGAGACGTCCAGCGCCGACACGGCCTCGTCGCAGACCAGGAGGCCCGGTTCCAGCGTCAGCGCGCGCGCGATGCTGACGCGTTGGCGCTGGCCGCCCGACAGTTCGTGGGGAAAGCGCTCGAGGTGGTAGGGCGCAAGCCCGACCTGCCGGGCGATCGCCTCCACGCGCTCGCGCCGCTCCGCCCGGCTGCCGATGCGGTGCACCATCAGCGGCTCCTCGATGATGCGCCCGACGCTGAGCCGCGGGTTCAGGGATCCGCTCGGATCCTGAAACACCATCTGCACGGCCCGGGCGCGCCGGAAGCGCTCCGCACGGCTGCCGTCGTCCGTGAAGCCGGCGAGCGAGACCGAGCCTTCGGTCGGTCGCGAGATGCCGACGATGCAGCGCGCGAGGGTGGACTTGCCGCAACCGGATTCGCCGACGAGGCCGAGCGTTTCGCCCGGAGCGACTTCGATGCTGACGCCGTCGACGGCGCGGAGCATGCCGCGCGGCGTCTTGTGGTGGACCTTGAGGTCGTTGGTCTGCAGGACGGGTGTCATGTCAGTTCGGTCTGCCGACGGGATGATAGCACCGCACCGCGCGATCCTGACCGACGACGCCGCGCGGCGGCCGCGCCGCCTTGCAGTCGGCCTGCGCATGGGGGCAGCGCGGTTCGAAGAGGCAGCCCCCGGGTCGGGCCTCCGGAGGCGGCACGGCGCCGCGGATGTCGGCCAGCCGGTGGCCCTGGACGGAGAAGCTGCCGTGCGGGCGCGCCGCCAGCAGGCCGGCCGTGTAGGGATGCCGCGGATCGTCGAGAACGGCGTCGACCGGACCTTCTTCCACCACCGAACCGGCATACATCACCACGATCCGGTCGGCGACCTGGCGCACCACCCCGAGATCGTGGGTGATCAGGAGGAGGCCGAGATCGGCCTCCCGCTGCAGCGACTTGAGCAGTTGCAGGATCTGGGCCTGCACCGTCACGTCGAGCGCGGTCGTGGGCTCGTCCGCGATCAGCAGTGCCGGGTTGCAAGCGATGGCTATGGCGATGACCACGCGCTGGCGCATCCCGCCGGACAGCCGGTGCGGGTAGTCGTGGAAGCGCTCGGCGGCGTCGGGAATGCGCACCTGCTCGAGCAGTTCGACGGCGCGCTTCTCGGCTTCGGCACGGCCCATCCGGCGATGCGCCCGCAGCACCTCGACCACCTGGGCGCCGACCGTCATGACGGGGTTCAGCGCCGTCAGCGGCTCCTGGAAGATCATCGCCATCCGGTTGCCGCGATAGCTGCGAAGCGCGTTCTGGCCGAGGGCGGTGAGGTTCGTGCCTTCCAGTTCGATCGAGCCGCTGGACGTGCGCAGGTTCTCCGCCAGGAGCCCCATGACGGCGAGCGCCGTCAGCGACTTGCCGCATCCCGATTCACCGACCAGCCCGACGGTCTCGCCCCGGCGGACGGTGAAGTTCAGCTGCTCGACCAGGGGAACGCCCTTGCCGTAGCGGATCGACAGGTCGTTGACATTAAGCAGAGGAGCCTCCGGAGCGGGTGTCATGATCTCTCCTTCAGGCGCGGATTGAGGACGTCGTTCAGCGCATCGCCCACCAGATTGAGCGCCAGGACCGTCAGCACGAGCGCGGCGGCGGGGATCGCGGTCATGTACCAGGCGGTGCGCAGCGCGGCCCGGCCGTTGCCGAGGATGGTGCCCCAGCTCATGGCGTTCGGGTCGCCGAGACCGAGGAACGACAGGCTCGCCTCGACGATGATCGCGGTGGCGACGAGCACGGAGGATGCGACGATGATCGGCGCCAGGCAGTTCGGCAGGATCTGCGTGACGATGATGCGGATGTCGGACATGCCGATGATGCGGCAGGACTGGACGAAGTCGTAGGTCCGCAGCCGCAGGAATTCCGCCCGTACCAGCCGCGCGATCATCGGCCAGGAGACGATGGCGATCGCGAAGATGATGGTGGGCAGCGACGGGCCGACGATGCCGACGATGGCGATCGCCGACAGGAAGGACGGTATGGTCTGCATGGCGTCGGTCAGCCGCATCAGCACGTCGTCGAGCCAGCCGCCGTAATAGCCGCTCAGGCTGCCGACCACGGTGCCGATCACGATCGACACGACTGCGGCGGAGGCACCGACGGCGAGCGAGACCCGCGACCCGTGGAAGAGGCCGGCGGCGAGGTCGCGCCCGAGCGAATCCGTGCCGAGCAGGAAGGCCGCGTTCTGCCCCGGCCACAGCCGCGGCGGCCCGGCCATGGTCCATGGCCCGGCCGGGAAGAAATAGCCGGCGCCCAGCGCCATGCCGACGGCGAGCGCGATGAGCAGCAGGCCGACGAGGCCGCTCGGATGGCGCAGCAGCCGGACGATGAGGGATTGGCTGCCGACGGTCATGCCAGTTCCACCCGCGGATCGAGGACCATGTAGAGAAGGTCGATGACGAAGTTGACGACCACGACGCTGAGCGAACTGATGAAGAGGACGCCGAGCAGGAGGTTGGTGTCGCGCTCGAAGACGGCGTCGAAGGCAGTCCGTCCCATGCCCGGCAGCCCGAAGATGGTCTCGATCAGCACGGCCCCGCCGACCAGGGCGCTGACCTGCAGCCCGGCCATCGTGACCAGCGGCAGCAGCGCGTTGCGCAGCGCGTGGACGTAGACGACCCGGCGTTCCGGCAGCCCTTTGGCACGCGCCGTGCGGACGTAGTCGAGCTTGAGGACCTCCAGCATCGAGGCGCGGCCGATGCGACCGTAGATCGCGACGTAGAAGGTGCAGAGCGCGGCGACCGGCATGGCGAGATGCTGCACGACGTCCCAGACATAGGCGAGCCCCGTCGCCTGCGTGCCGACGGTCGCGAAGCCGGCGATCGGCATGGCGCCGAGGAACACCGAAAAGAACAGGATGAAGCAGATCGCGATGACGAAGGACGGCGTGGCATAGAGCACCAGCATCAGGATCGAGATCGACAGGTCGACCGGATTGCCGGCATTGCGGGCCGAAACGACGCCGAGCACGGTGCCTATGGCCATCGAGATCACGACGGAGGAGACGACGAGGATCGCCGTGACCGGCCAGCGCCCCATGATGACGTCGAGGACCGGCGCGGCATTGAGCGGGGAATAGCCGAAATCGAGCATCACCAGCCGCGACATGTAGATGAAGAGCTGCACCATAACGGGCTGGTCGAGACCATAGCGCACGCGCAGCGACGCCATCTGGTCGGCGGTCATGTCGGAATTGCCGGCGAGCACGTCGACGAGATCGCCGGGCGCCATCTTCACCAGGAAGAAGCTGCCGACGACCACGAGCAGCATCACCAGCACCGCCTGGCTGAGCCGACGCAGCACATAGCGGGGCATCGGGCCCGACAGGAAGCGAAGGGGACTTTTCGTCCCCTTCGCCGCGATCATGGGGCTGGCGCTCACGGACCTACCCGTCGATCCAGCAGTTGGCGAGGTTGCCCAGCGAGCCGAGCGCGTCGACCGTGTGGTCCTTGACCTTGCGCCAGCCGATGGTCGCCCGCGTGGTGTGCACCACCGGCAGCGTCGGCAGGTCGGTCATGGCGATCTGCTGGAACGTCGCGAACTGCTCCTTGCGCTTGGCCGGATCGAGCTCGACCTGCGAGGCTTCCAGCAAGGCGTCGACTTCCGGATTGGAATAGCTCGAGCCGTTGGAGAAGGCGACGCCCGGCTTGAAGTTCTTCGACCAGTAGAAGCGCTGCACGCCGATCGTCGGGTCCGCGCCCATCGCGGCGGTGTAGAGGCACATGTCGAAGTCGCGGTCGGTCCAGCAGCGCTTGATGAAGACCGCGTAGTCCTGGGTGCGGATGTTGAGCTGGATGCCGATCTGGCGGAACTGCTCGCGGATGTACTCCGCAGCCGTCAGCGACTCGTCGCCGTAGGGCGTCGGGTCGATCGTCAGCTCGAAGCGGATGCCGTTGGCGCCGCGCGGATGGCCGGCCTCGTCCAGCAGGGCTTCGGCCTTGGCCAGGTCGTAGGCATATTGCGGCACGCCCTCGGTCGTATAGAAGGCGCGCTGGTCGTGATGCAGCGGCGAGGCGCCGGCGACGCCGAAGCCGTGCCAGACGTTGTCGACGATCCACTGGCGGTCGATGGCATGCGCGATGGCGTGGCGCACGCGGACGTCCTTGAAGATCTCGCGCTCGAGGTTGAAATCCATCTGCTGGTTGCTGGCGGAGGTCTCGTAGCCTTCCTCGACGAGCTCGAAGTCCGGCATCGCGGCGAGCCGCAGCGTGTCGAGGGCGGGCAGGAAGTTGAGGAACACGATGTCGGCCTGGCCGGCTTCCAGCATCGCCGTGCGGGTCGACGCGTCGGGGATGTACTGGAGGATGATGCGGTCGAGATAGGGCTTGCCCTCGTCCCAGTAGTCCGGATTGCGCTCCATCACCACGGAGGCGCCGCGCTCGTAGCTGGCGAGCCGGAAGGCGCCGGTGCCGATCGGCTTGGTGTTGGCCGGGTTCTCCATGATGTTGGTGCCGGCATAGATGTGGGCGGGCAGGATGGGCGATTCCCGCCCATCGAGCGCCTTCAGCATCGCGGGCGCGGGCTTGCCCAGCACGAAGACGGCCGTCAGGTCGTCGGGCGTCTCCACCGCCTGGAGATCGGCGAACAGCGAGCGGCCGCGGCCGTGATGCACTTTCAGCACTTCCATGAAGGTGAAGGCGACGTCCTTGGAAGTGAAGGCCTCGCCGTCGTGCCACTTCACGCCCGGCCGCAGCTTGAAGGTGACGCGCTTGCCGTCTTCCGAGACCGTCCATTCGGTCGCCAGCGCCGGCTTTTCGACCATGCCGAAATCATAGCCGAGCAGGCCGTCGAAGAACTTCGGCGACAGGAAGGATTCCGGCCCCGAGGTCGTGATCGCGGCGTTCATGTAGGTGGTGCCGGGCCAGGCGACCGTGGTCAGCGTACCGCCGCGCTTGGGCGACTGCGACTGGGCAAAAGCCGGGCCCGCGGGGAGGCCGATGGCGCCCGGCAGGGCGACGCTGGTTGCCAGACCCGCCATGAACGTGCGGCGGTCAAGCTGGAAGAGCTCTTTCTTCAAGGCACATACCTCCTGTTGGGAATTGCGGACCCTTCGCGCAATTCAGTCTGTGTTCACCCGGGCGGCAGGCGCCGCCGACGCAGCTTCCTGGCCGGGTCTACTGGAGCTGTCGCTGCATTTTTGTCTGACAGAAATTTCTCATTCTCGATCGAGGCCGTCAAGAGGATTCCGGCTGTACAGCGCATGGTTTGCAGAAATTTGTTCGCTATATCAGTGTCTTCCCGTTTCAAATGCCCAAGAGGCAGTCACGCGCTGCTCATATCTGCGGCACGCTGCTCGAGCTCTTCTTCAATTTTCTGTCCGACATAATTTCCCTCATTCCACCGCCTTTCCGTGAGATCGTCCCGCGTCGTCGCGGATGCACGCGCCGAGAAGGCCTGCCACCGCCACGACCCGCCGGTCGGCGAATCGCGGCCCCGTCACCGTCAGCCCGACCGGCATCCCGCCGGGGCCGGACAGTCCCGGAACGTTGACGCAGGGCGTGTGCAGCAGCGTCCAGATGCGGTTGAACGTGGCCGCGCCGGTATCGTCTAGTCCCCTCGGCGCGATGCCGGCCGCGCTCGGCGTGACGACCCCGTCATATCCGTCGGCCAATGCGTCGAAGCGGGCGCGGCACTCGGCCGCGAGGTCGTAGGCAGCGCGCAGCTCGGCGCGGCCGTAGCCCGCTTCGTTGCGCATGGCGGCCACGAGTTCGGGATAGAGCGCGTCGCCGAGCGCGGTGAATTCCGGCAGGAAGGTGGACCCCATCTCGCACTGCATCACCACCTTGTGGGCGTTGGTCAGTCCGTCGAAGCGGTCGGGGAGATCGAGGGTTTCCACCCGCGCGCCGGCCGCCTCGAGGAGGAGAGCGCAGCGGTCGAGGGCCTCGCGCACCTCAGGACCGGCCAGATCCCAGACGGGAGAGCGGCAGATGGCGATCGAGGCGCCGTCGAGCGAGGTCGCGGCCGCCCTGCCGTCGCCGGCGATGGCGAAGACGTCGCAGAGCAGCGCGATGTCCCCGGCCGAGCGCGCATACCAGCCGATCGTGTCGATCGACGGTGCGCAGGCCTTCATTCCTTCGGCCGACACCGCGTTCCAGGTCGGCTTCATCGCGTAGACGCCGCAATAGGAGGCTGGCCGGATGACCGAGCCGCCGGTCTGGGTGCCGATCGAGAGCGGAACCTGGAAATCGGCGACCGCGGCAGCCGAACCGCTCGACGAGCCGCCCGGGGTTCGGTCCGGATCGTGCGGGTTGCGGGTGCGCGCGCGCCGACCGTTGACGGCGAATTCGACCGTGTCGTTCTTGCCGAAGACGATCGCGCCCGCTGCCCGGAGCAGGGAGACGACGGCGGCATCCATGTTCGGATGATGGGCCTGGAAATGCGGCGAGTTGTAGGTCGTCGGCAGGTCGCGGGTGAACAGGATGTCCTTGATCCCGACAGGCACGCCATGCAGCGGCCCGCGCGGCGTCTGCGCATCGGACTCGGCTGCCTGGCGCCGCACCATCCCGGGATCGAACACGGTCCAGGCGCGGACGGCGTCGTCGCGGGCGAGCGTCCGCGCGATGCAGGCTTCGGCGAGCGCCGCCGCCGTCAGATCGCCGGTGGCGATCCGCGCGGCGGCTTCGGTGGCGGTGAGACGCGCAGGCGCGGGAACGGGCGCGTTGCCCGCGGCGGTCGTGTCGCCCTGCCTGTCCATCGTCGCCGCCAGCTGCCTCATACCGCGTTCACTCCTCGTGGTGGGGCGCCCGGTCGCGCCCGCCTTTGCCGGCGCCGGCTATCCGGCCGCGCTCGCGGTCCAAGCGGCGCGGATCTCCTCGCCGTTCGCCGGCCTTGTGTCCGGGGTCGCCAGGATGCGGCCGAGCAGGGCGTCGATCGTGCGGATCTGCGCCGGCAGGCCGGCCACCCAGGGGCTGAGCGACAGCGACAGGATGCGGCCGCCGCGCGTGTCGGCCTCCTCGCGCAGGCACCCGCACGCCATCTCCACCTGCTGCGCGTAGACGCTGGAGGGCAGGGACTGCTGGTAGAGGATCTTCCGGTCCGACAGGTCGTAGGACAGCGGCATCTGCGTCAGCGTCCCGCCGCGCGTCGCGAAGACGTACGGCATGTCGTCGTTGATCCAGTCGGCGATATAGAGCCCGCCCGCCTCGGCCACGAGATCCGGCGTGTTCTGCGACTGCGAATGCGCCGGCGAATGCCAGCCGGTGACGGGCTGGCCGGACAGCCGCCGCAGGTCGCCGAAGGACTGCTCCACCTGCGCCCGCTCCGCCGCCTCGTCGAGCCCGCCATAATGGAGGTGGCCCATGTCGACGCCGCTGGCTGCGATCTCCCAGCCGCGCTCCACGATGCGCTCCAGAAGGAACGGATAGCGGACGGCGACCTGCGAATTCATCGCCACCGTGGGGCGGATGCCGTGGCGGTCGAACAGCTTCATCAGCCGGTAGAAGCCGACCCGGTTGCCATAGTCGCGCTGCGTGTAGTCCCAGACGCTGACCCCCGGCCGGTTCATGCCGCCCGCGGGCAGGAAGGGCTTGGCCGGCATGTCCATCGGGAAATGCTCGAGATGCAGCGTCACCCAGACGAGCAGCTTCGCGCCGCCGGGCCAGGCGACGGCCGGCGACCGCGCGAGCCGCCGGTAGGGATAGCGGTCCTGGTCCATCCCGGGGCCGCGGCGCGGATAGTCGAAATAGCTGGCCTCGATGGTCATGCCGCCCTCCCGTTCACGCCGGCGATGAAGGCCCGCGCGTCGTCATAGCCGTGGTCGAGGTACCATTTCGCGATCTCGCGCCCCGTCGCCAGCCAGACGCCGTCATGGGACGTGACGTATTTCAGCGCCTCGTCGAGCAGCCACAGCCGGTGCGGCTGGCCGATCAGGTAGGGGTGCAGCGGCAGGCACATGACGGTGCCGCTTTCGGCGCCTTCCTCGTAGAGCTGGTCGAAATGGTCCTTGATGAGCTGCAGGTAGTCGGGCGGCGAGATGTTGCGGAAGTTCAGCACCGGAACGTCGTTGACGTCCATCATGTAGGGGATGCTGACGAAGCGCCTGCCGGACCGCGTGTTCACCGGCATCGGCTGGTCGTCGTGGAAGAGATCGAGCGTGTAGAGCAGCCCCTCCTCGGCGAGCAGGTCCTGGGTGGTCGCCTCGTTGGAGATGGCGGGCGACAGCCAGCCGTCGAGGCTCTGGCCGGAGATGCGCCGGATCGTGTCGCGGCTGTCGCGGATGATCTCGCGCTGCTGGTCCTCCGTCATGCCGTAGAGGTAGCGGGTGTTGTAGACGCCGTGGCTGAACAGTTCCCAGTCTAGCTCGCAGCAGCGCTCGATGATCTCGGGAAAATGGTCGCAGAGCGCGACGTTGAGCGAGACCGAGCCGCGTACGCCGTATCTGGCCATCACGTCCGCCATCCGGTCGAAGCCGACGCGGTTGCCGTAGTCGCGCATCGAGTAGTTCAGGATGTCCGGCTCCGGCCGGTACCAGACGCTGCGGGCCGCACTCGGCGGCGGCGCATATTCGTAGAACTCGATGTTGGGCGCGACCCAGAACGCCAGCCGCTTGCCGTCCGGCCAGACGATCTTCGGCCGGTTCAGGTAGGGCGCATAGTCGTAGTTGAAGGGTTCAGCGGGCACCGGAAGCCTCCGTCGTGGCGAGCGTGCCGAGATCGGCGATGAGTTTGCGGGCGGGCACGACGTCGCCGTACTTGACGGCGATGTCGTAGAGCGCGGCGTAGTGGGCCCAGTCCTCGCGGTCGGCCACGCATTCCTCCGGCACGATCACGCGGTAGCCGTGCGACATGGCGTCGACCACGGTCGCGCGCACGCATCCCGAGGTCGCCCCGCCGGTCACGATCACCGTGTCGACCCGGTTGAACGTCAAATAGGAGGGCAGGTGGGTTTCGAAGAAGGCAGAGCCCATGCGCTTGTGCAGCATCAGGTCGCGGTCGCGGTCGACCTCCAGCCGCGCGTCGATCTCGGCCTGCGGCGAGCCGTGGGCGACGTTCTGCAGCGCCAGCGGCGAGGTGCTGCGCACGCCCCACCAGCCGCAGTCGACGCCGCCCGGCAGGTAGGCGACGTAGGTCCAGACGACGGGCATGCCGAGCCCGCGCACCGTGCTGCCGAGCTCGTTGACCAGCGCCAGCTGCTCTGGATCGGCCTCGTATGCGGTGGTGAAGGTGGCGGTGTCGGTGTAGCGGCGCTGCAGGTCGACGTTGAGGAGCGCGACGCGCCGGCCCATGCCGAAGGGCGGCAGTCTGGGCGAAGACCGGTAGTCCTCGAAGATCTGGCGCATGGTCTTGTCGGAGGTGATCACGGCCGCGTCCTCACGCCCTGACGAGACGGATCGGCGCGCCGTGCGCCAGCGCCATGTCGAGCACCTGCCCGCCGGCCGGCAGCTGCGCATCCGTCGCGGCGAGCACGACCTCGACGATGCCGCCACCCGGCCGCCCGCCGGCCACGGTCGCAGGGGCCACGTCGATCCAGGTCGCGCCGAAATCCACCCGGCGGTCGCCCCTGTTATCGGGAGACAGGCCGGCGTCCGTTCCGCCCATGGCGACCAGCGTCTTCACCACCTGGTCGACGGCGTCGCTGGACAGGCGGATGCCCAGCATGGCCGTCGCGCCGTTGGCGTGGACGGACGGACCGGGAATGCGGTGCTCGCGGCCTTCGTTGTCGGACACGACGAAGGGGAGGGCCACGTCACCGCCCGCGCCGCGGCCGAGCATCAAGAGGTCGAGACCCCAGCCGTGGCCGCCCTCGACGACGTTGGAGACCACCACGGGGCCGGCGACCGGAAAGCCGGCCGTCTTCAGTGTCTCGCCGAGCGCTGCGGCATCCGGAACCGTGAACGACCAGTCCGCATGGCCTTCGCCGGCCGCCAGGCAGGGGCCGAGCCTGTGCCTGGCCATCGCCTCCGGTCCCGAAAATGCGGTGAGCAGGATGTAGGAGCCGTCGGCCAGCGAGACGAAGCGGAACACCGTCGCGCCATGGCTGGCATTGAGATCGGCGCGCTCCAGGATGGTGAATCCGAGCGCGGCGAAATCGGCGGCCGCCTTCCCGAGGTCGTGCACCAAGAGCACCACGTGGTCGAAATGCAATTTCAAGCTCGCTGTCCTTCCGTCATGTCGATCATCCCGCGGACTCGCGCTCGCGCTGGACGGGCGGCCGGTTGACCCGCAGTTCCGGCAGGTCGCCGTCGAATCGCTCGACCTCGACGAGGCAGGACTGCGCGGCGCAGCCCTGGCCCAGTTCGGAGGTGCCGACGTCGCGCGTCAGCACGTTCGGATTGCTGTTGCGGTCGCTCGTGCCGTCGGGATCGTAGGTGGCGCCCGTCGGCAGCAGCACCACGCCGCGCATCACGCCTTCGTCGAGCCCGGCGACGGCGAAGCAGGCGCCGCGGCCGTTGTAGAGGCGCACCGCGTCGCCCTCCGTGATGCCCCTGGCAGCAGCGTCCTGCGGGTGAATGCGCATCACCTCGCGGTCGCGTACCTTGCCCGCGCGGCTGTGCGCGCTCCAGTCCATCTGGCCGTGCAGCCGCCGCGCCGGCTGCGGCGTCAGGAGATGCAGCGGCCATCTTTCGGCGAGATCGGCGCCGAGCCATTCTTCCGGATCGAGCCAGGCCGGATGGCCGGGCTGCGTCCCGCCCGTCATTGCGGCGATCTCGTCGCTCGCCAGTTCGATCCGTCCCGACGGCGTCGGCAGCCGGTGCGCCTCCGGATCGTCCCGGAAGTCGGCGAACATGACGTAGTCGTCGCGCGGCTCCGGCAGCTGGAAATATCCGGCCTGCCAGAAATCCTCGAAGCTCGGCGCCGCGATGCCGCGCTGCGAAAGCCGCTCGGCGATGCGCTCCCAGGCGTAGCGCACCCATTCGCCCGACGTGCGCCCCTCAGTGAAGGCCTCGCCGGCACCGAGGCGTCCGGCGAGCGCGGCGAAGATGTCGTAGTCGTCGCGGGCCTCGCCGACCGGCGGCACCACCTGCTGCATGGCCAGGATGAAGGGGTCGCGCGACGCGCCGCCGATGTCGTCGCGCTCGAGCGCGGTCGTCGCCGGGAAGACGATGTCGGCATGGCGCGCCGTCGCCGTCCAGTAGCATTCGTTGACGATCACCGTCTGCGGCCGGCGGAACGCCTCGCGCAGGCGGTTGAGGTCCTGGTGGTGGTGGAACGGGTTGCCGCCGGCCCAGTGCACCAGTTCGATCTTCGGATAGGTGTGGGTCTCGCCGTCGAAGCGGAACGTTTCTCCGGCGTTGAGCAGCAGGTCGCTGACGCGCGCGCAGGGAATGGAGAAGCCGGTGCCGTTCGAGCCGGTCGGCAGGCCGAACAGCGGCGTGTCGTAGCGCGGGTTGCCCATGCCGTTGGACGAGCCGTAGCCGAAGCCGAAGCCGCCGCCCGGCAGGCCGATCTGCCCAAGCATGGCGGCGAGCGCGATGATCGCCCAGTAGGGCTGCTCGCCATGGCGGGCCCGCTGCAGGCTCCAGTTCGCCGCCACCAGCACCCGCTTGCCGGCGAGGCTGCGGCCGAGCGCCGCGATCGTCTCCGCGTCGACACCGGTGATGCCGCTCGCCCAGGCGGGCGACTTCGGCTGCCCGTCGCTTCTGCCCTCGACATAGGCGATCAGCGCATCGGCCCCGCTGCAGTAGCGCGCCAGGAATGCGGCGTCGTGGAGGCCATCGGTGACGAGCACGTGCATCAGCGCGAGCAGCAGCGCCGTGTCCGTGTTCGGCCGGACGGGCAACCATTCGCAGCCGAACCGCTCCTCGATGTCGTCCCGGTAGGGGCCGATGTTGACGACGCGGGTGCTGCGGGTGACGCCTTCCAGGAACCCGTCGTAGCGATGCTGGCCGAAACCGCCGGAATTCACCTCCCAGTTCTTGGCGGGGATCCCGCCGAAGGCGAGCATGACGTCGCAATGGTCGCGGATGGTCGCGAAGGAGGTGAGCGAAGCGCCGACCGCGTTCTTCACGCCCACCACGCGGGGAAGGAACGCCATCGCCGCGCCGTAGCTGTAGTTGGTGGTCTGGTCGGTGAAGCCGCCGAGCGTGCCGTAGAAGCGGCGGATGAGGGTGCGCGCGTGATGGACGCGGCCGGCACTCGACCAGCCGTAGGAGCCCGCGAAGAGCGCCCGGTTGCCGTGCTGCGCCCGGACGCGGCCGATCTCGGCGGCTGCCAGATCCAGCGCCTCGTCCCAGGGCACGAGCACATATCCGTCCTCGCCCCGCGCGC